>ERZ767114.731-NODE-731-length-17037-cov-4.955955_pt1 | contig 17037 bp, 14 predicted proteins | sample MGYA00374952_ERZ767114 | MGnify/ENA primary metagenome ERZ767114 (study PRJEB28939, sample SAMN06267156) | marine metagenome | isolation source: Columbia River Estuary | place: USA:Columbia River Estuary, USA | collected 2012-05-05 ...
GAGAAAGTGCTTGATCCAGCGAAGATTGCGTAGCCTTCAGGCTGGCGGAGCGCCTTTCCAATTCAGCTGCACTGATGAAATTTTGCGCCAGCAGCGCTTCGTAGCGTTTGTAGTCTGAAGCGGCCAAATCACGCTGAGCGCGCGCGCCTATCGCCTGAGCTTGTGCAGCTTGTGCCGCAAGCGCATAGTCTTGAACATCCACTTCGGCCAAAACCTGTCCGGCCTGAACGCGTTGGCCCGCTTCAGCTTGACGCACCAAAATCTTGCCACCCACCCGAAAACCCAATCGGCTTTCTGTTCGCGCTCGCACCTCGGCAGCGTACTCTCCCTGGACGTTCAATTCAGACGATCCGACTGTCAGTAATTTCACAGAGCGGATGGGTTCTGGCGTTTCTTGTTTGGGAGAACAAGCAACAATGCCCAAAATCAGAGCAAAAAACAAAATGGACAGAGAAGTTAGGCGCGCGGCATGCTGTGGCATTGAAGAATCCGAATTAATGACTGACTGGTTAGTAATCTAGGGTAATCCATGATGCTTGTCAAGCGAAAATACAAGAAACCATGCTGACCAAACAAGCAAACCGTCGGGAAGTCCAAGTCCTTCCCATCACCCACCCTGAAAATTTTCCGGTGGCTTCTATTCTGTGTCCGCCACACCTACGGCCAGCCATCGCCGCCATTTACGCATTCGCCCGTGCAGCCGACGACATTGCCGATGAAGGCCACCTCAGCACCGAAGAGCGTTTGAAATTATTGATGGCCTTTCGGCATGAATTGCTGGCCACAAATGAGGCATCAGGTGCTGAAGCTGAAATTTTTTCACCTTTGCACCAAGGGATTGAGCAATTCAAATTGCCCGTTTCTTTACTAGATGATTTATTGAAAGCCTTTGAACAAGATGTCAAAGCCACAGCTCAGGGCACTACCTACCCCAACATGAAAGCATTGTTAAGCTACTGCCAGCTTTCCGCCAATCCTGTGGGGCGCCTTTTGTTGCACCTCTATGGCGTCGAAGATACACAGGCCTTACTGAGAAGTGATGCCATTTGCAGCGCACTGCAGTTGATCAATTTTTGGCAAGACTTGAGTGAAGACATCCCTCGAGGTAGATTTTATTTACCGCAAGACCAAGCGCACAAAGAGACGCCTCTTCTGATTCAAGAACTCTGTTCACATGCCCATCAGCTGATGATGCAGGGAGCACCCTTGGTGCATCAAGTGCCCGGCCGTGCCGGCTGGGAATTGCGGTTGGTGGTTCAAGGCGGTTTGCGAATTTTGGAAAAAGTCAGCGCACTCGGACCCGAAGTTTTAACCAAGCGGCCTCGCCTGCGCGCTTGGGACTTTCCCCTGATGTTGTGGCGAGCCCTTTGGATGCGCCCCAGACAATGGGAGAATAAAGCACCATGACACCTCAAGAGTACGTCCAACAAAAAGCGGCCAGTTCTGGCAGCAGCTTTTATTACGCATTCCTTTTCCTACCGGCCAACAGACGCGCCGCCATCACTTCTTTTTATGCGTTCTGCCGTGAAGTGGATGATGTGGTCGATGAAATCTCGGATCCGAGTGTGGCTCAAAGCAAATTGGCTTGGTGGCAGAAAGAAGTCATTCAATCTTTTGACGGCCATGCCACTCACCCCGTCATGCTAGCCCTGATGCCGCACGTCAAAGATTACAGCATTGAAGCGCATCATTTGTTGTCGGTCATTGAAGGTTGCCAAATGGACCTGACTCAGACCCGTTACTTAGACTACGCTGGTTTGCAAAGGTATTGCCATTTGGTGGCGGGCGTGGTCGGAGAAGTGGCCGCCCAAATTTTTGGCCAAACCGACGCGGCCACAACGCAGTACGCACATAAGCTTGGCTTAGCTTTTCAGCTCACCAATATTTTGCGCGATGTGGGTGAAGATGCTCTGCGTGGCCGCATCTATTTACCCATTGATGAACTGAAACAATTTGATGTCAAAGCACAAGATTTGATGCAAAGGCAATACTCCGATCGCTTCACAGCGCTTATGAAATTTCAGGCTGCCCGCGCGCATCGCTTGTATGAAGAAGCCTTTGCCATGCTGCCATCGGCAGACAGACAAACCCAAAAACCAGGCCTGATGATGGCCAGCATTTACCGAACCCTGTTGCGTGAAATAGAGGCCGACAATTTTCAAGTCTTGCACCAACGCATCGCGCTCACACCTTTGCGTAAGTTTTGGCTTGCATGGAAAGTGCAAGCGCTTGGACGACTTTGAGCCAGCATTTAAAAATTGCCATCGTAGGTGCAGGCTGGGCAGGTTTGGCTGCAGCCATAACGGCCACGCAAAAGGGCCATCACGTGACTTTGCTAGAAGCCAGCAAATTTTGGGGCGGACGAGCCCGTTCCATTCAAACACATTCTGAAGACTGTCCACTGTTAGACAATGGCCAACATATTCTGATTGGTGCTTATCAAAAAACGTTGTCCATGATGCAGACCGTAGGCATCGATTTAGAAAAAGCATTTTGGCGAAAACCCCTCGATTTAAGGTATGCCGATGGCTCAGGACTGTCGCTCCCCAACAAGTCGTTCCCCCTCAATCTATTACAAGGCATTGCTTTCAATTCCAGTTGGAGCGCGGTAGACAAGTGGCAGTTGTTTAAATCTGCATGGCAATGGCAACGCATGCACTTTGAATGCGCAGAGCACCTCACAGTGGCCGATCTTTGCAAAAAAATGACGCCCACGGTTTGGCAGGATTTGATGGAGCCGCTGTGCGTTTCAGCACTCAATACCCCTGCACACGAAGCCAGCGGCAAGGTTTTTTTGCGCATCATGAAAGATGCGCTCTTTGGTCCTGCGGGAAGTTCCGATCTGTTGCTACCCAGACTAGACTTGGGGCAACTGTTTCCAAATGCGGCCATCAAGTGGCTTGAAAAAAATGGTGCCTCTTGCCAATCTGGACAAAGGATCGAAAGCATTGTTGACTCAGGCATCAATCCCAGTAAGGCCCCTCGATGGCAACTCGGCGATTACAAATTTGACCATCTGGTGATTGCAACGCCTGCATGGGATGCCGCTCATTTGCTTGAAAAATTCAACTCAGCATGGGCAACAACAGCTCAGCAGTTGAAGCACGAAACCATTGCCACGGTCTATGTTCAAGGACCCTTGGATTTCAAATTACCACAGCCGATGTTGGCACTCAGAACCACTCAAGGCTCTCCTGCTCAGTTTGCTTTTGACCGCGGTCAAATTTACACAGAAGCCAACACACCCGGTTTACTGGCCTTCGTGGTCAGTGCCAACAAGCTCAGCAAAGAAGATGTAACACAACAAGTGATGGGGCAATTCAGCGCTCTTTTGATTCAGCTGGGTCAAGACGCTTTGCGCATCGAAGCCTTCAAGGTCATTCAAACCGTGGTTGAAAAAAGAGCGACTTTTGCATGCGTCCCCAATTTGAAAAGACCCAGTGCAAGGCCTTGCGAAGGGATTACAGTGTGCGGCGACTATGTTGAAGGACCCTACCCAGCAACCCTGGAAGGCGCCATCATTTCAGGCATTCAAGCAGTGCCTTGATTTTGATCTCGAACCTTGCGAAATGCACCGATGAGGTCCATTTGCAAAGTCATTTTTTCAGCTCAAATCAATGAGGCCATGCATCACAAAGTACTTTCAGGCTGCTCACCGTGAAAGGGGCTGGGTGATCTTCATGGGTCCACAGTTTTTCCTCGCGGTTCAGCCAAACTGCTTGCAAACCAGCACGCTGCGCCGCCACCACATCCAGATGGGGGTCATCGCCTATGTGCAAGATTGCTTCGGGCAACACACCCAAGGCTTGAGCACCTGCATGGAACATTTTGGGGTCAGGCTTTCCGACACCTAAGTTGATGGGGTTAAAAGCGGCCACAAAGTAGCCATTCAATCCAACTTTCTGGATATCTGCGTTGCCATTTGAGAGCGCCACCATGGGGTATCTGGATTTGAGAAAGTTCAAGGTCGAAAGCGCATCTTCAAAAAAAATGACCTTTTGTCGGGCCTCAAAAAAGACCTCAAAGGCTGGCTCGGCTAAACCGGGATCCTCCCCCGCTCTTTCGAGCAATACCCGAATCGCTTCACGCCTTAAGGCTGACAAATCATTGCCCAGGTCAGGCCGCAGGGACGGCATGGCCTCGCGAATTTGGCGTTGATAGCCCGCAATTGCGCACAAAGGCACGGTTCCGGGGGCTTTTTCAGCCAACCACAAGGCCAATGTCTCCTCAGCGCGACCAATCGTGGGCCAAACGGGCCACAAAGTGTCATCTAAATCTAGGGAGATGGCTTTAATTTTTGAAAAGTCGATCATGGTGGGAGAGAATAACGCATGGCATTTCAAAAAGAACCCCCTTACCAACATGGGCAAGTTGCAAAGACAGCTGTCCTTTACTGCAACCTTGGCACCCCCAAAGAGCCCACAGCACCTGCTCTGCGCCAATATCTGGCCCAGTTCTTGGGAGATTCCCGCGTGGTCGAAATTCCCAAAGCCATCTGGTGGCTTATTTTGCATGGCATTATTTTGCGAATTCGACCCGCAAAATCTGCCGCCAAATACGCCAGCATTTGGACAGCAGAAGGCTCACCATTGCGGGTATGGACCGAAAAACAAGCTTTGGGTTTGGCGGAAAAATTAAAATTAGATGGCCATGATGTGGCCGTTAAGTACGCCATGACCTATGGCCAACCCAGCATCGAATCGCAATTGACAGCATTCCGCGAAGAAGGGGTTACGCGCATTTTGATGTTGACCGCCTACCCTCAATACAGCGCCACAACCACTGCACCCGTTTTTGACGCCGTCTATCGCTGGGGTTTAAAAACGCGCAACTTGCCCGAGTTTCGCTTTGTGAATCATTATCACGATCACGAAGGCTACATTCAAGCTTTGGCTGCAGGCATTCAAAAAAATTGGGCGGCCCATGGCCGTGCAGAACAACTTGTCATGAGCTTTCATGGTGTACCTGAACGGACCCTGCAACTGGGCGATCCCTACCATTGCGAATGCTACAAAACAGGCCGCCTCTTGGCCGAAAAATTAGGCCTGACAAAAGATCAATACAAAGTCACATTCCAATCTCGATTTGGCAAAGCCAAATGGTTAGAGCCCTACACCGAGCCAACGCTGATTGCCATGGCCCAAGCAGGCACCCAAAGTGTCGATGTGGTGTGCCCAGGCTTTACCGGTGACTGCCTAGAGACATTGGAAGAAATTAGCATGGAAGGCCGCGAAGCGTTTTTACATGCGGGCGGCAAGACCTTCAACTACATTCCTTGCATGAACGACGAGCCCATGTGGTTAGATGCGCTAGCAGCCATCAGTGAACAACACATGCAAGGCTGGCCGACTAAGCTTCAGGCCGCACAAGCCAGCGCTGCTGTTCTTGCCAACGGTCGAGAATTGGCCATCGCCTTAGGGGCCAAGGAATAGCAAATGAAGCAATAGACTGAACGAATGTGGTCTCTTGAAAAAACTTTCAAATTAATTGCGCGCGACCACGGAAACACCTTGACCCGAGAGAGACAAGCCCACAGACACGCCTAGGTCCCAATCTTGTAGGTGATCGGATGTAACAACAAAAAGTGAACCCAACTCGGTTTCAAATGTCAACTCAAGGGTGCTGCCAAGGTAAGCTTTTTTGCGCAATATGCCGGTTAAGTGCGCACCTTCAGGGGATATGACTGTCCAAGCTTCAGGTCGAATGGCCGCTGTAATGGCGCCCTCCCTCACACGCTGCCGCGATTGAAATTCAAGTGGCCCCAAAGTGACTCGCCCTTGTGCATCGGCCACACCGTCGAACAACATAGCCTCTCCCATGAAGCCCGCTACAAATTCTGAAACAGGGCGTTCGTACAAGTCTTCAGGCGTACCTGCCTGCGCTATGGTGCCACCATCCATCACAATAATTTGGTCGCTGACGGCCAAGGCTTCGCTTTGATCGTGTGTGACATAGGCCACTGTCAAATTTAGGCGCTGTTGCAAACCGCGAATTTCGTCTCGCATAGAACGCCTGAGTCGCGCATCTAAATTAGAAAGCGGCTCATCAAACAACAAGACCGATGGCTCAAGCACCAATGCACGTGCAACAGCCACCCGTTGCTGTTGGCCGCCCGATAATTCACTTGGAAGCCGATTGTCAAAATCTTTCAGGCTTACATTTTCAAGCGCAACATGCGCACGCTCAGTTGCCTCAGCGATAGATACCCCACTGACCTTCAAGCCATACCGAACATTGTCAATGACGGACATGTGGGGAAACAATGCATAACTTTGAAAGACCATGCTGACATTTCGTTCTGTAGGCCCCAAGTTGGTCACCTCTTGACCGTCGATGAATATGTGTCCACCGCTGACAGTTTCCAAACCAGCAATCATGCGCAAGGTGGTAGTTTTTCCGCAGCCTGAGGGCCCTAACAGGGTGGTGAGGGTACCCTTTGGCACCACAAAATCAATACCCTTTACCACCAGTGGTGCATCGCCCTCGCCATAGCGTTTAGAGACTTGTCGAAACTCAATGCCCGTGACATTTGATTTAGAAGCAGCGTTCATGTTCATACCCTCATTTCTCGTCGACCCAACTCGCGAGTTCCAACCCAACGTTGAATGATCACCGTGATGCACCCCATCAGGGCCATCAAGACCGTGCAATAAGCCAAGGCTACGCCATAGTCCCCGTTGCCAACTCGGCCAATGATGTAAGTGGTGGCCAATTCGTACTTGGCGGTGACCAAGAAAATGACAGCAGATACCGTGGTCATTGAACGGACAAAGCTGTAAATTAAAGCGGCTACCAAGGCAGGCTTTAACAAGGGCAAAATGATTTCGCGAAGGGTGGTGAGCGTGCTGGCACGCAGCATGACGGAAGCTTCATCAAGCGAACGATCGAGTTGTTTGAAAGCAGCGGTTCCCGCTCTTACACCAACTGGCAAGTTGCGAAAAATAAAGCACAACACAATGACCAAGCCAGTACCCGTCAATTCGACGGGCGGCACATTGAAAGCCAAAATATAACTCACACCCAAAACAGTACCCGGGATGGCAAAGGTCAGGAGCGCTGCAAACTCAAATGCATTTTTGCCTTTGAAATCAGTGCGCGCCAAGAGCCACGCTATCAACAAGCCAAGACCTGCACATACTGGCGCTGCCATAGCCGACAAACTCAAGGTGTTGAACAGCGAGTTCCAAGCTGTGCCCGCCCATACCCAACCGAAGTCACCCCATTGAACATCAAAGGCTGTCTTGAAATGATTCAAGGTGAAGGTGTAATCGCGCCCCCACGTTTGAACAAAACCGCCAGCAAATGCAAACACATAAACCACCAAGGTGAAGATCAACCAAGGACCCGCCACACCTCTGCAAACATTCAAGACGGCGGGCGGCAAGTTCAAAGGTACACCTGCATCGCCTTTGCCCGAGACGGTGGTGAATTGAGCACCCCTTAGCACTTGCCGCTGCAAGACAAAAACCGCCAAGGCAAAAACGGTGAGTACCAGCGACAAGGCTGCAGCCATGCCAGGGTCAATGGCTGCGCCCACGATGGCAAAGAAAATTTCAGTGGACAAAACCGAAAACTGGCCGCCCAAAATAATGGGGTTGCCAAAGTCAGCCATGCTTTCAATGAAGCCAACCAAGAAAGCGTTGGCCAAGCCTGGTTTAAGCAGCGGCAAGGTGATGTGCCAAAAAGTTTGCATGCGCGTGGCACGCAATGTTTGCGAGGCCTCTTCTAAAGAAGGACTGACACCCTGAACAACACCACGCATGATCATGAATGCGATCGGTGTGAAGGCGAACATTTGCGCCAACCAAACACCAAAGACACCGTAGAACCAACGTGTCGCAGGGATGCCGAAAGCCCATTCCAAAGCTTGATTGACCAAACCAGATCGGCCAAACAACAAGATCAAACCTAAGCCCACCACAAACGGCGGCGTGATGATGGGCATGAGCGCCAAGGCGTTCAGGGGTTTGCCCATGCGAGTGCCACTGCGTTCTGACCACAGGGCAATAAGTGTTCCTAAAATGGTGGTGCCGGTGGCTGTGGCCAGGGCCAAGCCCAAGGTATTCCAGGCCACACCACATTGACGGCCAGCACTGAAACACCCAAGACTCCAAATACGTGGGGTACCAATGCGATCCCATACGGCCAACAGGCTGAGTTCACCCGTTTCGGCATAAAAGGCCGACACCAAAGAACGACTAACGGGATACACCACAAACAAAGAAAGCAATGCAACACACACCACCACCGCGCTGGCAATGAACACATCGCCTCTGCAATACCCTAAGCGGGCCAAGCCTGCACCCAACAAAATGGTAAGCGACAACAACACGCCTGCAGCACCCCAACCCATGCCGTATTGACCTTGCGACAAGGGGCCAGCCCACTGCTCTAAAAATTCAAATGACCAACCCAATGCGCCTATTGCAAACCCACTGGCCATCAAACCAATCAAACCCAGCAAGGCGCCGGCCACCAAAAAAAAACCTTGGCGCTTGGGTTGCGCTAAGACTGGAATGATGAGCCCTAACAAACAAATGAAGAGCCCTGCAAACCCAAACCACAACCAAGGACGGTCGTGCTGCAATACTTGCAAGAGCGCACTGGCAGTTTCTGATCTGCCCCAAATGTTAGGCAAAGCCGACCAAAGGGAACCTTGTTGGAGAAAATACCACGGCAGTAAAGCAAAACTAAGCAGGCCCGAAAGTACCCACAGGGTTAGGGCTCGCTTGGTGCGCAGCGCTGAATTCATTATTGCGGCAGGCTGTTAACTTCTTTTTCCCAGCGTTGGATCAAGCGCTTGCGCTCTGCAGTTTGGCCATACTTAGCGTAGTCGTAGTTGATGAGCTTTATTTTCTTGAAATCAGGGACACGGGGGTCGACTTTGGTTTCTTTGTGTGAGGGCAATTGGAATTGCAAAGTTGCTGCACCCAAAGCCTGAGCAGACGGCGTTAAAGCCCACTCATAAAACTGCTTGGCTGCTGCCAAATTGCGCGCGCCTCTCATGATGGACATGGAGCCAATTTCAGCGCCTGTGCCATCGGCCGGCGTGATGGTTTCAATGGGAAAGCCTTGGGCCTTCTCACCAGGTCCGTCGTGTACAAAACTGATGGACACAGTGGTTTCACCGCGTGCGACTGCTTTAATGGGGCCAGTGCCTGAGCGCGTGTAGGTGCTGATATTTTTGTGCAGCTTTTTCAAGTATTCGTAGGCCTGATCTTCACCCATGAGTTGCACCAAGGTCGCAATCATGGTGTAGGCCGTACCGCTGGAGGCTGGATTGGCAGATTGAATTTCGCCTTTGTATTCAGGCTTGAGCAAGTCATTCCAAGTTTTGGGAATGGCCAATTTTTTCTTGGCCAGCAACTCGGTGTTGTAACCAAAGCCCAAGGGGCCAGAGTAAATGCCCACTGTTTTATAGCCAGATTGCTTGGCTTGTTGTTGCGCCCAATCGTGCAATCTAGGCAAGGTGGGAGATTTGTATTCGAGCGTCAGATTTTGTTCAGCGGCTTGCAAATGAGGGTCGCCTGTGCCGCCAAACCACACATCAGTTTTGGGATTGGCTTTTTCAGCCATGATTTGGGCAATGGCTTCGCCAGACCCTTTCATGGTCATGTTGACCTTGACGCCTTGGCTCTTTTCAAAGGTAACAGCAATCATGCTGCACCATGCCGCTTGGGCAGAGCAAATGATATTCACTTCAGTGGATTGACCCCATGCAATTGAGCTGGCCATCAAACCACCAGTTGTCAACAAAATACCCAATTGGGTTCGAAGAGAAAATAGTTTAAATTTCATTGGAATGACTCTTTGATTTGAATGGCAATATCTTGCTCAAAAGTCATACTTTCAACAAGAGGGAAAGCACTCATTTAAACTGAAAATGAACTTCCATTGAGCCAAATCACACAACGGCCTTGGCACGCAATCGACCTACGATGCCTGTAGGAAAGTAATAAACCGACAACACAAACAGCAAGCCTAACCAAAGCATCCAACGATCGGGAGACAGCAGTGCCGACAATAAGGGCCAGGCAGACGCCGCCTCACTGGCCCACCTGAGCAAATCTTGCAAATAACTTTGAGCCCACAAGAACAAGACTGCACCAATGGCTGAGCCATAAACGGTGCCCATACCGCCGATCACAACGATCAGCAAAACGTCCATCATGATTTCGAAACTGAGGGACGTATCAGGGCCGTTGTAGCGCAGCCAAAGAGCCAACATCACACCAGCCATGCATGCGAAAAAAGCAGACAGCACACTGGACAGCGTGCGATAAACCACCACGCGATAGCCAATGGCTTCAGCTCTGAATTCATTTTCACGAATGGCTTGCAGCACGCGCCCAAACGGCGAATTCACAATGCGCAGCAGCATCAGAAACTGAATCAGGGCAGCTGCAAACAACAAGTAATAGCAAAGCAAGCGACCATCCAAATTGACACCCCAGAAAGGCGTATCGCTGAACTCGGTGCTTGACAACAGCAAGGCTGGCAATTTGAAACTCAAGCCATCTTCACCCCCTGTCCATTCAGACAATTGTGATGCCAAGGTTTGAAAAGCGGCAGCCACCGCCAAAGTGATCATGGCAAAAAAGATGGCTCGCACACGCAAAGAAAATAAGCCAATGAGCAAGGCCAAAACCAAGGTCAGCACGAGTGCCAAAATGACACCCAGGCTCAATGAAGCCCAATTAGCGCCCCAATGATTGGATGACATGGCTACACCATAGGCACCAATGCCAAAAAACATGGTGTGGGCAAAACTGACAATGCCGGTGTAGCCCAACAACAAATCAAAACTGGCCACCAAGACGATGAACACTAAGATCTTGGCCGCCACGGACAGGGCTTTGACACCCGGAAATAAAAAGGGTGCGAATGCCAATCCCAACAGCACCGCCGTCAGCATCCAAGCCAACCACGTGCTGCGAGGCAAATCATTTGACAACAAGCGTTTCAACATGTGGGTCCTTTGACGTCAACGGTTGGCCACGGGGTATACCCCTTGTGGCCGCCACAACAAAATGGCCGCCATGAGCGCGATGTTGGAAAACAAAGCCAACTTGGGCAACAAGAAGCCGGTGTAGTTGGCCATGAGGCCCACAAGCAAAGCGCCGATGAGTGCACCACCGGTAGAACCTAGACCACCCATGATGATGACAATGAAAATGAGCACATTCACTTGAGCGCCAATTTGTGGCACCACGTTTTGCTGATACAAACCCCACATCACGCCGCCCAAACCTGCCAAGCCGCTGCCCACCACAAACACACCTACAAAAAGCCGGCGAATTTTGTAGCCCAAGGCTTCCACCATTTCACGGTCTTGCACACCCGCGCGAATGAGCAAACCCACCTTGGTTTGACTCAAAGTCCAAGCTTGAAGCGCAAACACAATCAGCCCTACCACCACGGCCATGAGTCGGTATTTTTCAAGCGACGCATCGCCCCACAGCAAGGAACCGCGCATGGCTTCGGGTAAGGGCAAAGCGATTTGCAAAGGCCCCCAAATGACCTTGATGATTTCTTCACCAATGATCATGCCGCCCATGGTGATCAAAATTTGCTTCAGGTGCTGACCATACACGGGCCGAACAATAAAGCGCTCAAACGCCAAACCTATGACAGCCGCAGCGATCATGGCCACCATCATGGCAGCGCCTACCGCCACCAAGTTGCGCCAGAGTTCTTGTGACTGCGTCCAATCGACCATACCCGACAACACGCTGGTGGCCACAAACGCACCCAGCGCAATGAACACACCATGCCCAAAATTGAGCACATCCATCAAGCCAAAGACCAAGGTTAAGCCCGAAGCCATGATGAAGATGATCATGCCCATGGCCAATCCAGCAACACTCAAGGTAAGCCAAGTATCAAAGGAGCCTACGAGTGGCAAAGCCAAGAGGGCAATGACCGGCACCAGCAACAAAGGTTTGAGATCTAAATTGGTTTTTAGATGGATCATCACAGTGCCAAGCCCAGCAAAGATTGCTGCAATTCGGGGTCTGCACTGAGTGCAGCCATGCTGCCCGCATGAATGACGCGACCGTTGTCCATCACGGCCACGTTATCGCCCAGTTGCTGCGCAAAATGAATGTTTTGCTCTACCAACAAAATAGTCACGCCACTGGCTTTCATTTTTTGAAATGCCTCCATCATGTTTTGCACAATGGCTGGCGCCAAGCCTTTGCTAGGCTCATCCACGATGAGCAAATCGCGCGGCTCGACCATGGCGCGTGCCACCGCCAGCATTTGTTTTTGACCGCCTGACAATTTGCCTGCGGGGTGATGCCAAAATTTTTCAACCGCGGGAAACATGGCGTAAATCCAAGCCAAGCGGGCTGCGTCCATTTGGTTTGAACGTGCTGCTTTGCGCGCGGCCAACAAAATGTTTTCTTCTACCGTGAGGTCTGAAAATATGCCCATGTTTTCGGGCACATACGCAATGTTGAGTGCGGCAATGTCGGGCGTGGTCATGTGCGTGATGTCATGCCCATTGAAATGCAAAGTGCCTTGAGAGGCTTGCCACAAGCCCATGATGGTTCGGAGGGTGGTGGTTTTACCTACACCATTGCGGCCCAACAACAGCGTGAGTTCGCCACGCGGTACCTGCAAATTCACACCATGCAAGATGTGATACGCGCCAATGTGCGTGTGCACATCTTTCAATTCGAGCAATGCAGAAGCAGACATCAAACGTTATCCTCAGAATGCATCACCTTTGACTTCGAATCTTCTGGGGCAGAGACAGCGCCTGGCTTGATACCCAAATATGCTTCTTGCACCACAGCAGAAGCCATGACCTCTGCAGGCTCGCCATCGGCCACCAACTGACCGTTGTGCAACACAATGATGCGATCTGCCAATTCACGCACCACATCCATTTTGTGTTCCACCAGCAAAATGGTTTTGGTTTTGTCGCTTTTCAATTGGCGAATGAGGTTCAAAATAACCGGCGCTTCATCTTGGCTCATGCCCGCAGTGGGTTCGTCAAACATGTAGACAGACGGCTTAAGCGCCATGAGCAAAGCCACTTCCAATTTGCGCTGATCGCCGTGCGGCAAACTGGCCACGGGGGCACTGGCCTGAGTCATCATGGAAACTTGCTCCAAGATGTCTTGAGCTTGCAGTGTGAGCTTGGCATGATCTTGCCAAATCGACCACAAATTAAGTCCCCGCAAATGTGCGCCTTCTTCAGTGGCTTGAACGGCCAAACGCACGTTTTCAAGCACGGTCAAATTAGGAAACAAGTTGGTCAGCTGAAATGCGCGGCCCAAACCGGCGCGGGTTCTGGCAGAGGCGCTCATACCGGTAAGTTCTTGGCCATTTAAATACACTCTTCCCTCAGTGGCGGGCAATTGACCCGAGATCAGATTGAAGTAGGTGGTCTTGCCTGCACCATTAGGGCCAACGATGGCCGTTAAGGTGCCAGGCTCAAACCGACAAGAGACAGCATTGACCGCCACATGCCCACCGAAGCGCGCTGTGAGATCCTGCGTTTGCAACACGCCCAAGGTGCAAGCCTTAGCGCTTGTTGCGAATCGGCACGTTCATTTCTTCAGGTTTGATTTCGCGAACCAACTCTGGCACACCCCATGCAAATGCGGGGTCGACTTTGATTTTGAAGTGGTACATGCTTTGCATGGCTTGGTGATCTTCCTTGCGAAAAGTCATCTTGCCTTTGGGTGTGTCAAAGCTCATGCCTTCCATGGCTGTAATGAGGGTGTTGGCATCGGTATTGCCATTTGTTTTCTTCAAGGCTGTGACCAGTGCCATTGCAGACGCAAAGCCACCTGCGGTGAAGAAATCTGGTGGAGATTTGAACTGCGTGTAATGACGCGCCACCATGGCATCGTTGACCGTATTTTTAGGCATGCCGAAGTAATAGTAAGCCGCACCTTCCATGCCGGGGAACTGTTTGTAGGCCACCATGGCAGGAAGAATGTTGCCGCCTGTGGCAATTTCAATGCCGTAGCGCTTCAAATCCATGTCAGCAATTTTGAAGGGGTTACCACCAGCCCAGATGATGAAAATGATTTTGCGGCCAGGTTGTGATTTGAGCTTGTCGATTAGGTGCTGTGCTCCGGCTGTGAAGTCGGTTGTTGCAGGCGGCAAAAATTCTTCGTGAACCAACTTGGCATTTTTCAAAGATTCACGGAAGGCCTTCACACCATCGCGACCAAAGGCTGAATCTTGCGCCATGGTGGCTATGGTGTAGCCTACTTTGTCCAATGCGACAGCATTGGAAATAGCGTCTTGGCTGCTGTTGCGACCCGTGCGGAAAATATATTTATTCCACTTGTCGCCTGTGATGGAATCGGCCACAGCTGGCTCGACCAACAAAATCTTTTTGTACTCTTCAGCCACAGGCAACATGGCCAATGCGACAGGTGATGCTGTCGGCCCCACCGCTATCTCAACCTTGTCGTCACCGTAGGCTGCTGCCAAGAGGTTTTTGCCCAAGTCCGGTTTGCCTTGGTCGTCTTTTTCAATGACCACCAATTTGCGACCACCTACTAGCATGGTGCCGCCCGTTGCGTAGTCCAAGCCCATCATCAAACCTATTTGGGTTTGCTTGCCGTAAGCTTCCAAGGGGCCTGTCTTGCTGTAAATGTGAGCAATTTTCAGGTCCTTGCTTTGAGCAAAGGAAGCCACTGGCGAGGTAAGCCCTGCGAGTACTGCGCCGATAGTAAGGAACAAGGAAAAAATTGTGCGACTAGACATGGAGATTCCTAAAAGTATGACTTAAAACCAAAAATGAATACTGAAATTATCTGGACGAAGGACTTTTCAGAATGAGTTGGGTAAATATTTGACTGATCATCATACGGACGCAAACATCCTAATTAGCTTACAAAAGAATTTACACAGCCTAAAAGTATCAACTTAGGCATTTTGACATCTCAATTTTTTTAATACTCATTGTTACGAGCTATAATCATGTTTATAACAATTTAATTGATTCATAACAACTAATCACAAATACAAAAGAGTAAATAGCCACTTTCTGCTACTTACTATTGCTTTGATAAGCGCCCTGCCGCTTTACTCCACCGCAAAAGATCCTGATTTTGACTTGGTTGCACGGCCGCAAGTTTTTTCCCAACCCCCCGCTTTCCTCCATCTTCTGTTTCAGAAGGTCACCCAAGAACATCCTCAAGTTAAAAGTCAATTGCTGGCTATGCAAGCAGCTGGCCTAGAAGTCCAGATTGCGCAACAAGCCTATTGGCCAACACCCTCCGTGTCGATGGAGCGCGTTCAAACCCAGCTGCCAGACCCCTCCTTTGCAGGATCGCCACAAGTCCTGACTTTCAGACTGCAGCAACCGGTTTGGACGGGCGGCCGACTTGCAGCCCAGTCCAAAAAGGCACTGGCCAACCAGGGCATTGAAACTGCGCGTTTGGCAGAAATTCAACAAGCGCTGGCCTTGAAAACTTTACAAGCGTGGGCGGAAGTGGTCAGCTCGCAACGGCAGCAGCTGGTCTTTCGCCAAAGTCATGAAGTTCAAACACAACTCCTCAAAAAAATTGAGCGACGCGTTGATCAGGGAATGTCTGCCCAAAGTGAAATCAATTATTCAAGCTTGCGTTTGCACCAAGTTCTTCAAGAACTGAACAACGCGCAACAACAAGAAAGTCATGCTTGGGTACACTTGAAGCAGTGGGTGCCTGAAGCCCAAACCGGATTTGCCCAATTTGAAACTCAGGCCACTATTCTTACAGCCAACACTGCTACCAGTCTTGCCACTGAATTAGCCGACATTGAATTGCCACAATGGGAATCACTCAGCATTGCCCGGTCACCTGCCTTGTTGCGCTTATCGGGCATTTCACAAATTCTTCTGGCAGAACTTCAAGAAAAACGCGCATCACTTCAACCTGAAGTTTATCTTCGCGCAGAGCATCAACGGGGCAATTACACCTACTCCCATTTGCCGCCTGTGAATCGAGTTTTTTTGGGCGTGACCGCTAGCACAGGTGCAGGCCTCAGCCTGTCGCACCAATTGGCTGCTTTAGAAATTAAGCGCAATGGCACACAACAGGAGATTGCGGCATCTCAAAGAACTGTGATTGAAAGCGTTCAAACAGATTACCTGAATGCCAATGCAAGGCAAAGCAAGGCCACTGCACTGCAATTCAACTTAGAGTCTTCCCAAGAAATGCAAGCGGCCTGGGAACGTCAATTTATCAACGGCAAGAAAACTTGGATCGATGTGATGAATGCAGCCCGAGAAACTACACAAGCTGAATTGGCTGTCATTGAAAACAACATGGCCATCCTACAAAGTTATTGGAAACTACAAATTCACGCATATGGCGTCATACGTTGGGCCACACCTTGAGTTCTCTGCAAGCTGCAGTTCAACGATTGGCGCAACTGCAACGCCGGAGTTTGGACAGGCACGAGTTGGCGGCCAACATAGAGTTACTTAAGGCCACAAGCTTGACGCCCCGAAAAACACTTGAGAGCTTGAAGTCCAAATTGAATTGGAAATCTGTGCATTGGTTAAAAAATGCCAGCGTAGACCCCTCTCACCTGCCTTGCCTTGCACTCGACCACCATGGTGAATGGCGTGTCCTTCAGAGTTTCAATAGCCAAGCACAATGGGTTTTTGAAGGTTCTGATGGCGAAACAACACACCACAGCTTAATTAAGTTTGCACTCGCCAAAATCAATTTCAACATTCCCTTTGAACGATCTACCAGCCCTGTTTGGCACCTCATCAAAGGGGAAGTCCAAAAACACAAAAGTACCCTCATCGATGTGTGTCTGAGCGGCATCATGTTGAACTTTATTGCTTTAGGAATTTCCTTTTACAGCATGCAAATTTACGACCGCGTGGTGCCCACAGGCGCCAGCGCCACCTTATGGGTTTTGAGTTTGGGCGTGCTAGGTGCCATTGCGTTTGAGTGGTTGGCGCGGCGATTGCGATCCGATTTGAACGAAAAAATCATCGAAGCGGTCGATCAGCGTTTGGGACGTGACGTGTTCATGCGACTGCTGCAAGTTCGCATGGACAAATTGCCC
>ERZ767114.732-NODE-732-length-17022-cov-3.001829_pt1 | contig 17022 bp, 13 predicted proteins | sample MGYA00374952_ERZ767114 | MGnify/ENA primary metagenome ERZ767114 (study PRJEB28939, sample SAMN06267156) | marine metagenome | isolation source: Columbia River Estuary | place: USA:Columbia River Estuary, USA | collected 2012-05-05 ...
GAAATCACAGGAGGTTGGTTGAATTCAGATTGGTCAGAACTTCTGACGACAATAAACGTTTATTTCTCGGGCTTGGTGTTGCTTGGAGGTTCTTAGTGAAGCTGTGCAAAGTGTGAATGCGCAGTTTTTTTCTCAAGCCCGGGGAGCCGAACATTGATCGTTGGGTTTGCTTTTGGTGCTGAGTGCCGGGCTTGCGGGCCCTAATGTGATTTTTCCAGCGCTATCGAGTGGTGAACCACCCGCTTTGTCAGGAGCGGCCGAGCGGCTCTATCGAGGTTTCTCCGCGCCTTACAGGGGTCTGCCAGATGAGGCCTTTAATGGCTATCGTCGTTTCCCGAGATCGATCCCGCTCGACAGTTTTGACAATGGTAATGCTGCCGCGCAAGCCCTTCATTATCGCACCTTGCTCGATGGACCCTTGCCCACGCATTTTATTTGGGGCTGTCAGGACGAGGTCTTTACGGAAAGCTGGGGTCGAACATGGGCCACGCGGATGAAAGCATCTTTTGATCCGATTCAGGATGCGGGGCATTTTCTGCAAAATACCCACGGTGAAATGATCGTTGCACGCTTGCTGTCACGGATTCAAGAGGCTTAATCGCTGTTCTTATCGGTTCGGGTCTCGGCCCTTAAGCCGCGCAGAATCGGGACCGCCCAGAGCACAGGCACCGAGGCCGATTACCGGTTAGATCGATTGAGCATAGATTGCCGTGCTGCACGGGCCAGGATGCTTAGGGGATCACGTTAAATTGGGTGCTGGCACGCGAACCCAACCCTCCATCAGTGTGCGCGCACTTCGGCTCATGCCGGCCTTTCGGATGGTCCATTCGCCGTTCGTTGCGATCGCTTCTGCGCCCACCCGTAGAGTCCCTGAGGGGTGGCCAAAGCGTACCGATGCGCGCTCACCGCCACCGGCTGCGAGGTTGACCAAAGTGCCTGGTATCGCGGCAGCCGAGCCGATCGCGACCGCCGCTGTGCCCATCATGGCGTGGTGCAGTTTGCCCATCGATAGTGCGCGGACAACTAAATCGATTTCCGTGGTCTCAATGACTTTTCCGCTGGAGGCGGTATAAGCGGCGGCGGGCCCCACGATTGCGATTTTGGGCGTGTGCTGCCGTGCCGCGGCTTCTGACGGCGCGCTAATCAGCCCCATTTTAATGGCGCCATAAGCTCGAATCGTTTCAAATTTCGTGAGTAGCGCCTCGTCGTTATTAATGTCGTCTTGTAACTCGCAACCGGTAAAACCGAGGTCACGTGCGTTCAAGAAGATGGTTGGGATGCCTGCATTGATCATCGTAGCTTGAAACGTACCAATGCCCGGCACGTCTAACGCGTCTACCAAGGCCCCGGTTGGAAACATGGCGCCTTCGCCGTCATCAGCGGGGTCCATAAAATCGAGTTGGACTTCCGCTGCGGCAAATGTGACCCCATCGAGCTCGAAGTCTCCCAACTCGACCACTTGGCCATTGACCATGGGCACGTGGGCGATGATGGTTTTGCTAATGTTGGCTTGAAAAATCCTAATCACAGCAATGCCATTTTCGGGCACTTTTTCGGAATCGACTAAGCCTTGGGTAACGGCGAAGCCGCCAACGGCAGCCGACAGATTGCCGCAGTTGCCGCTCCAATCGACAAAAGCCTGGTCGATCGATACCTGGCCGAAAAGATAGTCGACATCGTGGTCCGGTTCAGCGCTTTTTGAGACGATCACCGTTTTGCTGGTGCTTGAGGTCGCGCCGCCCATGCCATCGGTCTGCTTACCATAGGGGTCCGGGCTACCAATGACGCGCAGCAGCAAGGCATCTCGGTAGGGGCCAGGCGCCTTCGCCGCATCGGGCAGATCCGTGAGACTAAAGAAAACCCCTTTGCTGGTGCCGCCGCGGATGTAGCTGGCCGGAATCTTAAGTTGTTGGGTTGGGCTCATCATCAGGTCTCTCTTAAATTGAAGCCAATTAAAGGGCAGTGCTGGCTCGAGTGGCTTGCAGAAAATCCTCTGCAAAGCGTTGGAGCACACCACCAGCTTCGTAAATCGAAAGCTCTTCCGCGGTGTCCAATCGGCAGGTGACGGGCATGCTCAGGGTCTCGCCATTCTTTCGGGTCATGACCACGGTCAATGGTGCCCCCGGGTCTGGCGTGCCCTTAACCGTAAAGGTTTCGGAGCCGTCGATGGCGTAGGTCTCTCGATGGGTGCCAGCTATGAATTCGAGTGGCAATACGCCCATGCCAATGAGATTGGTGCGATGAATACGTTCAAAGCCTTCGGCGATAATGACTTCAACGCCCGCAAGGCGAACGCCCTTAGCCGCCCAATCCCGCGAGGAACCCTGTCCATAGTCTGCGCCTGCGATGATGATCAAAGGCTGCGCGCGGGCCATGTAGGTTTCAATGGCTTCCCACATGCGGGTCACGGTGCCTTCAGGCTCAATGCGCGTGAGCGAGCCTTGTTGAACAACGCCATCAACGTTTGCCATCTCATTGACGAGTTTAGGATTGGCAAAGGTTGCGCGCTGGGCTGTTAAGTGATCGCCGCGATGGGTTGCATAGGAATTAAAGTCTTCCTCCGGCAAACCCATTTTATCAAGGTATTCGCCGGCGGCGCTGTCCAACATGATCGCGTTGGAGGGCGACAGGTGATCGGTTGTGATGTTGTCTCCCAGCACGGCAAGTGGCCGAAGGTCCGTCAACGTCCGGGGCCGAGCAAGGGCGCCCTCCCAATAGGGCGGCCGTCTGATGTAGGTGCTGTCGGGTCGCCAATCATAAAGTGGTGGCGTCACGTTGGTCACGTCTTTGACCTTGATAAACATTGGGTCATAGACCTGAGTGAAATGCTCGGGCTTGACGCTGGTTGCAACAATGGCGTCAATTTCTTCATCGCTCGGCCAGATGTCTTTCAATGTGATTGGATTGCCGGACGGATCATGTCCGAGGACGTCTTGCTCGATATCAAAGCGAATCGTGCCCGCAATCGCGTAAGCCACAACCAAAGGCGGTGAGGCAAGAAAAGCTTGTTTTGCGTAAGGATGAATTCGGCCATCAAAGTTGCGGTTGCCCGACAAGACTGCCGTTGCGTACAGATCGCGATCGATCACTTCTTTTTGGATAACAGGATCAAGCGCACCGCTCATGCCATTACAGGTCGTGCAGGCAAAGCCTACAATACCAAAGCCCAGGCGCTCCAACTCGGTCAACAGGTTGGCATCTTCTAGGTAAAGTTGAACGGCTTTAGAGCCTGGGGCAAGGGACGTTTTGACCCAGGGTTTGCGCGTTAACCCTAAAGCATTTGCTTTTTTAGCCAGCAGCGCAGCACTAATGACATTTCTTGGATTGGACGTATTGGTGCACGATGTAATGGCTGCGATGATGACCGCGCCATCGGGCATCAGGCTTGGGTCATGCTCGCTTGAGCCGGTAATGCCGGCACTTGCAAGCTCGCTGGTTGCGACCCGGCGATGCGGATTCGACGGACCAGCCATGTTGCGGCCGACGGTCGACAAATCAAAGGTTAAAACCCGCTCATAGTCGGCCTCAACAAGTTCGCTTGCCCACAAGCCGGTTTGGCGAGCATAGGTTTCAACCAACTGAACCTGCTCGGGTGCCCTTGCTGTGAGGGTCAGGTAATCAATGGTTTTTTCATCGATGTAAAACATGGCGGCGGTCGCCCCAAACTCTGGCGTCATATTCGAGATCGTTGCTCTGTCGCCCAGAGTTAGAGCAGCAGCGCCTGCCCCGAAAAACTCAAGGTACGATGAAACGACCCGTTCTGCCCGCAGGAACTCGGTCAGTGCGAGCACAATGTCGGTGGCTGTAATGCCGGGTTGACGCGTTCCGGTGAGCTCAACGCCGATGATGTCAGGTAGGCGCATGTAGGACGCGCGGCCGAGCATGACGCTTTCTGCTTCGAGCCCGCCGACGCCAATGGCGATGACGCCGAGCGCATCAACGTGAGGGGTATGACTGTCGGTTCCAACGAGGGTATCGGGAAAGGCAATGCCGTCTTGGTTGTGGATGACCGGTGACATTCTCTCCAAATTAATTTGATGCATGATGCCGTTACCCGGTGGGATCACATCAACATTCTCAAAAGCGGTTTTGGTCCAGTCAATAAAGTGAAAGCGATCATCGTTGCGTCGATCTTCGATGGCGCGATTTTTTTCAAAGGCATTGGGGTCGAAGCCAGCATGTTCAACCGCCAGGGAGTGATCAACGATTAACTGCGTTGGTACAACCGGGTTCACTTGCGCCGGATCCCCACCCCTTGCGGCGATGGCGTCCCTTAGCCCAGCAAGGTCAACCAAGGCGGTTTGGCCCAGGATGTCATGACAGACCACGCGCGCCGGATACCAGGGAAAATCAAGATCGCGCTTGCGCTCGATCAACTGCATGAGCGCGGCGTCAAGCAGGCTTGGGTCACACCGTCTGACGAGGTTCTCAGCGAGTACTTTCGAGGTGTAAGGTAGCTTGCGATAGCTGCCCGGGGCTAAGGCCTCAATCGCTTCCTTTGTATCGAAGTAGTCTAAGGTGGTTCCGGGTAACGGCTTTCTATATTGGCTATTGATCATCGTGCTTTATCCGTTGCGATTAGACCAGGTCAAGGTTGTCGACCCAGCGGCTTGAGTTTAAAGATAGGGTGCGAGTTGTATTCGGCCTTGGCGGTTTAACCGCTTGCAAGCTCCGCGCCGCGAGGTCCTATGATACCTTAACTTCATTCGCTCGTCCTGTGCAGCGTGCCCGACCGGGCGCAAGGCCTACCGTATAGGATTTGAATGCCAAGCCGTTTTTAATAATGATAGAGTGAGGCAATAGTCACTTTGGTGAACCCGTACTTGGGCCTAAAAATCCATTGGAGAAGATGATGAATACTGTGCCCCGGTCAACTGAGACCGAACTCATTGCGGCAGCGAGCACCTTGCAGGGTATGCTTGGGCGCCGTCGTCGAGAGATCGATGAAGCCCGTCAACTTCCCCAGGATCTTGCGGACCAATTGGCGGACCAAGGTTTTTATCGACTGGTTGTGCCAGAGGATTTGGGCGGACTTGGGGTGTCGCCAGAAACGTTCTGTCGAATTTGCGAAGTGTTAGCCGAAGCCAATGGTTCAACCGCCTGGTGCGTGTTCATTGGGGCGACATCACAATACTTATTTGGGGCGCTGCCTCAGGCGCAGCTCGAGGAGATGTTAAAAGACCCCAATGTCATTACCAGTGGGGTCTTTGCCGATAGTGGCTCGGTCTGTTTTGAAAGCCAGAAGGGTGTTCCTGGTTATCGAGTCAATGGCCATTGGCGCTGGGGCTCAGGGTGTCGTAATGCGGCTTGGATCTCGGGCGGTGTTCATGAGGTGACTGCAGACGGGGAACGGGTCAGGCGCGACGCGCCCTTAACCCGCGTGTTTTTCAAACCGGACGAAATTGAGATTCAAGATAACTGGCATGTGTCCGGCCTGCGGGGCTCCGGGTCGAGCGATTACATCGCTGAGAATGTTTGGGTGCCAGCGGTCCGATTGTCTGGCAATGTTGAAGACACGCCGCATGCCTCAAGACCGATCTATCAATTTCCTAAATTTGCGCTGCTCGGTTGCCCCATTGGCGCGATTTGTTTGGGGATGGCCACAGCCTGCTTGCAGGAAGTCATTAAAGTGTCCAAGCAAAAGACGCCCCAGGGCAGCCGCCGGCCCTTGTCCCTGCGTCCGTCTTTGCATATTGAACTCGCGGCATCAGAGACGGCCCTGAGCGCTGCAAGGAGTCTGTTTTATCAGCGCATTGCGCAAGCTTGGGATCAGGCGCAATTGGGGCCTGCAAGTCTGGACGATCGCCGCGGCCTTCGAACCGCAACCGTTCACCTGGTCAATACCTCGATTAACGTGATCGACAAGATGTATTCCGTGATGGGTGGGACCTCGGTGTATGAAGACTCCTGCCTTCAGCAACATTTTAGAGATGTGCACGTTGCCTCTCAACATATGATGGTGGGCGAGCCGGTCATGGAGTTGGCGGGTCGGGTGATGTTGGACCTGGATGAAGAGGCCTTGGGCCTCTGATGCAACGCGTTGTAACGCTATGGCAAGGTAATGCGATATGGATTTGAAATTTGGACTGGCAACGCCCAGTCAGTTGTGGTCGCTGCAGTGGGCGGATCGGCTGGCGTTGCTGAATGAGATTGATGTCGGGGGCTTCACGCATGTGTTCTTAGCCGATCATGTCTCTTTTCGCAATGGTGCGGGGGCTGATGGGTTTGTTGAGGCCGCAGCGCTTGCTCAACTGCACCCTAATTTGGGTGTCATGATCAGTATTTATTTATTGCCTTTGCGACATCCGCTGCCCGTGGCCCGGCAGTTGGCGTCGATGGCGAGAGTTGCGCCCGGACGGTTTACGTTTGGGGTTGGTATTGGTGGTGAAGACCCGCACGAGCTTGCCGTGTGCGGGGTTAATCCTCGGCAGCGGGGTGTTCGCGCCAACGAATCCTTGACAATCATTCAAGGGCTGCTTCGAGGTGAGACCGTGTCTTTCTCGGGGCAAGCCTTTGAAATCGACAATGCGGTCATTCGGCCGACGCCTGCAATTGCGATTCCAACGCTGGTGGGCGGTCGGTCTGATGCTGCGCTTAAGCGCACTGCACGGTTTGGCGATGGCTGGATTGGGGTATGGTGCTCGGTCAAACGCTATGCGCAAGCGGTCGCAATGATCGAAGCGGAAGCCATCGCTCTTGGCCGAAGCAACGTGGATTGGTGTCACGGTTACCAGCCTTGGGTTGGGGTTGACTGGGACAGTGCTGAAACGGCTAAGGCCGCGGTGAAGTCCGGTATGGAAGCGTTTTATAAAATCCCTTTTGAGCAGTTTGAACGCTATACGCCTGCTGGGACGCCTTTTGAGGTTGCGGCGCAATTAGCACCCTATGCCCGGGCTGGATGCAAAATGTTCAACCTAAAAATCTGCGCCGAGCACCCCGAGGAGGAAGTCGCCCTCGGTGCGGCAGTGATAGAACATTTGACGCAGCTTGTGGCAGCGGATTAATAAATGGCGTCTGCGCGAGGACTGTGTCGAGGACTGTGTCGAGGATTTCGCCAAGAAAATCCCAGCGCCATTCGCGTTGGTGGGTAGCGAATCAAGAGCGCTAGGGTAAGCCACGCGGTCTCACCTGGGGGCACGGGGTTCGCAGAGCATGGTGAAGTGCTGCGACGCGCTAGCGGCTTTTGTCGGTTAAGGGTCGCAGAGGGGATCGGTTGGCCACTGTATCGCAACCGTTTGCGAGCGTTACCCTGAGCATGGATCCAAAGAAGAACCAAGGAGTCACAATGATCGAGGTTTATGTCGCTAAAAATATCATCACGATGAACCCTTCGTTGCCAGAGGCGACGGCGATTGCGGTTCGTGATGGCGAGATCCTTGAAGTGGGGAGTCTTGAGAGCCTCTCACCATGGCTGATACGCGACGATTATCAAATCATTGAGACCTTTCAGGACTGCGTGATCGTGCCAGGGTTCATTGACCCGCATCTGCACCCTGCAATGGCGGCGGTGATTCTCCCGATGCACTTTATAACGGCAATGCCATGGACGCTGCCCTGGTGCGAGGTCCCGGCATCGCTCACGTCGCACGCCTTTGACCAAGAAATGCAGCGCATCAGTGCAACGGTAGACGACGAGATTCTGATTTTTTGGGGTCATCATGATCTCTGGCATGGAACAATGCACCGAGATCGGCTGGACGCCATTGATGCCGACCGGCCGATCGTTGCGTGGAACCGATCTTTCCATGAGTTGCATATGAATGCCGCATGCATGGCGCAGCTTGGCATCACCGAGGCGTCGATTTCGGGTCGCGCGCAGATCGATTTTGAGGCGGGTCGTTTCTTCGAAAATGGCTTGGCGTTTGCGATCCAAAAGTTAAACCCTTACATCCTTTCAGACACGCGATTCACGCTCGGTCTTGAACGATTAAAGCAAGTCGTGCACGCCGGTGGTCACACAACCATTGGGGACCTGGCTGTAGGTTTGTTCGACTTTGAACGAGAGTTGGCGACAACGGTTAAGATTTTTGAACGCGACGACACACCCTTTCGAATCGAGCAAGTCCCGCATGGCGCCGTCATTACTCATAATCGCAGCTTTGAAGAAACCCAAACGTTGCTATCGAACTTGTCCTCGAACAACAGTCATCGACTGAATTTTCGAGCCCGAGTGAAACTGTTTTCCGATGGGGCGTTTTTTTCTCAGCTCGCACAGCTATTGGCGCCAGGTTATCTAGACGGGCATGTGGGTGAGTGGCTCACCGCGCCCGAGGTGCTGCACGAGCATATTCTGAATTTTTGGCGGGCGGGATATCAGATTCATGTTCATGTGACCGGTGATATGGGGGTTGAAGTTGCTCTAGACGGCTTGGCAAAGGCCCAGGCCGAGCATCCAAGGCTGTTGCATGGCTTTACGCTGGAGCACATGGGGTATGCAACGCCAGAGCAAATCGAGCGCGCGCGAGCGCTGGGCGCATCGGTTTCGGCGAATATTTATTATCTGCACGAATTGTCAGGACGCTATGCGGAACTGTCCGTGGGGTATGAACGGGCCTCAACGATGGGGCGCTTAAAAACCTGTTTCGACGCCGGCATCACAACGGCCCTGCATTCGGATTTTTCGATGGCGCCGGCTCAGCCCTTGCTCAATATGTGGGTCGCGGTGAACCGCATCAATGCCCAAGGTGAGCAGATGGGGGCTGCAGAGTGCCTGACGCCCGAGCAAGCCTTGGCGGCGGTCACCCTTAATGCGGCCAAAATACTCGGTATTGAGACCTTCACGGGGAGTCTCAGGGCGGGTAAACGCGCCGATCTAACCGTGCTGTCGGACAACCCCTTAACGGTCGACCCATTGCTGATCAAAGATATTCGGGTTGTCGCAACCGTGTTCGAAGGAAGCGTGGCCCCCATTGAAACCGCTTAAATCATCCAAGGATCGCCTACAGGATCGCCCACTAACCGTGATTGCCGGTTATCTTGGTGCGGGAAAAACGACCTTGATCAACCGGATGCTTGCTGACGCGGTGCAACCGTTTGCGGTCATCGTGAATGATTTGGGTGCGCTCGCGGTGGACGAGGCCCTGATTGCTGGCCAGCGAGGCACAACCCTTTCTCTAACCAACGGTTGCGCCTGTTGCCAGATCAGCGCGGACCTTGCCGCCCAGTTGGCCAGGTTGCGGCAGGACGATTTTAGCGCGTTGGTGTTCGAGGCCAGTGGCGTTGCTAAGGCCAGCCGTCTTGCGACCCTGACCAGTCAAGCAGAGGGCTACGCACTGGCGAAAGTGGTCACGTTGGTCGATGGGCTCGATGCGCCTAGATTGCTTGCGGATGCTTATTTGTCGCCCTTGATCAAAGAGCAGATTGCGGCGGCAGACTGGGTTTTGCAAACCAAACGATCAAAGGGGGTACATCCATCGTTGGCTGCGTTATCAAAGGATATTGATCAATTATCGTCACAGGGTCGGCTTCCTGCGGCCCTAGCGCCCGAGTATTGCTTTGAGCAGACAGCACGTCTTGAGGCTGGCATCAAGGCGCCGTTGTTTCAACATCGCGTTATTTTTCCAAGACCAGACCTTGCCCCGGACGTGTTACAAACTTTCATTGCAGACCACCCCGAAATTGAACGGGTTAAGGGTTGGCTGGTCGGCTCGACGGACGCGGTCTTGGTTCAGGCGACGCGCGCGCACTTTCAGGCGCGAGCGGTCGCCCGCGCTCACGGTCAGGGTTTGCAGTTTATTTGGCGGGGTGATGCTGAGCTTAATTTCTCGGCGCTAACCTAGTGTTTGGATGTGCTCATTAAGTTCAGGTACTTGGATTTCTAAGCGACTAAGGGACCCATAAATCAGTCGATCATATCCCTCTCTCCGCAAGGTGAGGGCTCCGTTATGCACGTAATGGGCGGATCCTATTGAAATCGCATTGCGTCGGTCAATCGGTCACCTCATTAGGACAAAATACAGGCGCCTTCACAGGGCTAACGCGCTGCTCGGCTTTGATGGGATCCTGGATTGTGCCTTGAGGGCTTGATCGATAAATGCTCGAATAAGAAAAGTGGTTTTAATCAGGGTCTGACTCAAAAAAATCTAACATAATTCTAGATTGGGTCACGACAATAGGATCAATTGCGCTTGGTTTAAGGCTCAGACTCAGACTCGAGGAGGTCGGTATGTTCTATGTGGGTTTATGCTTATTTTTTGGCCCTCATGGGGCGATGCTCATCCAACCCATCCGGCAGCGCATCCAGACGTTCATACCGACAGCGCTCTATCTGGCGTTGTTCAGTTTAATGAGCCTATTTGGACTTGGTTTGATCGTTGTGGGTTATGACCCGAATCTTGCAATCGAGGCGCCCAGTTTGCCTTGGGTGGTCATGCTGAGTCCTTGGCTCATGTTTGCGGCCTTTTTCTGCTTAATTGCAGCAAATGTTCCTGGATGGACGCGGTATCGCGTTCAACATCCGATGACCCTTGGGGTCAGCCTTTGGGCCCTGACGCATTTGGCGGTTAACCCGGACCTGCATGCTTGGCTGATGTTTGGTTGCTTTTTTATTTTGGTGGTGACCTCGGCCATGACGGCGTCTAAGAGACAAAAAAATAAACCCAAACCGGCGCCCCGTTGGATCTTTGATGGTCTGACATTGGGATTAGCCAGTGGGGTAACCTTCTGCGTTTACACGTTTCATGGCGCGCTGTTTGGGATTGGATTGTCTTGATCAACAAAGTCGATAACGAAGCTGAAACGGCGCCGATCAGCGACCTGGATCGAGATGAAGGCTACATGATGCTCGCGCTGGAGCAGGCGGAATTAGCTGAACGCCTAGGAGAAGTGCCGGTGGGCGCGGTGGTGGTCTCTGATGGGGTCGTCATTGGCCGTGGGCATAACCGAATGATCGCGGATGAGGACCCAACGGCCCATGCTGAGGTCGTGGCGCTCCGGCAGGCTGCACAAGCGCTGAAGAATTATCGCGTCGTGCCGGCTACGCTTTATGTCACATTAGAACCCTGCGCAATGTGTGCCGGCGCGATGGTTCATGCGCGGCTTCAAACCCTGGTGTTTGGCGCCAATGAGCCGAGGGCTGGAGCGGTTTGCTCGCAACAGCACTTTTTTGAGTCGGCCTATTTGAACCATCATGTCGTAACGCGAGGGGGTATTCTGGCAGCGGCGAGTTCGGCGCGGCTCAAGGCCTTTTTCAAGGCCAAACGGCGAGCCCCGCCGGAGGCTTAAAACTTGGTCGACAAGACGCGAGTGAGATCCTCCAACGCCACTCGATCAATGTCGCTAAAATTCTTGAGGTGAATGCTGTCAATATCCAGCACTCCAACGACCTGATTTTGCCTCATGATTGGCACGACGATCTCTGACTTCGAGGCGCTTGAGCAGGCAATGTGCCCAGGAAATTCATCAACATCGTCGACAACGATGGTTTTGCGTTGTGCCCAACTCTGCCCGCAAACGCCGTGACCCAGCTTGATTCGGCTGCAGGCGATGGGGCCTTGAAACGGGCCCAGCACCAACGCGTCGTGTTTAACCAGGTAGAAACCGGCCCAAAGCACGTTTAAGCCGTGAAAAAGGCCCGCGGCGGTATTCGCAAGGCTCGCGATCAGATCGTCTTCATCTTGCAGCAGGGCGTGTATTTGAGGGATAAGCGCGTGATAGCGCGTGGCCCGATCCTGTGTTTCAGGCAGGATGAGGGTCTCGGTCATGATTTATCCCTTTTTTGAGGCAGGCAACGCAGCAAGTCATGTGACCGCAGGCAAAGCGCGGCTATAATAAGCATTTATTCTAAGTGGCGATAGCATGCTTTACATCCCTGGTCAGAAGGCGCTTTCCGCATTTCGAACCGAAAAGCTCCAAACCAAAATCCAAGCGGCCGGATTATCCTGCGTCCTCAAGGAGACCCAGTATGAATATTTTTTGGAAACCTCGGGCGATCTGACGAATGAGATCCAGGCGCAACTTAAGGCCCTGCTGAATGCCGGTGACGCGGCAAACCCGCGCCTAACCAAATTTGAGTTGTTTGTGGTGCCTCGGCTCGGAACCTTGTCGCCCTGGCGATCAAAAGCGACTGAAATTGCAAACATTTGTGGGCTCATAGGGGTCCAGCACTTAGAGCGCGGGATCCGTTATGCCTTCTCCGTCGAAGGCGATGCTGCGGTCTCAAGGGCAGATCAGGAAACCCTCGCAGCACTGCTCTTTGACCCAATGACCGAGTCCGTCTTAACCGAGCGTTCAGCAGCCCAGCAATTGTTTGAGCGATTACCGCCGCAGCCTGGTAAGGCTATTGCCCTTTTGGAAACCGGTGTCGGCGCCATTGAGCGCGCCAATGTGGACTTAGGGTTGGCGCTGGCCGAGGATGAAATTGACTATCTGAAAGCTGCGTTTGAAAATCTGGACCGAAACCCAACCGACGTTGAATTAATGATGTTTGCCCAGGCAAATTCAGAACACTGCCGCCATAAAATCTTTAAAGCCGATTGGACGTTAGAGGGCGAGGCGCGCGCGCACAGCCTGATGGATATGATCCAGAATACCTATGATAAAAGCGCGGGTCGGGGTGTCTTAAGCGCCTACAGCGACAATGCCTCGGTGATTGAGGGGTCCGTTTCAGATCGATTTTATCCGGACCCGGAAACCGACGTGTTTGGTTATTGCACTGAGCAAACACCGATTTTGATGAAGGTTGAAACCCATAACCACCCCACAGCGATTGCGCCGTTTCCAGGCGCTGCGACCGGGGCGGGCGGTGAAATTCGGGACGAAGGGGCGGTCGGTCGCGGTTCAAAACCCAAGGCGGGTTTGATTGGCTTTACGGTCTCTAATTTAAGAATTCCCAATGCCCCTGCACCTTGGGAGACAGACTTTGGCCTGCCTGCCCGAATCGCGTCGCCCTTGTCGATTATGCTGGAGGGCCCGATTGGGGGTGCGGCGTTTAATAACGAGTTTGGACGCCCGAATCTGGCGGGCTATTTTCGATCCTTTGAAATGACCTTGGCGGGCGAGCGTTGGGGTTACCATAAGCCGATTATGATTGCGGGTGGAATGGGTAATATTCGACCGGATCATGTCGATAAGGGCGCCATTGTGCCGGGAGACGCATTGGTGGTTTTGGGTGGCCCAGCGATGTTGATTGGCTTGGGTGGTGGCGCGGCTTCGTCGATTGCAACGGGCACGGGTGATGCAGATCTGGATTTTGCGAGTGTTCAGCGGGGGAATCCTGAAATCGAGCACCGGTGTCAGGAAGTAATTGACCGCTGCTGGCAGCTCGGGCCTAACAATCCGATTCGATTTATTCATGATGTGGGTGCGGGTGGTTTATCGAACGCTCTGCCCGAGCTGGTTAAAGATGGCGGGTGTGGCGGCGCGTTCGATTTGCGCGCGATTCCGAGTGCTGAGTCGAAGCTGTCGCCGCTAGAGCTCTGGTGTAACGAGGCGCAGGAGCGGTATGTCCTGGCGATCGGCCCCGAGCAGCTCGAACAGTTCCTGTTCTTGTGCGAGCGAGAACGCTGTCCGGTTGCGGTTGTCGGGCGGGCGATCAAGGCGCCGCATTTGACCGTTAAGGATCCCTTGTTTGAGGACCAACCGGTTGATTTGCCCATGTCGGTGTTGTTTGGCAAGCCGCCAAAGTTGCATAAACAGGCAACAAAAATAAAGCGCGAGGCGCCAAGGCAGCCGCTAACCGCGACGCTCGACGAAGCGGTTGAGCGGGTATTGGCCCACCCGAGTGTCGGCAGTAAAAGCTTTTTAATCACCATCGGGGATCGCAGTGTTGGCGGGTTGGTCGCTCGGGATCAGATGGTGGGTCCGTGGCAAATACCGGTTTCGGATGTGGCGGTCACGGCGGCTGGCTTTAAGGATTGTGTGGGTGAAGCGATGGCGGTCGGTGAGCGAACGCCGCTGGCTGTGTTCAATGGGCCAGCATCGGGTCGGATGGCCGTGGCCGAGGCCTTAACCAATTTGTCAGCGGCCAATATTGGCGCTTTGACTCAAGTGAAGTTGTCGGCTAACTGGATGGCCGCCAGTGGTCATGCCGGCGAGGATGCCAGTCTTTATGAGACCGTTGAGGCCGTGGGAATGCAAATGTGTCCTGCGCTTGGGATCTGCATTCCGGTAGGTAAAGACTCGATGTCGATGCAGACCAAATGGCGTCAAAACGACGAGGACAAACAGGTCACGTCACCCGTGTCTTTGATTATTTCCGCGTTCGCGCCGGTTATAGACATTGCTCAGACCTTAACGCCTGAGCTCTCAAAGCGGCCTAGCCGTTTAATCCTCTTAGAATTGCCGGGCGGGCATCGACGCCTTGGAGGCGCGATTATCCAACAATGTTTTTCCCAGATGGATGCCGATGTGCCGGATGCAACCGACTTCTCAAGCCTCAAGGCTTTGTGGGCGGTGCTTCAGGATCCAGCATTGCGTGCCACGATTCTCGCGATGCACGATCGCTCCGATGGTGGGCTGTTCACCACATTAGTTGAGATGGCTTTTGCAGGACATTGTGGTTTAACCCTTGAGATACCGAAGGAGGAGCCCTTGCTCCCGTTTCTGTTTAATGAAGAGGTCGGTGTTGTGCTTCAAATTGAATCTGAGAGCCTTAATTTCTGGTCGGAGAACATGCGTGCCCGAGGCCTGTGCATGCTCGATCTGGGGGCGCCGCAACCGGAGCAGCAGATCCGGGTTTTACAAGATTCGCAACCCGTTGCGTGCTTTGCGCGGGGCATGCTCGCTCAACGCTGGTCAACGGTCAGTTACCAGCTGCAGAGCCTCCGTGATCATCCCGAGTGTGTTGAGGAGGCGTTCTCAGTGCTTGCGGATGACGCCGACCCTGGACTGAGTATGGCGGTGCCAGCCGGCGTGACGGCCGCGCTGGTAGCGCCGATGGTTAGCCTGGGCGTCAAACCCAGGGTTGCGATATTGCGAGAGCAGGGCGTTAACAGTCAGGTGGAAATGGCGGCGGCGTTCACGGCAGCAGGCTTTGAAGCCGTTGATGTCCATATGAGTGATTTGATTAGCGCGCGGCGATCTTTGGAGGGCTTTCAGGCACTCGCAGCCTGCGGCGGATTCTCCTATGGCGATGTTTTAGGTGCTGGGTCCGGTTGGGCCAAAAGTATCCTAATGAATGCAGGGATTGCCGATCAATTCGAAGCTTTTTTTCATCGTCCTGATACGTTGGCACTGGGCGTTTGTAACGGTTGCCAAATGCTGTCTCAGCTGACGGACCTGATTCCTGGCGCTGAGCATTGGCCGCGGTTTGTCAGAAATCGCTCAGAGCAGTTTGAAGCCCGGTTTTCGATGGTTGAAGTGATGCCCAGTCATAGCGTGTTGCTAAAAACGCTAGAAGGCGCCTATTTACCGATTGTGGTTTCACACGGGGAGGGGCGTGCGGCCCTGTCGGACACAGCGGCGCAACAGCTCGCTGCCAATCAACAAATTGCGATGCGATTTGTCGGTAATGATGGCGCGCCGACGCAGCGTTATCCGGCGAACCCGAATGGTTCACCCGGCGGCTTAACGGCGGTGGCATCCTTGGATGGTCGAGTTACGGCCATGATGCCGCATCCAGAGCGATCCTTCCGCGGTGCTCAATGGTCTTGGCAACCACAAGGTTTGGGTGAACTGAGTCCCTGGGCGATGATGTTTAAATCCGCGGCAACCTGGTTGCGCTAAACAGCGGTTGGCCGCGGGTCGATTGTGGCCTCTCGAGTGATGAAGACACCTTGGCGCTGATCTGAAAAGAAATGCTCAAGGGTTTGCGTGATGGCCGCGAAGGAGAGCTCAGACCAGGGGATATCGGCTTCTGCGAAAAGTTTGGTCTCAAGACTTTCGATGCCCGAGAAAAAATCAAGATCCAGAAGCCTTGCTTTGTAAAAGACATACACCTGAGAAATGTGCGGCAGGCTGAAAATAGTATAGAGCGTATCGATCTCAACGCGGGCATTGGCCTCTTCCATAGTTTCTCGCAGGGCGCCCTGTGAGATAGACTCTCCGTTTTCAAGAAATCCGGCGGGTAAAGTCCATTTTCCATAACGTGGTTCGATGGCGCGTCGGCATAAAAGAACTTGATTTTCATACACCGGGATACACCCCGCGATGATTCTAGGATTTTGATAATGGATCACATCACAATGCCCGCAGACAAAGCGTTGCCGCGTATCGCCTTCGGGAATTCTTTGAGCGACAGTGCCGCCGCATTGACTACAATATTTCATGGGTCAATGATAAAGGTTTGTGCTCCGGCTTCACAGCGGTGCAAGCCACTATGATGACTTTGTTGCGATCAAGGCTCCGGGCGCTGCGCCTCAGCCCGCGCCCGGATCAGTATTGTGATCGAGCCGATGCGGCGGTTATGGTCTTGATACGGTTAGGCTTGACGCCCACCGTTGTTCTGACAGTTCGAGCGAGTGCTTTGTCTTCTCACGCTGGAGAAGTGGCGCTCCCTGGCGGCAAGCGGGACTTAAGCGATGTGGATCTTGCTGCGACGGCACGACGGGAAACCGTTGAAGAATTGGGCATTGCAGAAGATCAGATTGAGTTGATTGGCGAGTTGCCTGGACTCATCTCCAAGCATGGTCTTTGGGTCACCCCCTTCGTTTCGGTGATGCCGGAAACGGCTTTGTTTCAGCCCAATCAAGATGAAGTCAGTGACGTTTTTGAGGTGCCTCTTGCTTGGCTCGAAAAAGATGTAAGAGTTGCTACTGAACGTTTGACACGTCAAGGTGTGGTTCAAATGGCGCCGATTTATGAATTTGATGGGTATCGAATTTGGGGTTTAACGGCGCTGATCTTGTTAGATTTTCTAACCCTTGCATTGAAGCCCATGGATAGCGCGTAATACCTGATGATTTCATCGATGAACAAAAGGAGTACTGATGATTTGTAAGCTGGATGACTTGAGTCCCGAAATTCATACTGACACTTGGGTTGCCGAGAGTGCCACCGTGGTTGGTCAAGTCGTTTTGGCGGCGGGGGTAAGCGTTTGGTTTAACGCGGTTTTAAGGGCAGAAAATGCTGCCATTCATATTGGTG
>ERZ767114.734-NODE-734-length-17018-cov-3.933947_pt1 | contig 17018 bp, 19 predicted proteins | sample MGYA00374952_ERZ767114 | MGnify/ENA primary metagenome ERZ767114 (study PRJEB28939, sample SAMN06267156) | marine metagenome | isolation source: Columbia River Estuary | place: USA:Columbia River Estuary, USA | collected 2012-05-05 ...
GCTAATCCCAAACTAGCACCTTATGGCGTTGCCGCCATAGAGACACTTCACAGTTTGAGCTTAACTGAACAGATCAAGTCAAAGTTTGTTCAAGGTGAAAATATCAGCCAAGCCTATCAATTTGTAGAAACTGAAAATGCCCAAATTGGCTTTGTCGCCATGTCGCAAGTTTTCTCTGAAGGCAAGCTTTTAAAAGGATCTGCTTGGATCGTGCCTCCCCAGCTTTATTCTCCCATTCAGCAAGATGCGATTTTGCTTTTGGCAGGGCAAAAAAATTCTGTAGCAATTGAACTCATGCGTTACTTGAAAACTGACAAAGCAAAGTCTGTGATGAGTGCCTACGGCTACAGCCATCCAATTCAGTAAATGGCGTAGACGCTTAAAAAGCTTCTTTTTCTGCTTCTAGGTAAGCCAGACTGGTGTATTTTCCAATATTGCCTTCAAAGCCTTGCATGTCTGTCGCACGTTTTTTGACGCGAGGGTCCGTCAAGACCATTTGTTTGGCCTCTGCCTCTGTTTTGCCGTCTTTGACCGCTTGTAAGCACGGCTCCCAAATACCCGCTAAAAAATCACCGTAAGTTTCTAGCAGATCTTGGGTGGGTCGGCCGTGCCCTGGCAGCCACATTTGTTTTCCGGTCCTTTGACTCAATTCTTTGTAGTATTTGAATGTTCCCGCATAAGAGCCGTCATCCATGTTGGCAATTCGGTTGGTCATTGCAATGTCACCCACACATGTGACTTGGTCCTGCATCACTTGAATGCACAAATCGGCATCGGTATGAGCCCGACCATAGTGGTGCATGACAAAATCAAGGTTGCCAATTTTGATTGTCTGCCCGCTGTTGACAATTTGGTTTGGGGCAAATACCTTGGTACCTGCTGTAGATTGATTGGTCCATCTTTCCATCAAGAGTCGCCAAGTGTTGCCCTGCATGCCCTTGATGGTTTCTTGGGTTTTGGCCAACGCATAAATAGGCAATTGAGGGCCATAGGCCTCAACGAACGCATGATTGCCTAGCCAATGGTCGCCATGAAAGTGTGTATTGAAAATGGCCACAACTGGCAATGCCGTCACTTTCTGGATCATTCGGATGGCCATTTGACCAATTTGCAATGAACTGCCTGAATCAATGATGACTACACCTGCAGAGGTGACAACGAAGGTGACGTTGGACATCATGCCGCGATTTTCAGGGGTAGGAAATCCATCAGGTGAATAGATCAACCAAACATGCTTGGAAATTTGCGTGGCTGGAATGTCTTTTATGGGCGGGCCAACCAAAAAGTCTTTGACGTCGGCTGCCAAGGTTTGCATTTCTGGCCACATGCCTAAAGCACCTACCCCAGCCGCCATGGTGCCTAAAAAGACTCTGCGTTGCAGTTTGGTTCTGATCGGCAAAGGCTGTGAAGTCTTCATGACTGTCCTTGATTGATGGAGTTTTATTTGTGCTCAGGCAACGTAGCCAAGATTAGGCAATCCACCTGTAATTTTGGGCGTATTCAATTTGCGAGGTTTGATGCGGCCATTGGGTTGAGTTTTAAGCCATTGTTCAACCACTTCCCAAACCTGCTTATTGCCTTGTGTGCGTGCTTCTTCTGCCACAGGTGCCCATCCAGCGACTTTGTATTTTTTACCCGCTTCAATGAGCTTGCCATTCAAACGCATTTCTTCAATTCGCTTGCCCATGGTTGCGGTGGGGTTGCATTGGTATTGCAAGCCGCCCACACGCACCATGTCACCGCCCTGCTGGTAGTAGGGGTCTGGATTGAATAAGTTGTCACAAACGTCTTCCAGCACCGTTTTGATGGTCTCGCCAGTCATTTCTGTGACGGTGGCATAGGAGTAGGTGGTGGCCGTCATATCGAGCAGCCATTCTCTGGTGATGGCCTGACCTGGCAAGAGGGTGGTGCCCCAGCGGAAGCCAGGCGAGAAAGCAATCTCGGCGCCTTGAACATCCATGAGGGCATCGATCAGCAATTGATCGCCAGTGCCGTTGAAGTTACCGCGGCGGTACAACAAGCCTTCAGAGATGCCCAGTTTTTCGTTCAGCTTGCTTTCGTAAGGTGCGCGAATTTTGGTGATGAGGGCATCCATTTCTTTGTCAGCTGGCAGCATGTTGGAGAACACGGGCAAGAGTTTGTAGCGGAAATCGGTAACGCGTTTTTCTTTCACTTCAAAATCGAGTACACCCAAAAATTTGCCATTGGAACCAGCGTTGGTCACGATGGTTTTGCCAGACTTGTTATTGACCAGAGTGGCCACAGGCATGCCGTCATGGGTATGGCCACCCAAGATGGCATCGATACCCGTGACACGGCTGGCCATTTTGAGGTCAACGTCCATGCCGTTATGACTGAGCACCACTACCACGTGTGCGCCCTTAGCCCGGGCTTCATTCACCACGGTCTGCATGTTTTCGTCTTGAATGCCAAAGGCCCAATCAGCCATCATGTAGCGCGGATTGGCAATGGGCGTGTAGGGGAATGCCTGGCCAATGATGGCGCATGGCACACCATTCATTTCTTTAATGACATAAGGCTTGAAAACAGGATCGCCAAAGTCTTGTGTCTTGATATTTTGGGCAAGAAAATCTACTTTGCCTGCAAAATCTTTTTCAACAATTTCCTTGACGCGTTCCATGCCCAATGTGAATTCCCAATGACCTGTCATGACCTCGACGCCCAACAATTTGCATGCATCTACCATGTCTTGGCCATTAGTCCATAAGCAGGTCCCAGAGCCTTGCCATGTGTCGCCACCGTCTAGCAAGATAGATCCTGGGCGGCTTGCTCTCATGCGTTTGACCAATGTGGCCAAGTGAGCAAAACCCCCTACCTTGCCATACCGTGCCGCTGCTTTTTCGTAATTCAAATAGGTGAGGGCATGAGCTTCTGAAGTGCCAGGGCGAATGTTGGCAAACTTGAGTAAATGTTCGCCCACCAAATGTGGCAAGTTGCCCTTCATGCTGCCCAGCCCTAAATTGATACTGGGCTCGCGAAAGTAAATAGGTTTGAGCTGCGCATGGCAATCTGTCATGTGCAAGAAAGAAACATTGCCAAATTTGGGAATGTCATAGAGACCATTTGCGGCTGTGGCAGCATCTGCATTGGCGTAGGTGCCCATGCCCAGCCCCGCCATGGTGCCAGCGCCCATGACTTGCATAAATTCACGTTTAGAGAGGTTCATAGTTTTGTATTGGCTAATATATGGGGGCCAAAAAAACCCGGTAGTACCGGGTTTTGATCATTGCGTTATTTGTTAACTGGTGAGTTTGGATCAAGCAGCAAGCCCACCACATGACGTACTTGCGCTTCAGTCAAGATACCGGTGTGACCTGCACGCGGCATGTTGGAGCAAGCGTTGTAAGCCTTGGCATTCCAAATCTTGCCCCATGTGTATTCAACAATGGGCTTGGATGCTGCACTGCTGGGGTCGGTTACGCCGCGAATTTTGCCGTAGTTGTGAAGGCTAGGGCCAATGGAGCCGTAAGAGATTTCTTTTTCATCAATTTTGTGGCAGTTGTAGCAATTGCCGCCATTGACGGTGGTAGCAGTGTCTGTAAAGGTGAGACCCCGTCCATTTTGCGCAATCTTCTCGCCTTCTTTCCAATCGCCGATGAACTTGCCATCGGAAGGCCACTTGATGGCTTTCATGTTGATCTCTTCAATGAGCTTGGCGGTTTTTTCATCCAAGGGTATGCCAAGTGCATCAGCCTCGCTGCAGACTTTGTTGGTTTCATCGGTGTTGATCAGGGTGCTTGCTTTCACAATACCTTCATCGCGAAAGGAGGCTTTCACAATTTGCTGAGTCAGTGTGTTCAGTTCGGCTACGCTGGGCGCCGTTGCACAGCCCAATGTCACAAGAGAGACTGCGGTGATGACCAAGACGACACGCATTTTGGGTGTGATTTTTTTCATTGCAATATTTCCGTTTAACGCTTAATGGCTGGTGCAATAGAGGCTGAACCCTGAGAGTTGACTCCCAAGTAGACACCCAAGGCGACGGTGGCATCACTGGCAAAGCCAGGGTAGGGGAAGCGTTGCTGGCGGTAGCAATCGTTCAGGCGCTGTTGCATACCCCACATTTGACCGTTGGAAACTCGGTAGGCAGGCCAAGCGGCAACGCCAATGCCATCCCCTGCATTCTTGGTGAGATTGGGCAAATCTTGCAGACGAATTCGTTTGCCATCTTCAGCGTGACAAGAGGCGCAAGCAAAATCGTGAGCTCCGCCGCGCTGGAAGAACAGGCGTTTGCCAACTTCATAGAATGTTTTTTCTGCTTGATTGGCTTGAGATAAATTGAATTTCATGCCTTTAGATTCTGCAGCCAGCCAAGTGGCCAGCGCCGTCATGTTCACTTGCTCGCCACGTCCAAAGGGCGTTTTGGCAATTTCAGCAGCACTCAAGCCTTGAAGTGTTTCCATGCAGGTAAGGAGCCGTGATTCCATGTCTTGAACACGGCCGGTATCGGCAAAATATTTGGGTAGCTCTACAAATACACCCTTGTAGACACCTGGCCCTTTACCTAAATCGCACTTTTCAAGTGAAGCATTTTTAGGCCCGCGTTTTTGTTTCCAAAGACCTTCGCCTTTGGCTTCAAACAAGTCGGCTGGGTTGCCGTCTTGCAACATAGCGCGGTATTCATCAATGCCTTGGCTGGCTGTTTTTTGAGCCATGCTGCTTAAGCTAAGGGTCATCAGAGCCGCGGTCAATAAGACGGATATCAAATGCTTCATGGTCACCTCAATGAGTCGATTTTTTTAAACTGAAAAAGGGTGAAAGTTTGCCTTCACCCTTTTGGCCAATTTTTTCTTTAAGACACCGTGGCTTCGTCGGTCCGGGTATCGCCCTTGTTATCTTTCCAAGTGATTGCAATTTTGTCGCCAGCTTTGGCGCCCTTAACCGCAAACTGCAAAAATGGATTTTTAGACACGCCAGGGCCCCATTCAGCAGACATCACAGGTTTGCCATTGTGGGTGGCTGTCACTTCTTGAATGAACCATGCCGGCACAGTTTTGCCAGCGGCGTCTTTGCGCTGACCTGTTTCCATTTCATGACTCATCAAGACACGAACGGTTGCTTTGTCGCCAGCGGCTTGGGCGCGAATGCGCATAGGATCTGCCATTTTCTTCTCCTGAATATGTGTGAATGAACTGAGCGTTATGGGCTTAACCGCCGCAACCACCCAAAGTTACCTTGACTTCTTTTTTTGCAAACAGCGCTTTACCGTCGGCCATGATGGCAACCGCGTAAACGTCTGATGACTGGCCCATTTTGGCGCGTGTGAGGAAGTTGGCATCAACAGCATCGCTCACGTGGAACATGGCAATAAGTGCAGATGGATTTTTTTCTACCAAAACAAGCATGTGCTTAACGCCGGTCAAATTAGTGCTAGCACCCAAAGGAACAACAGCACCATTTTCAGCAATGTCAGGCGCTGTGACGGTGACATCTTTGCTTTCTGAAATATTACCGCCGCCGTAAGCCTTAACGGCATCTTGGATAGACTTGGCATCGAAGCCCACTTTGTTGAAAGCTGCATTTGCAAATTGGGGGAAACCTGCTGTTGCCAGCAAGCTTGCAACCACCATGCTATGTTGAATTGTCTTGCGACGTGTTTGCATCTGAATTCTCCTTGTGAATAAGTTGATGCTATTGAAATTTGAGTCAAAGTCAATCCATAAATGCCTGATTAACTTTGCTCTGGTTTTGTTATTTTGGTGCGCCATTGGCTAGCCAGTTGGCAATGATTTTGGCATCTGCCTCGCTGATATCTTGAGCCGGCATGGGGATTGCACCCCAAACACCTGAACCACCTGCTTTGATTTTGACAGCGAGATAGTCTACTTTGCCTGGATATTTCTTGGCAATTTCAGTCAAACCAGGGCCCACAATTTTCTTGTCAATACCGTGGCATGCCGTACAGACGTTTTTGCTTAGCAATGCTAACACTGCCTTGTTGTCCGATTTGCTGTCCGTAGATTTGGTCGCGAGTGGGGGTGTTGTGGCAGAGGTATTTGGCGTTGCACTGGACTTGTCAGTGTTTCCCTCTGGCCTTGTCGTGTCAGCGCCCTTTTGTTGGCCCACTATTCGGTTTTGCTCACTCAAATTGCCGTGTGCATTGCGCGCAAAGTCTGGCAAAAATGAAGCTAGCTTAGGCTCAGTCACGCAGTTTGTCATACAAATCACGTTCTGAGTATCTGGCTTGACTGCGTTACCAAATTCCTTGCCCGGCCACATGGCGTGGGCTGTGGTCATGCCGTTGCGGTTAGGCATTCGCTTTTGAACCTCTGCGATATTTTTGTTGGACAACACAAAGTCGTCAGGCACGATGCCCGCTAAATTCAACATAAATCCTGTGACAGCGTAAACCTCTTCGGTCGTTAGCGTTTTGGGATTGGTCCAGGGCATTGCACGGTTGATATAGTCCCAGAGTGTAGACACACTGGCCACCTTCATGATGGTGGTGCGTCCTGGGTAATCGGCACGTGTGAGGTTGGCCACGCGGCCAGTTTTGATGTCTGCCGCCGTGGTTCCGCCAATTAAAGGGCTGAAGACCTCATTGGACTCACCAAAAATACCGTGACATTGCGCGCACTTGGTTTCCCATACATCTTGGCCCTTGGCCACAGAGCCAGAGCCTGCTGGTAAGCCTTTGAAGTCGGGGCGTACATCAATGTCCCATGCTGTTACTTCCTTGGCTGTAGCGTCCCGGCCTATACCGGGGTATTTGGTGCTTTGTGCAAATGCAGTCAGGCTGGTTAAACAGAGAGCAAGTAACAGCGCAATTTTAGGAAACTTGAACATTTTTCACCTCCCCATTTTCTTGCACCAACCATGACTGAATGGCATTGTTGTGATAGATTGATCGAGTGCCGCGCACATCACGCAACTGCTTGTACATGGGTTGCACGTAAGCTGTTTCGTCTTGCGCACGACTTTGAATGATGGCGGGTTTGCCATTCCAAATCCAATCTAAATTAAAACGAGACAGCGCTTTTGAAAGCACAGGCGTTTCCAGTCTTGCTTGTCGCCAGTTGCGGCCACCGTCGGTAGACACATCGACACGTTTGATCTTGCCCTTGCCTGACCAAGCCAAGCCCGTGATGTTGTAGAAACCTTTGTCAAGAAGCACTTGTCCGCCAGAGGGTGTAGTGACCACGCTCTTACATTCTTGAATACTGGCGTATTGCCGGTGCAAGCCACTGGGTTGCAGGTCAATGTAGTGAATGGCCTCGTCTTTGGCGGCGTAGGGTTGATCTCCCACTTCGACCCGGCGAAGGTACTTTACCCAACTTACGCCTTGAGTACCTGGCACCACTAGGCGCAAAGGGTAGCCGTTTTCTGGACGAAGCATTTCACCATTTTGGCCGTAAGCCACCAGAACTTCACCGGAGGTGATGAGGCTCATTGGAATGGTACGGGTCATGGAAGAGCCGTCACCACCTTCTGCCAAAAGGAATTTGCCATTTTTCAAGTCAGCGCCTGCCAACTCTAAAAGTGTGATGAGCGGCACACCTGTAAATTCGCTGCACGACAGCATGCCATGTGTGTATTGCACTGTAGGAACAGCCACATTGCCCCAGTCGACCGCCGTGTTTGCGCCACATTCAATGAAGTGAAAGCGCGACACAGAAGGCAAGCGCATGATTTCGTCCATGGTAAAAACCTTGGCTTTTTTCACCATGCCATTGATCATAAAGCGGTGTTTGGAAGGGTCGATGTCCCACCAACCTTGGTGGTGACGCTCGAAGTGGAGGCCACTGGGAGTCACGATGCCAAACAATGATTGCAAAGGGGCAAATGACACCGATGCCTGGGTAGTTTGAGTCAGACCAGGACTCTGGCGACGCTGTAAATTGGATTCGAATTTGGAGGGCTTGCCGTAACCTTCTGTGGCAACGCCCTGTCCTAAACCAGTGGCATGCTCCGGCAAATTCAAAATATTGGGGTCGCCACCTTCAGAGGGAATAGGATTGCTTTGCGCCCATGCAGCAGGGGCTGAGACTGCTGCAGCACCAGCAACTGTCGCAGTAGAAGCAGCTGCAAAGGCACGGCGAATAAAGTCACGACGTCCTTGTTTGCCTTCAGCAAAAACAGTTTTGACATCGGTTGGTGTCAGGAAATTTTCAGGGGCTTTGATGACCCTACCTGAATCATTGAGTTGATCTATCACCTTGTCTCCTTATTGAGCCTTCTATCACCATTTATGTTTAGCAAATCCCTGTATAGGTGATTTCTAATTTATTTCTTGCTAGTGGCAGGCCCTCAATTGGATTGATCTTTTTTAATATTATACCCTAGGGGGTAGGGTAGTAGAGGAGTTGTCAGATTTTATTTGAACTTGTAGTGGTCGCGGTTGAGAACTGCAGCTACTGCTGTGACTTCCTCTGGAAAAAAGCCCAGATTCAGCTCGGTATTGCACTGCTCGACCATGCCTCTTAGAAAACCAGGCGTGTTGATGCGACCTTGGGGCCTGTACATCGCGCTGCCGTCTCCACCCACGCGTTTTTGATGGCAAGAATCACAATTTTTTTCGACAATGAGCTGCATACCTAATTTCAAGTCTGCATCTTTGAACAGGGCGGGTTGCGCCGTAGCGGTGGTCATACCGATCAAGGTAGCCACAAAGCAGCTGGTGATTAATTTGAATGGCGTAAAAATTGTCATTATTTGGCACCAGCCAAAATCCAAGTGGCCAAGGTGGTGGCGTCTGCATCTGACACAGATGGTTGGGATGGCATGGGCACAGGGCCCCATTTGCCAGATCCACCGGCTTTGATGCTCTTGGCCAAAATGTCTGCTGCATCTTTTTGGCCTGCATATTTCTTGGCAACATCTAGGTAAGCGGGGCCAACGAGTTTCTTGTTGACATTGTGGCAAGCGGTGCAGGCATTCTTTTTGGCCAGGTCCATACTGGCCCAAGCAGGCAAAGATAGAAAGCAAGCGAAAGCAAACGTGGCTATTTTAAAGTTCATGGGGGCCTCTGAAAAATGACTGTATCACTGTGTGTTAATTTAACTTAAATCTAGGGAGGTTCTGTTTAAGAAGGCCATTTTGATTGTTAGGTAATTTCCCGATGCGCACAATCAGGCACGCATTTTTTAGTTCAATCGCGCAAGATTCTTTCTTGCATTTGCAATTCGTTCTTCAAGGTAAGCACCATAAAAATCAGGCACGTAACCGCCTTCCATGCGATCTACCAACTCTTGACCTTGGGGGCCTAAAAAAATAAGAGTTGGTGCAATGCTGACGCGCCACTGTTTCACCAATTGGTCGTGAGTTTGCATTTGGCCCTTCAAGCCTTTCACCGGCAAATCACTTTTCATGTCAACTTGAACAATGGGAAATCCTTGTTTGTGCAAAGGCCCCAAATAGCTTTCTCTGGCCATCTTGCAATAGGTGCATCCTGCCAAGCTGACCATCACAATCAAAGGGTCTTTGGTTTTTGAAGCCTTGGCTATTTCGTCCAGCAAGGACTGAGCTGCTGGCAGCTGAGCGGGTGCCGCTATTGAGGAGAAAGGTCTAAAAACCATGCTGGCAAGCAGGCTTAATCCGAGGCATGAGAGGCATGTCCTTCTCCTGAGGGAAGTCTTAAAGGGCAAGAAATTGGAGGACATTGCAGAGAGGTAGAAAAAAAAGAGACAATCTAAGGCTGTACAAAATTAACTGATTGTGAATGCAAGCCTTATTTGGAGGTGTTTGCCTAGAGTCTATATCAGTCGCAAGTGAATTATTGGGGAACTTTGTGAATATCGCAACGCTGCTAGAAACCTATGGCGATAATTGGGTGCTCGCCATAGGAGGCGCTTTGATTGGGCTGTTGTTTGGCTTTAGTGCACAACGGTCTAAGTTTTGCGCACGCGCGGCAGTCATTGAGTGTTGCGAAGGTGAATGGCGCCAACGATTTGCTGGATGGGTGCTGGCTTTCGCAAGCGCCGTCCTTGTCGTTCAATTCGCCATCAGTCTAGGTTTCTTAAAGCCTGAAACTTCGCGCCATTTGGGATCCCTGGGCAGTATCTCTGGCTCTGTTTTGGGTGGGTTGATGTTTGGTATGGGCATGATCATGACACGCGGTTGTGCCAGTCGCTTGATTATTCTTTCTGCCAACGGTAATTTGCGTGCTTGGATTTCTGGTTTGGTTTTTGCCGTCACTGTTCAAGCCACAATTTCGGGTGCATTGGCACCCATCCGACAAAACATCGCTTCTTGGTGGCACATTGATGGTGGTGCCGACCGAAACTTTTTGAACTACCTTGGCGTGTCATCATGGGCCGGCTTCTTGATTGGCTTCGTCTTCTTGGGTGTTGCAGTTTGGCGTTTTAGGGAAACTTCTGGCTCTGCCAAGCCCATGATATTGGGAAATATTTTTGTTGGTTTGGCAATTGCTGCTGGTTGGTTATTCACCCAGTGGGTTGCAAGTGCATCTTTTGAACCCGTTGCTGTACAAGGGCTCTCTTTTAGCGGACCGTCCGCTGAATGGCTCACGCGCGTTATTTACACCGATACCGCACCCAAATTTGCCTTTGATGCTGGCTTGTTGCCCAGTGTATTTGTGGGCTCATTGATTGCATCTGTTTTTTTTGGCGAATTCAAGTTCGAAGGTTTTCAGACAGAAAACAAATTGGGTCACTACCTTAGTGGAGCGATCTTGATGGGCTTTGGCGCAGTGCTTGCTGGCGGATGCACAGTGGGCGCCGGGATGTCGGGTGGGGTTGTTTTTTCAAATACCGCTTGGCTCACGCTAATCTCTATCATTGCGGGAGCAGCCATGACTTACAAATTTTTAAAGACCATTGGCGCCCCAACTTAAAACCAGCTTGTTTTATTTGCCGCTTAGGTATTCAGCCACGGCGGCCATTTCTAAGGGCGTCATTTTGCTCACAATGGCATGCATGACAGAATTGTCATTGTTGCGCTCTCGCGTATTAAACTGCTTGAGTTGTGTTTCAGTGTAAATAGCATACTGGCTGGCAAGTCGTGGCAATGAAACCGTGCCTTTAGCTTCTGCGCCATGGCAGCTTGCACAGGAAGGCACACCGCTGAGCTTGTTACCGTTGTGGAAAATGGCCTGACCAACACCAGCCAAGTTTTTATCTTTGGGTGGCTCCACAACCACATTTTGTTTTTCAAAAAAACGACCAATCGCTAGCATTTCATCGGTCGTGAGTTTTTCCACCATGCTGGCCATGGCCGTACTTTTGCGTTTGCCAGACTTGAAATTGTCTAACTGCTTGGCAATGTACTCTGAGTGCTGTCCTGCAAGTCTTGGAAACACCTCACTGGAAGATTCGCCTTCTGCGCCATGGCAAAGAAAGCACGAGCCAGAAATGATTTTCTTGGCCCGTGCTTCATCTGCTTGAGAAAAAACTGAAAAGCTAAGCGTCAGAAGAGACAAACCCAATGAAAGTTTGACGACCGAAGCTTTTTTGAACACGAACATGCTTATGCCAAGGTATCAGCCCAAATATTGCGTGCCCATGCCATGGCATAGCGGCCTTCAAGTTCATTGGCAGCACTTGAAACACCACCCGAACCAGGCACTGTGAGCATGGTCTTTTTGTCGGCATCGTAGGCGTGAACGCTGGCCACATGAACCACATCTTCAGAGCTGACAAAGCTGTAGCAAGTGTTGTTGTAGATGGGCAAATTGTTAGGTTCTTTGCCAGTCAGCAAAGCGACGACTGCGGCCGCGCAGGTCTTGCCATGTTGGTTAGCCATGTGTCCTGACTTAGGCATAGCGGGCGCAATTTGAATGGAGTCGCCCAGCACATGGACGTTCTTGGCAGCCTTAGATTCAAATGTGAGGAAATCAACCTCGCACCAACGTTTGTTGGCTGTTGCCAATCCAGATTTCACGGCAATGTCGCCAGCACGCATGGGTGGAATGACGTTCAACACAGCGGCTTTGACGTCGTCGTTGAATTCAAATTTGAGTGTGTTGGTTGCGGCATCAACATCAACCGCGCTGTGTTTGCCACGGTATTCAACGATACCTTTGTAACGATCAGCCCATGCCTTTTTAAACAAGGGGCCTTTGGATGTCACATCATCGTTGGCATCCAAAATGAGCACTTTGCTCTTGGGCTTGGCTTTGCTGAAGTACTCAGCCACCTGGCAAGCACGCTCATAGGGGCCGGGAGGGCAGCGGTAGGGCGCCAAAGGAATAGACAACGCATAAACGCCGCCGTCAGGCATGGCTTCTAATTGCTTGCGCAAAGCCAAAGTTTGAGCGCCAGCTTTCCAAGCATGCAACACTTTGTCTTGAGCGCCCGCTTTGTTCATGCCGGGCAATGAGTCCATCATGAAGTCGACGCCAGGAGAAAGAATAAGGCGGTCATAGGCGACTTCGCCGCCGCTGGCTAATTTGACGACACGCTTGTCGGGGTCAACTTGCGTGACATAGTCTTTGATTAAATTGACGCCATGGCGCTTGACCAAGTTGTCATATGACATGGTGACATCGGCCATTGTTTTGCTACCACCAATGACCAAATTGGAAATAGGGCAAGACCAAAAATTGGCATTGGGCTCAATGAGGGTCACTTGAATGCCGTAGTCAGACCACATGCGAACATATTTGGCCGCCGTAGCACCGCCGTAGCCACCACCCACGACCACCACCTTGGGGCCGCTGCTGCCACCGATAGAAGCACAGCCAGACATTAGTCCGAAAGCGCCAAGTGCAGAACCTGCTGAAGCTGTTTGAATAAATTGACGACGTTTCATGACAACTCCTTATTTTTTCTGTGCGGCAAAGTAGCCAGCAATGGCAACGATTTGGGCATCGCTGTAGCCTTTAGATAGCTGGTGCATGATGGTGGCGGGTCTTCTGCCGGCTTTGAAGTCAAGCATTTTCTTGACCATCTCATCTTTGTTGGCACCTGCCAAAGATTCATTGCCTGTCTCGGCTCGACCGTTGGTGCCATGGCAGTTGGCGCAACCAGCGGCCCAGCTTCGAACCTGAAGTGGGTCTGGCGTGTTGTTGGTTTGGGCTTGTGCGCTGGCGGCAACGCAGAAGACTGCTGCAATGAGATAAGACCAGTTTTTCATATGCTTGAGTGAGTGAGGAGTGTGAATAATTTGAACGTCAAGGGGGAGGTTCAAGGGCGGAGATAAACAAAACCTGATTTAGCTTGTAAGACGGCAACTTCAGCTACACCTGAGGGAACTACGGATGCTTCCATGACGACTCTGTCTTTGGCTATTTTACGAGTTTCTAAGGTGTTGTTACAAACTTTGAACTGAACACCTTTGGAAGCAAGATCACCGATGGTTCCGGCAAAACTTTGACCGGCGGCGTTGGTGGCGCCATCAAGTAAGAAATCAATGCCTGGCCCGTGCGATACGACTGTGATTTGTGCATTCGGGTCAGCTGCCAAGTGATTGCGAATATTCCCCATTGCTCTGGAAGCTTGGGCGATACCTTCATTGAGGTGATAGACCACTTTTATTTGAGCGTGTGCCACAGAGCCTAAAAAGAGCGTTAAGCACAGGCACATAGATCGAGTGAATTGAAGCGTATTCATTAGCCGTTCCTTATTTAAAGCCATGTTAATCGTGCTCAGTAGAGTTAGACCACAGTAATAACCCGACTTTAAACTGACTCGAGACTTTCAGAAGCTATTTGTGAGCAAACAGCTTCGCAAAGATTGACAAAGCTGAGATTTGAAATGGCGTAGTAAATTTGTACACCTTCACGCCGTTTGTGAACAATTCCTGCTTGATAGAGCGTGCTTAAGTGTTGAGACATGTTGGATTGGGTGGTCTCCACTTCTTCAAGAAGTTCGCTCACATTCTTTTCACCTGCACAAAGACTGCTCATAATTCGCAAGCGCATTGGGGCTGACATGACTCGAAAGATCTCTGCGGCTCGGTGAAAGGTCGCATCATCTTTTTCAAGAGTTTCAAATTGAATCACGGTTTTTCTTTTTGAGGCCATGGCGTTAATATAGCTTGAAACAATTTTCAAGTTAACTCTAATTTGTTTGCCGCATCGCTCGGCTCAGTAAAAGCACGGGTATCAAACCAACAAGCACCAAAGCCAAACTGGGTAGGGCGGCCTCTCCCAACCGTTCGTCTCTGGCCAGTTGAAATGCCACCACCGCCAAGGTATCTGTATTGAATGGCCGGAGCACCAGGGTGGCGGGCAACTCTTTCATGACATCGACAAACACCAGCAGGGCTGCAGCAAACACAGAGCGCTTGAGCAAGGGCGCGTGAACGCGGCTTAGCAAGGCCAAGCCCGTGACGCCCAGTGTTCGGGCTGAATCATCTAGGCTAGAGGGAATTCGCGCATAGCCACTTTGAATCGATTGCAAGGCCACTGCGCAGAACCTGACCAAGTAAGCCCAAATGAGTCCTAGAACGGATGCCGTTATCCAGAAACCCACATGTGTTTCTGGCCATTGCTTTTGGATCCAAGTGACGGGAAGCAGAAGGCCAACCACCACCACAGCGCCCGGAATGGCGTAGCCCAAGCCCACTAATTGAGAAATGAAGCGTGCAAAGAAGTCCGCCTTGTTGCGCAAACTAAATGCAATAAGCAATGAAAAGCCGACGGCCAGCAGGGCAGTGATGCCACCTAAACGCAGGCTGTTGTAAGACCATTCCAAAAACCGTTGCCAAGGAATGATTGTGTCTGACATGAGCAAGGGTTTGAGCATGAGCATGATGGGAAAAACAAAACCTAAAAAAACCAGCAAGCCACACCAAGTAGTCAGAGCGAGGCCTGACGCTTGGCTAAGCTGGCCAGCTTGTGCTTCCCGAGAATGGGTAGCGTTGGTGTTGCTGGAGGTAAATCGCATTCGAGCTTGGGCTTGTTTTTCCAGTTGCAACAAAATGAGCACAATGCCCAATAAAAGTGTGGCCAACTGCGCTGCTGCAATGCGGTTGTCCATGATGAGCCAAGCTTTGTAAACACCCGCTGTGAAAGTTTGAATGCCAAAATAACTGGACACACCAAAGTCAGCCAGAGTTTCCATGAGCGCCAGTGCCACACCGGCCGCAACGGCAGGCCTGGCCAAGGGCAAAGCCACCTCAGAAATTCGCCTGTAAATGGGCGCACCCAGCAATCTGGCGGCTTCCATGAGGTGCGATGCACGTTCGCTCAAAGCGGTTCTTGCCAACAAATACACATAGGGATAAAGCGTGAGCGAGAACACAAAGATGGCGCCACCTAAGCTTCTGATTTCGGGAAAGACGCGACCCTCTAATGCCCATGTCGATCGAATGAAAGTTTGAAGCGGACCACTGAATTGGAAAAAGTCTGTGTAGGCATATGCCACCACGTAAGCGGGCATGGCCATGGGCAATAACAAAGCCCACTCAAAAAACGATTGACCCGGAAACTTAAACAATGTGACAGCCGCCGCTGTGCTCAAACCCAAAACCGTGACGCCTACCGCAACGCCTGCACACAGCAGCACACTTGTGAGCAAGTAATCGGGAAGAACGGTTTGAGCCAACTCACTTAAAACCTGAGCAGAGGCAGCATTCCACTCAAGCCATGAACCGATCAATGCCAGGATGGGCAAACTGATTAAAAGGGCTGTGAAAATAAAAACAACCGAACGGATTCGGAAAGCGTGCATCAGTTAGAAATATTGAATTGAAGATCGGGGAGGGGGATAGCGACAAACCCATTCACATCTTGCATTGTAGAAGCCCCTTTCATCTTCCAAACAGGGGGCTTTGATCAGTCCTTACAATTGCAGGCATGTTTCTCACAGTTTCAAATGTTGATGTTTGCTACCCCGGTAACGCCAAGCCCGCCATCAAGGGCGTGTCTTTGCAGTTGAAGGCAGGCCAAATCGGTGTCCTCATTGGCCCCTCAGGTTGCGGCAAAACCAGTTTGCTAAGAGCCATTGCGGGTTTGGAGCCTGTGTCTGCCGGCACGGTTCAGTTGTCCGATCGGGTGGTCAGTCAACCAGGTTTAACGGCACCGCCAGAGAAGCGCCGCATGGGCATGGTGTTTCAAGATTACGCACTTTTTCCGCACCTGTCGGTGGCCGGCAACATCGCCTTTGGCCTTCATGGACAAAGCGCATCGAGCAAAACACAACGCATTGCAGAAGTGCTTCATTTGGTAGGCTTAGAGGCTGAAAAAGATCGATTCCCGCATGAACTCTCGGGCGGTCAGCAGCAGCGGGTGGCCTTGGCCAGAGCATTGGCCCCCAAACCCGAATTGCTGCTTTTGGATGAACCTTTCTCCAACCTCGATGTCGATCTGCGCGAGCGATTGGCTTTAGAAATTCGCAACATTTTGAAGGCCGCCAACGCCACAGCGCTGTTTGTCACGCACGATCAAATGGAGGCCTTTGCAATTGGCGATGTGATTGGGGTCATCCAAGAAGGCCATTTGCACCAATGGGACGATGCCTATCACTTGTATCACCGCCCCGAGTCGCGTTTCGTGGCAGAGTTCATTGGGCATGGGGTCTTTATTCCTGGCGTTCGTTCGCAGAGCCATGGGCACCTCCATGTTCAAACTATTTTGGGCGACTTTACCGATCCTTATGAAACCGTTGAATCTGAAGCGGAGGAGGCCAAACACTGTGATGTCTTGTTGCGCGCAGATGACATTGTTCACGACGATGAAGCCATGGTGAAAGCCGAAATTTTGAGAAAGTCATTCCGAGGTTCAGAGTTTTTGTACACCTTGCGATTGCGCACAGGCGAGACGGTCATGGCACATGTGCCTAGTCACCACGATCACACAATTGGCGAATGGATTGGTATTCGCGCCGAGGTTGACCATGTGGTGACTTTCGAGCGACAAACCTAAAAATTCAGTTTTAAGTTTCTTCTTTTTGTTTCCGCATGCAAATGCGAATCATTCTTATTTGATGTAGAATTCCATCATTCTGAAGTTGAAACGAAACAAAATGAGTTCTAAATTATTCAAATCGACAGGCTTTTGCCTTGCTGTGGCTGCCTGCTTAGTACCGCCATTGGTCATTGCACAGTCGGCCGACGGGGTCTTTATCAACATTTACTCGGCCCGCCATTACCCAACC
>ERZ767114.736-NODE-736-length-16985-cov-4.312574_pt1 | contig 16985 bp, 11 predicted proteins | sample MGYA00374952_ERZ767114 | MGnify/ENA primary metagenome ERZ767114 (study PRJEB28939, sample SAMN06267156) | marine metagenome | isolation source: Columbia River Estuary | place: USA:Columbia River Estuary, USA | collected 2012-05-05 ...
TCTCCATCTGATGGATATGAGTTTACAGGTTGGTCAGGGGATGCTAGTGGAAGCACTAATCCTCTTACTATAACGGTAAATGGCAATAAGAATATAACTGCAAACTTTGCCACGTTAAAACTGAACCTTTCTGTTACAGCCTCTAACGGTGGGAGTGTAAATATCACAGATGGGGAATACGACAAAGAAGCTCAAGTTTCACTTGTTGCAAGCCCAACTGAAGGATATGCTTTTACTGGCTGGACTGGAGGGGTTACAAGCTCTGACAATCCACTAAGCTTAGTCATGGACGAAGCTAAAACTATTACAGCAAATTTTGAACAGACCATCGATATAACCGCAAGTGCTGATGGTATTCTAGGAAGGTGGTCATTTGGTAGTTCTAATAGTTCATCAGCAAGGGTTGCAGATTGTAATATATTGGACATTATATTCCGCACAAATGAAACCTTCACAATTGTAACCTCAACAGCAACCATTACAGGTCAGTTCGTAATTGAGTCTAATACTACTATCAGTCTAAGCCAAAATAATAACTCAACTGGAATCATTACCAACCTAACTATCACCAATAGCTTCATGAGCTTCTCCATTGAATTAGATAACAATTGCCAAGAGGATGCTAAAGGAAATAAAGACGAAAGCTATGATGAAAACACTGACCCATTAACCACTAAAATCTTTTTAGCAGCCAATGGAGTCACTATAAAATGTCCTAATGCTAATGTTGGAGATAAGGCTACAATTAATGGTAAGGAATATACTGTAGTTGATGAAGCTAATCTCACGGATATGATAGCAAAAAGTGAAGACGTTACTTGTGTATGTACCACCAAATTAACAATTACGTATCAAATGTTTTACGCCAGCTCATTCAATCAAGATATAGGAAGTTGGGATACTTCAAATGTTTATGATTGGACAGGGATGTTTTACTTAGCATCATCATTCAATCAAGACATATCAAGCTGGGACACTTCCAGTGCTTCTGATATGAGAGGAGTATTCAACGGTGCATCATCATTTAACCAAAATATAGGAGGGTGGAATACTTCTAGTGTTACACTTATGAATGATATGTTTAATGGAGCAACATCATTTAATCAAGATTTAACTGGTTGGTGTGTTTCTAATTTTCCATCTGAACCTACTAGTTTTGCAACAAATTCAGCACTAACAGATGCTAATAAGCCAGTATGGGGAACATGTCCTGAAGTTTCTAGTACAGATACAACAGCATCTATTTACTTTGAAAACAACACATGCAAATGCCCACAGGCAGTTATTGGAGATACTGCAAGTATTAATGGAGTTGTTTATACTGTGGTAGATAATTCCACCATAGCAGGTCAAATTGGAAATAATAATATTAACCTGTGTACTACTTTAGTTACAAATATGAGTGAACTTTTTGAAAACAACGATTCTTTTAATATGGATATTGGGTTTTGGGATACTTCTAATGTGACTAATATGAGTTATATGTTTTCTGGTTCAACTGCGTTTAATCAAAATATAGGTAGCTGGGATACCTCAAGTGTTACAAATATGAATGGTTTATTTAATGATGCCACTGCGTTTAATAAAGATATTGGAAACTGGATAACTTCTAGTGTAACTGAAATGAATGGAATGTTTTCTGAGGCAGCTTCATTTAATCAAAACATTGGAAGTTGGGATACGTCTAGTGTTACTAATATGGTTTATATGTTTAGTGAAGCAACAGCATTCAATCAAAACTTAACAGGTTGGTGTGTATCTAATATCACATCAGAGCCAGAACTATTTGCTCAAGATTCAGCTCTAACAGAAGACAACAAACCTATCTGGGGAACTTGTCCTAATTACAATATAAACATCACAGCATCTTCTAATTCTGATTATACCCTAGCAGGTTCTGACAGAAATGGAACAGTAACAGGAAACGACCCTTCAATAACTATTAATGTAGGAGATGAGGTTAACTTTATTGTAAATGCTGCTAGTCATCCATTCTATATTAAAACAGTTCAAGGGACAGGTACAGATAATCAAGTTTCCAATGTAACTAATAATGGAGCTACTAATGGTGTTGTTAGTTGGACACCTTCAACAGCTGGAACGTATTACTACCAATGTTCAGTTCACGATGGTATGTATGGAACGATTACAGTTCAATAACAGGCATATCTCTAGTAAGTCTTACACTACACTCTACCAAGAATTAAACAAGCTACTAATGAAGTGAGTGAAGACCTGCCTTTATTTGTTTAGTAAGTTCGGGAACACTTATTTAATAGCTTAAGAGGTCAAACTAACTCTAATTTGTGTTAAACCTTTCTTGACTAATGATGTCTAATTCAAAAACAAATTTAAATGCTATGAAAGAATTTTTATTATTATTAATTGTGTGTACAGTTTCTTTTGGACAAGAATCAAATTATAAATTAAGCTCACTTTTAAATGACGATTTAATTATAGATAATAAAGCTCCAAATACCCATTATATTGGTAATGCTTGGTTAAAAAGACTTATAGTTGCAGATGAAGATTTTGATTATAATTTAACACAAGCTACATTTCAAGCAGATTCTACTTTAGATTGGCATAAACATTCAACAGGTCAAGTTATAATTATTGTAGATGGAGAGGGTTACTATCAAGAAAAAGGGAAAGAAGTTATTGTTTTAAAAAAGGGGGATGTAATTAAGTGTGATAAAAACATTGAACATTGGCATAGCTCTACACCAAATAAGGATGTTTCATACATTGCTGTTTATGGAAATAGCGAAACAATTTGGACAGAAAAGCTCTCAAAAGAAAATTATGATAAAATCATACCTATTAATTAAATTTTCTAAAACATCTTTATTAATTAATTCAATACACCTTACCAAGAATGAAACAAGCTACTAATGAAGCAAGGGAAGACTTGCCTTTGTTTGTATGATATGTTGATTTATTAATTTTAACGAATTATTATTATTTACAGATGTTACTTTTTAATGGAATAGCTGTCTTAACTATTATAAACGTTTTATTAGTTTTTGTTTATGGTTAATAAGTAGAGAACCCTTTTGTTCATTCAGAAGGGTTTTCTTTTAAACCACAGACATATCATCTTCAGTAAGTTCGAATGTATTTATTTTCACCATTCTTCAACTTTAATGTTATTTTCACCATTTAAAAATTGATTAAGACTGATGGCTAACTTATTGAAAAAATCAACTTGAGTATTTATGTCAATATTACCTTCCTCAATTTCGTTTCCATCATAATCTAAAATTTTATTTGAAAAGCCTCTCTCATACCAACCACCTGACAGAGATGATTCATCTTTAGTATATGTTTTTAAACTAACTGGCTCAAATCTTAAACGGCCATATTTAAATTTAACTTCAATTATATATTTGTAGCCATCATAACCTTTAGTTGTATTAATCGCCTTATGAGTTTTTAGTAATTCTTTGGTCGATCCATGAAAACTTATATATTTCCCAAAACTTTTATTTTGAATTTTATCACCATTCTGATTAAAATTATCATTAAACCAAATGGTAGTTTTATTATATAATTCTTCTGATGAATAATCAGAAAAAATTATTACATAATCTGACATTTTTAAATATCTACCTTGTTTTGATTTTAAACCCTCTTCTATCAAAAGTTCTGAACTTGTGAAAAGTTCTTGGGAAAATGATAAAAAGGGAATTAATATAATTTGTAAAAAAAGAAATATTCGCATTTTAATTATTTTATGAGCAACATTTTTTAAACACATTTTAAAAAATTAACAAATACTAATATTTTAAATAAGTATTTTATTAATCCTTATATAACTTTGATTAATAGCTTGATTTAATCTTATCCATTTGCTTAAATAACTTGAATTTTCCAAATAGCTCTCTGCTTGGTTCACCATTAAGTTTAAGTTTTATTTTAATATGTTTTTTATCATTTTGATACGATTTCCAATAAACTTTGGAAATATCCAATGGATTTATATCTCTTAATCTGTGGGCAGGAAATTTTTTTGTTTCTAATCTTGGTATTGAATTTTCAATTAATTTAATTTTAGCCATTTTGGCTTCTGTAATTTTAATTGTTTTATTAAGAAATGGTATTAAATTTATTTTATTTATGGCATTTGAAGAGCCTTTAAGACTATATGTTTTATTAATACTAATACCACAAACATTGATAAATTTAGAATATATAAAATTCCTTTCCTTTACCAATTTTGAAAAAGACTTTAAATAGCTTAAACCTTCTATGTCATCATATAAAATTTTTAATTTTTTTTCTTCTAAATTTTCAACCTTGAAAAATAAAACATCTTTTATTCCATCAAATCTGAACTCAATGGATTCCACTTTACATTCACTTTCACTAACACCTTTTATATAAAAATTAACTTTTCCCTTTTTTCTTTCTATCAAAAAGGATGAATTATTGTTTTTATCATTGACGGAAATAATCTCATTCTTTTTGTCATCAGTTTGATACTCCCATTGAGCAATGCAAACATTAATATATGACAGAAAAATTACAGCTAAAAAGTGAAAGGATTTCATTTATGTTTTCTTTAAAAAAGTAAAATTATTACAAATTATATAGATAATAAATAATAGTATACTGCATATTTACTGCAGTTAAATTATCGGCTCATCATCTTCATTAAGTTCAGGAGGAAAAACACGGAGTAGATAGAGTTTTTTATATTAGTAGCTTATTAATCATAAATCAATTAAAATGAAAAAAATCTTAATATTATTGGCTTTAACTTTTTTTAGTTGTGCTGAAAACAAGAATGACCTTACTTCAACAGTAACTGTAAATGACGAAAAATCAAAGAAAGTATCCCTTATGATGAAGGGTTATGTAGATAACGCTTTTGATACAAGTATTTTATCTGAAGACGCTTCCATAAAATTTAATCAGTTAGAAATGACAAAAGATGAATTTAAAAATTTAGGCAATATTCATCACGCAATGTTTAATGAAATTAGCTTTCCTGATGGATGGGTTGAGACAGTAAATTATATTGGTTCTGATATTAAAAACGCTGGAGGTAGATATAAAGATAGTTATGGAGAAGTTTGGACTAGTCAATGGACCGATTGGTCAGGGATTTCAAAAATTTCAGGAGATACATTATCAAATCCTAGTTTTTTTGGTTATAAATGGGAGGGTGATAAAATAGTTGAAATTCAAGCGATTTTTTCAGATGATGCATTTAATAAAGAGTTTGCCTTGTATTTAGAAGCCAATAAAGAGTAACCTATTAATATTGTTGTGGTTATTTTGAATAATACTCGGATTCACTAATTTTAAACCCTCCGGTTGGGAGGGTAATTATTTAATTTAATAGTTTTATTTATTTCTTTTCAGGATATTTAAACCAAATCCCACCTATAAACATAAAAGCAATCGTAGCCCAAATAATAATTGATGGTAAATCTGGAGCTAATGGAGCAGGACCCATTTCTACAGTATGACCAAACTGTTCAATAAATGCTTCTGCGCTTGACGAAATTTCACCACCTTTTTGTTTTAATTCAGAAAGTTGATATGAAATACCTTTTTGTGCCTGAATCATAAATGAAGATACTTGTAGTCCAAAGAAAATTATACAAGTACAAAATAATGTCAATACAACTTTAGCATAAGCTGGCATATTTAATTCTCTTGATCTTCTTATAAGATAAAAAGCTAATGCTGTCATAACAATTACACATAGAAGGTAAATCGCATTATTTATAAAATTTAGATTAGATAATTGATGTATTTGAAATTCATTCATTTTTAATTGATTTATGATTAATAATACTCAAATATAACAAATCCCAGAACTTACTGAAGATGATATGCCTGTGGTTTAAAAGAAAACGCCACTAAAGTTAATTAGAGACGTGTTCTTGAAAATAACAAAAAACGAAAGCAATAGTTTTTATTCGCCTTCAGTTGTTTGAGCTTGATATAATGCGATTTCTTTCATTAAATCTGTGGGGTCGATAAAACATCGTGTTTCAACAATTTTGTCTCCCTGCCATTTCCAAAAGCAATGAAAAGTATTTTCTGAGACTTCACCAGTTATTTTGGAAGTACCTGACCAATCAGCCCATTGATTCGTATAAATCTCTCCGTTATTATAGTACATAGTTGTTACTGTTGGGTCTATATGTTCAAGGTTGTCATACAAAACCGAATGAAAATTATAGCCCTCTATGATTTGGTCAGTAGTATATACCGTAGAATTAAAATAGTGCTTTCCATCAGATGTAAAATATTCTCTTGCCTCCTCGAAAGTACCTGCCTCATATGCTTTGGCAAGCTTAACTATTATAGCTGTTTTTTCATCGCTTTGATTAATCGTTCCGCTCATTGGAGCAGGATCTACTTTTACATTTTGACAAGAAATAAACAAAGTAGCTACTAATAAGATTATAAGATTTTTTTTCATTTTAATTGTTTTATGATTAATAAGCTACTAATATAAAAAACTCTATCTCTACTCCGAGTTTTTCTTCCTGAACTTACTGAGGAGGATATGCCGATGATTTAATTATGATTTTAACTCTCCCTTTTGTGAAACATAATAAAGACCAACGACTGGGATTAACGTTAATATCATTATAATAATTGGAGGATGTGCTGAACCACCGCTTAATAAAGTCACAAAATCTGGCAAAGTCCAAAATAAGTGAACTATAAATAATATGAAAGTTGCAGATTTTAATCCTTCAAGAGTTTTCAATTTGAGAGTATATAAAACAGAAATCACTGTGCCTAAATAAATAAATCCAAAAATATATAACATTATATCCAAAACTTCTAAAGCAGGAGCACTACTTGCTAATCCTTCGATATTAAAATCGCTTATCATTTGGTTTTTCATTTCACCTCCCATTTTTGCCAATACTAAAGGAATAAATTGAATAACATCAAGAATTAGTGTTACTATCAAGATGGTTTTAAAATTTTTCATTTTCATTGATTTATGATTAATACTCTACAATTTATAAAAAATAATTAAAGAATCACAAATCCCATAACTTACTGAAGATGATATGCCTGTGGTTTAAAAGTAAACGCCACTAAAGTTAATTGAAGAGCCAAGTGGAAAACTCATATAAAGCACCTCCTAAAGAAGCTAAAAAAGAACGCCAACCAAATTTTTCTCATCCAGCACCTATGGTGGTTAACAGATTTTTTGGAGGTGTTAATAATGTAGTCTTAGAAATATACTAATCATAAAATTCCGTTTTTAGCCTTTTTTGATCAATTTTGAGTGATTTTGGCACTTTTTGTAAATTCTAATTTTATTTTTTTAATTCCTTTTTCAAGTAATTAAAAATAGTTTTAGTAACTTAAGTATCTGATTATAAATTTAATGAAGAAAATTCTACTCTTTTCATTTGCTTTTTTTCTGCTTATCACATGTAAGAAAGATGCCTTTGATGAACAGACTGAGGCTCCAGTAGCTGTTTATAATCTTGCCGTTAGTTCATCTGAAGGAGGAAACGTAAGCACCAGCGGAGGATCTTATGAATCGGGATCAGTTGTGACTATTACAGCCACCCCAGAACAAGAGTATGTTTTTTCAGGTTGGATGGGTATTGAATCTACAGAAAACCCTCTTACAATAGCTATTAATTCTGACCAGAACATAGCCGCATCATTTCAAAAAAGAAAGTACCCTCTGGTAGTTAATGTTAATGGAGCAGGTACCGTCCAAGAAGAAATTGTAAGCACTGGTAAATCTACAGACTATGATAGTGGTACTGTTGTCAAACTTACCGCTGTTCCAAGTAGTGACCACGCTTTTTTTAGCTGGGATAATAGCAGTTCTGTGGATACGATAAACCCCATTCAAATTACCATTGATGGAAATAAAACAGTAGGCGTAAACTTTGATTATCAAACAGCACGAGATCTTGTGGGAACTTGGGAGTTTCAATTAGAAGAAAGTGCCACTGGAAAATCCCACGGTTATATCACAATGAGAATATCTATTCAATTGAATATTTTATTTACGATGGTATTAAATGGCGTGACCACTCAAATCTACTCACAGCTAAACTCATTGAATAGCAACACTTTTGTAATGGGTAATTTTGGAGTACTTACAAATGTAAGTTTCACTTCAGCTACATCACTAAATTTTAATGTTATTACTCTTCCACCCAACAGTACTCCTCCAACAACTGCCGCAAGTGTTCCTTCAGCAACTGCAAGTAATTCGATTGGTCTAACAGGGGGTAATAAAACATCAAGCAACTCAGCTCCTTTTATACCTCCAACTACCGCAGTGACAAGTAGCACTTCTGGAATTTCACCAACACAAGCATTAAGTAGTGTAGTGAGTCAGGTAGCTGCGACAACCGCATCGGCTACAACCGCATCGACTACAACCATTTCCTGTACGATATCAGGTGCATTAACCTCTGGCCCGCAGTCACAAACAGTAACTGCTACAACTGCAATTACTAATGTAGTGGGTACATTTACTACAACTTGTTCAGGCACATTAAGTGCATCTGCTACAGGACTTCCTACTGGGGTATCAATGTCCCTTACTAACAATTTAGCGACTATATCGGGATCACCATCTGCACAAACATCAGGAACGTATAATTATATTGTTACAGCTTCTAGTGGAACAGCATCTGCATCTTTTAATGGATCTATAAATGTTGTTGCAGCAGCTGTAAGTTCTACCACTGCATCATCCTGTACCATATCAGGAACACTAACCTCAGGGCCACAATCTCAAACGGTAAGTATTTCAACTGCTATTACTAATGTAGTGGGTACATTTACTTATACCTGTTCTGACACCTTAAGTATTACAGCCTCTGGACTACCCACAGGAGTAGCACTTAGTACTAGTGGTAACGTCGCTACTATATCAGGAACACCAACAGGAGCAGCATCTGGAACTTATAATTATTTAGTTAGTGCTGTTAACTCAACAGGAACAGCTTCGGCATCATACAGTGGTGATATTACGGTATCATTAGCTTCGAGTACAACTCTAGTACCCTGTTCAGGATCACTTACATTAACCAGTGGACCAAGCACTCAAACTGTATCAGCTTCAACAGCAATAACTAGTGTAAATTATCTTGTAAGTACAAACTGTACTGATACTACAACTGTATCTGCTACAAATCTTCCTCCAGGAGTGACAATGAATTACACATCCTCTTCAGGAGCTGTTGTAGTCTCAGGAACACCCTCAGGTGCGGCTACAGGAACTTATAATTATTCAATCTTAGCAATGTTTGCACCTACAAGTGATGCGACTGCTTCTGCAACTGTATCGGGAGTTATTAATGTTATTGCTACTGCATCATCCTCAATTTATTTTGAAAATGGAACATGTAAATGTCCAAATGCAAGTGTTGGCGATACAGCAACTATAAGCGGAACTTTGTATACAGTAGTAAATAATTCAACGATAGCTGCACAAATAGCAAATGGGAATGTTAACCTTTGTACAACACTGGTAACGTTTATGGATGGAGATGTAGAAGCTGATCCACCAACTAATTTCTTTAATGATAATTCTTTCAATTCAAATATTAGTTTTTGGGATACATCAAATGTCGAAGACATGGATGCAATGTTTTTACTTGCTAGTTCATTTAATCAAGATATAAGTAATTGGAATACATCAAAGGTTTCAAGTACTTTAGGAATGTTTGCATATGCTTCTTCATTTAATCAAGATATTGGTACTTGGGATACTTCTAATGTGACCAACATGCAGGCAATGTTTGCGGGTGCTACTGCCTTTAATAAGAATATTGGAAGCTGGAATACTTCAAATGTTAAGGATATGTCTGGTGTATTTGATACTGCAACAGCATTTAATCAGAATATAGGGAGTTGGGATACTTCAAATGTTAAAAACATGAGTAACATGTTTGCTGATGCTGCCGCATTCAACCAAAATATTGGAGGTTGGGATACTTCAAGTGTTGATTTTATGCAGGAGATGTTTAAAAGTGCTACAGCATTTAATCAAAATATAGGGAGTTGGATTACTTCTAATGTGACCACATTCCAATCAATGTTTGAAGGTGCAACAGCTTTTAATCAAGATATAGGGAGTTGGGATTTATCTAGTAATGGAGGGACAGGATATTATCCAGATGGAACAACGTCGTCAAGTAATACTCCTTTTGGGCAAATGTTTAAAGATGCAACAGCTTTTAATCAAGACCTTTCGGGATGGTGTGTATTTAACCGAAGTGAGCCTGGTGATTTTTCAACTGGCTCAGCTTTATCATCTTCTAATTCTCCTCTTTGGGGCAAGGAGTTTACATTAGCTCTAACCAGTGGCTCTCAAACCCAAACAGTAACAGCAACATCAGCTATTACTCCAATTCAATATACTGTAAGCTCAATCTGTACAACAACATTAAGCATTAGTGCTTCTAACCTTCCTTCAGGAGTTAGTGCTGCATTAAGTAATAACGTAGCCACTATATCTGGTTCACCAGCAGCAACAGCTACGGGTACTTTTAATTATAGCCTAACTGTTTCAGGCTCTACAACTGGGCAAACTGTGACAGGGACAATTACAGTTTCTGTTGCAAGTACTACTTTAGTTCCCTGTTCAGGATCACTTACATTAACCAGTGGACCAAGCACTCAAACTGTATCAGCTTCAACAGCAATAACTAGTGTAAATTATCTTGTAAGTACAAACTGTACTGATACTACAACTGTATCTGCTACAAATCTTCCTCCAGGAGTGACAATGAATTACACATCCTCTTCAGGAGCTGTTGTAGTCTCAGGAACACCCTCAGGTGCGGCTACAGGAACTTATAATTATTCAATCTTAGCAATGTTTGCACCTACAAGTGATGCGACTGCTTCTGCAACTATTAGTGGAGCTATATCAATCGCTGTAGCCACATCCACAACTGCATCCTCAAGTAAAACATTTAATATTGGAGTAAATGCAACTAGTAGTTCAGATTATACTTTAAATGGTGATGATCGCATTGGAACTGTAACAGGAGGTGATCCTGATTTAACTTTTAATACTGGAGACACTATAAACTTCAATGTAGATGCAACAGGACATCCTTTTTATCTTAAAACAGCTGCAGGAACTGGAACGGGAGATACCATAAGTGGTTTAACAAATAATGGTACAGAAAGTGCAACAATTTCTTGGACACCTTCCGCAACAGGAACCTTCTATTATCAGTGTTCACTTCACGGAGGAATGGTAGGGACGATTACTATTCAGTAATAAAAACCTCTATTCAATATTTTCTTCAGTAAGTTCTGGGATTTGTGATTCTTTTAAAATATTTCTAGATTAGAATCATTCATTTAAATTACAACACTTCGATAATTAAGTTTTTTATGAATACCCTAAAATAATATTCATTATAATTTAAAGATGTTGATGTGCTTACTGAGTCTTCTTTATAAATATCAAATGAAAAAGGAAGTTTTTCTTTCATTCTTACTTGAATTTTACTTTGACCACTGGGTATTTTAATCTTAGTTGTGTCACCTAATCTTAAATTCAACGCATCGCTTGTCCCATATATGAGATCAGTATATTTTATTGTTGCACTGGAAGTATTTACTTGATTTATATAATTGATTAAATAACTTTCATTTTCGGTTATTTTATATTTATAAAAATTTGAAACACTATTATTATTGTCTAATTCCCAAAGAGTTTCAGTTAAAGGAGGAAAAATATTAAATTTTAATTCAAAATCACTTTTGTTATATAAGTTTATATATCCTTTATAATATTTATCGTTATTTACTTTATTAATTGTGAATTTGTTGAAATCATCAATTTTTAATTCAATTTTTTTCTGACTATTTGTATAGATACTGGATAGTAAAGGGTTTTCAAGGGTTACCTTATAATCAAAACTTATTCTCAATTCTTGTCCATCAAAACCAGTAAACTCAGTTTTTATTGAAATTGGAGTTTCATCACTATAGATATTATTTATTTTTCCAATAACAATATCAGTATTAGGGATAGATGTCCAAATATTTGATGTTGAATAAGAATCATATGAACTCCAGTTTCTCTCTTTATATTTGATTTTTAATTTATCATTAAGATGCACACTATCAATTATCATTTCAACCCTATTAATACTCAAAGTATCGTATTTAATTAAAACCATTTTAGCATCATAGATTCCATATTTATCATAAATCACTGTTACTTCTTGAAGATCACTTGATTTTTCAGGTGTCCCGCCCGGAAACACCCACTTTATTGAATCATAAACGGAATTTAAGGTTTTAGCTTGATAATTTATTTTTACATTGAGTTGATCATTATTTTTGCTGTTTCTATAAACATTTGTTGAATCAATTATAATTTCAGAAAAACTATCAATATAAATTTTTGATATTTTGTAATTTAATTGTTGATCAATTTCACAAGAGGAAATCAGAACAATTATTGATAAAATTTTTCCAATATAAAATATATTTTTTCTCACAAAGTAAATATATGAAGACTTAGCCGTAAAGACACCAATGAGGCAAATAAAGACCAACCTTTCTTTGTTCAGTAAGTTCTGGGATTTGTGATTCTCTTAAATAGGTTGAAGAAACATAAATTATTACCCTTTATATTACACTAAAAAAAAGCACCTACAATATTAGTGTAAGAGGTGTTTGAGAAAGAGCAACAAATAATTTCAAAAGAACTTGAAAAAAACGAAGTTGAACTGGTAAGCAAAACAAACTTTATAGCCCAGCGTAATCAATATCTAAATGTTTTAAAGGATAGTATTATTAAGGAAGAGAAAAATAAAACTTCAGCTGAACTGATTTCAAAAAACATAAAAAACGACATTAATAGAATTATTGGTTCTCAAAAAGTTTTTGAAGATTTTGAAAATCACTTCACTAAAGTTTATCCTGAATTTTTAAAAGAATTAATAAAGCGATATGGTCAATTATCACAAACGGACTTAAGACTTTGCGCATATATTAAAATGAATCAAACTAAAAGTGAAATTGCTTTAATAACAGGAGCTTCTTCCAGAACGATCGAAAGTCAGCGATATCGATTGAGTAAAAAGCTTGACTTGACTAAAGAAGATGATTTAAATTCATTAATCATCTCATTATAACCTAGGGTGGCTTCCTTTTTTTGGTTTTTTGAGTGTAGTCATTCTACATGTAGTTTTTAGTACTTCAAAAATACTGCAATTCCTTAATAGTTCTAATAATCTCATTCCCATGTATTGGTGAATAGGGATATTCTTCAAAAAATCACTGCATTTCTACTGCATTTTAATATTAATCAATTTCTTAAGCTATATGTCTAATTATTACATAGTAATTTTATGTTATAAATAAAGTAATACAAAAAAGTATACTTGAATAGTATAAATTTTTTTTAATGCCTAGACTACTATGTTTTAAGTTGCTGAAATTTTTAGATCTTTTAAAGAGCTCAAGATATTTTTCGGTGGTTATTCTTTTATCGGGTTTAACACAATTGATCCCGAAGATTGATTTTTCTCAAACACCTCTTACAGTAATTCTTGGTTATACCGATGCTGCCGCTAGACAAAACATCACCTTTACCCTAGCTAACTTAAGATCCAGCATAAAGCACAAGTTAGGTCTTGGAAGATCAGAAAGTCTATCAAACACCATTTTATGTATATAACTAATTCTAAATTAATTATAGATAAGCTATCTTTTTTTAGATATCAATACTTTATACTTTTTAGTTTATTATTTTTTGTTGCGAGCTTTAGTCTATCCGCCCAAACTCAGTTAGGATCAGACATTGATGGGCTTTTAGGGACGTCTAATATTACCCCTTCTGGAGATTCCACTGGAGATGGCGCTACCGTTTCTTTTTCTTCTGATGGAACAACAGTAGCTATTGGTAATTTTGGAAGTGATTCATATCGTAAAGGTTGGGCACGAATTTTTAGATGGAATGGTTCGGATTGGGCACAGTTAGGTGCCACCCTTGAAGGGATTGTACAGGGTTCAAATACCCCCTCGGTTAATGGAGATAGATTTGGTTATCAAGTCTCTTTATCTTCTGACGGATCAATAGTAGCTATTAGTGGATATCAAAGAAATTGGGTACGTGTTTTCAGTTGGAATGGTTCTGCTTGGGTACGGTTAGGAGTAGACATTCTAGGGAAAGGAGATATAACTAATGATAATTTTGGGACTAGACTTCAATTATCTTCTGACGGAACAAGATTAGTTGTTAGTGCACCACTTGATGGATTATATGGCTCAGGAAATCCAGACATGCGTTATGCGGGTAATGTACGTGTTTATGATTATACCCCTTCAGGTACAGCTTCATGGACACATATAGGGCAAGACATTTATGGGACAGTGGGTGGAGGGGTGTATGGTGATCGAAGTGGATCTGAAGGCCTTTCTATATCTGATGACGGATCAAGAATCGCTATTGGGTCACATTCTTATGATGGAGGAGGTCCTTATTTATCCAGTTACAATGATAATAGAGGTCAAGTTCGGATTTTTGAGTATACGCCTTCAGGTACAGCTTCATGGACACAGTTAGGTCCAAGTATTGATGGAGAAACAGGAGATTCCTCTGGTTATTCAGTCACTTTATCTTCTGACGGATCAATAGTAGCTATTTCGTCACCGCAAAATGATTCTTATGGAACGAATAAAGGTATTGTACGTATTTATAGTTATACTCCATCTGGTGTAAGTTCATGGACTCAATTAGGTGCTCCAATTGTAGGGGAAGCAGAGAATGATGGTATGGGTAAAGTTTCTATATCTGATGATGGGTCAATAATAGCTATTGGGGCATCTTCTAATGATGGATATGGAACTAGTTCAGGTCATGTACGAATTTTTAGATATACTCCATCTGGTGTAAGTTCATGGACACAAGTAGGTATAGATATTGATGGAGAGGCTGCAGGAGATGGTAGTGGCCTGCCTTCTTTATCTTCTGACGGGTCAAAAGTAGCTATTGGTGGCGCGGGAAATTACCCAAATGGTGAATATCGTCCAAGAGGTCATGTAAGAATTTTTTCTACGGCAGCAGACACTTCTACCCCGACGGTAACCTTAACAGATACCGATTTAGATAATTTGGTTTCAGGCTCTAGTGTAGTTACCATCACGGCTACCTTTAGTGAGGCGATGTCTGCAACTCCCACCATTAACATAACAGGAGAGGTCTCTAATGTAGCGATGACCGCTTCTAGAACAGCAAGGGTTTGGATCTATCCATGGACGGTATCCGCCACAACTAGTGGCATCGTTACGGCCACCGTTTCAGGAACTGATCTCTCAGGTAATGCCTACTCAGGTACAGACAGTATTACTTTAACTGTGGATAATACTGTTCCCGGGGTTTTGTTAGTTTCAGATAATACAGATTCTATTATTGGACCTACTGGTGTTGTTTCTATCTCGACTTATTTTTCAGAAACACTTTCTACTACTCCTACACTCTCGATATCTGGATTAGTAACTAACACAGTTATGAGCAAATTCTCAAGTACTCCTATAACTCAAATTGGTCAGCTTATTGATGATAGTGCTGGAGGTAAGTTAGGCTGGACTTCAGATATAAGTGAAAGTGGGAATAGAATAATTGTTGGAGGCCCTTATGGTTCTTCCAGAAGTTTTGCAAGGGTGTATCAATGGAATGGAAAACAGTGGGAACAATTAGGAAATGAAATTACAGGTACTTCTAGTAATGATTTGGGAAGACCAGTGGGCATAAGTGGAGATGGTTCGGTAATAGTTGTTGGTGAAAGAGGTACTTCGAATAATGATTTTATTTACAAAATATATACTTTAAGTGGAAGCTCTTGGGTTCTGAGAGAAACACTAAATGATGATAATGACGGTACTACCAATTTTACTAGAAATGGATCTGTTGATTTGAGTTATGACGGGAGTATCATTGCACTTAGCCATGGAGTACATGATAATAAAGGACGGGCAAGGATATTTGAATGGAATAATACAAATTACATTCAAATGGGAAGTGATATTTTAGGACCAGGTTCAAATTCTTTGCTTGGCGATGGTTGGAATGGCATAAGTCTTACAAAAAACGGAAAAAGAATTGTTATCGGTGTTAGAAATAATGGTGGAGGTTCAGCCAATGACGGAATTGTTAGAGTATATGATTGGGGTGGATCTGCTTGGACACAAGTTGGAACTGATATATCTGATCCTGTTGGCACAGCTGATTCGTTTGGGTCATCAGTATCTATTTCTAGTGATGGACAAACGATTATAGCAGGTGCACCATCATTTTCATCAGGTCCAGGGCGAGTCCACATTTTTACATATAAACTTATCTCTGGTACTGCTTCATGGACTTATAAAGCATCAATTTCTGGAACCACTAATGGTGACTATTTTGGTTATTCTTCGTCAATAAATGGAAATGGGGATAAGATTATAGTTGGAGCATACGATGGCGATTATGCAACCCAGGGCTATGCTCGTCTATACAGTTGGGACGGGACGACTGCATCACAAATTGGTACGGATATTGTTGGCGATGCTAATGGTGATGCTTTCGGTGCTCATGTTGAATTATCTGCTAACGGTATAGCCATTATTGGCGCACCACTTAGTGATAGTGGTGGCACAGATTCAGGACAGGTAAAAGTTATTGGAACAGATCGTTATGAATATTCTTGGGATGTGGATGGGGGTGGAGCACCTTCAGATGGAACCTACTACGCCACGGTTGCAGGTACAGATAAGGTCGGTAATGCCTACTCAGGTACAGACAGTATTACTTTTACTATCGATTCTACATCACCAGCAACTCTTGCCATCACATCAAATGATTCAGATAATGTAATAACTACAGGTCAGGTAACCCTAACCGCTACCTTCTCACAGAACATGACCGCCTCTCCAACGATTTCAATAGCGGGTGTGGTTACAAATGTAGCTATGACACAAAGCACTACCGCTGCAGTATGGACCTACTACTG
>ERZ767114.739-NODE-739-length-16951-cov-3.134586_pt1 | contig 16951 bp, 15 predicted proteins | sample MGYA00374952_ERZ767114 | MGnify/ENA primary metagenome ERZ767114 (study PRJEB28939, sample SAMN06267156) | marine metagenome | isolation source: Columbia River Estuary | place: USA:Columbia River Estuary, USA | collected 2012-05-05 ...
CCCCAATTTTGTAGACACTCTTCATAACGCAATGGACTTCCCACGGTGCATTAGACAGCATGGGCCTATGATTGAATCAATTGAAGAGACTTTGCAATTTTCATTATTTTGAGGCTATTGATTTGCTAACGAGCCTTCTTATGACTGAACCGCTTAATCAACTGATCTAGGCGCCGCAACTGTCTTCGACTAAGGGATGTCGGTTTTGTAAAAACTTTGGTAGCCCTGCCAAAGTGGGAGCCACAGGCGAAAGTCTTCTTCGCGTGCCATTCGTATCATCATTTTGATTCCTCCAATTTGGAAAATACGTTTCACGGCTGTTGAATTGGCTTTGCGTTGCGCATCGCATTCGCAAGCTCTAGGTCGCCTTGCCTTGCCAGTACGTCTGAGGCATTAAGACGGTCTCGGTCCTCACGGTTCTGGCTCAGCTTGGCCTTACCTTCCATCCGTGTGATGGTGATTTCAATGCCAACAATGGCTTTGAGCATGCCGTCGATGTAGTCTGGCGCTGAATCTCCCATCTTCCATGGTTTTGATTCGGTTGCCTCATGCTTGCGAGTCAGGCGACCCACCACACCACGAACAAACTTTTCTGTATCTTGAACAGTCATGTGGCCATGAACGTGCACCACCTGGTAATTCCAAGTTGGTACTTGCCGATGGAATTCGTGTTTGCTGGGATACCAGTTAGGGGATATGTAGCTTTCCTCACTGCGAAAAATTACCAATACATCCATCCCATTGCCGCATTGTTGCCACACAGGATTGGCCCTGGCCACATGCCCAGTCAGTAGATTCTTTACTGGGTCGAATTCAAAGGGTATGTGGTTTGCGTCCAATCCATTGGGCGTCATCATTACCAACGCGCCCAAAGGGTGCATCTGTATGATTTTGTGTAGCGCTTGTTCGCTTTTAATCCGGAAATGTTCGGGAATGTACATTGAATCTAGCTTGATAAAAAGAGTTAACGAATATGGCTTAACAGGCTAAAGATTTTCAAGGTAAACTGGCTTTAATAAAAGATCCACTTTATCTAAATTTAGGCAAACCAGTTGAGTACCAGCCACATTAAAGTAAGTCGCAAAATCTACAACTTGTTAAGGCTAAAAATTGATTCTGGCGATCTCATGCCTGGTCAAAAAATGCCATCGACAAGGATGCTGGCATCTGATCTAGGCGTCTCTCGTAGTAGTGTTGTTGCCATTTATGAACAATTGGCTTCAGAGGGCTACATTGAAACTTCGCCTGGCGCGCACGCTCGAGTAGCGACTGGCATCACGATCAGTTCGACTTCCAGTAAAAAAAGTGAAGATCAGCCAAAATCTCAAACCCACAGCATTTCTGCTTACGGGCGGCGTATTGAAGGCTTGACCCTGCCGCAGCCGATTTCTGCTCAAACCAAAGAGATCAATTTTCTCTATGGCGCTTTGGCAGACGCTGACTTTCCCAAATTACTTTGGCGAAGGCACTACACACAAGCGCTGATGAAGCGCCAAAACCACCTTTACTACAGTGCACCAGAAGGGGAGATGGAGCTGCGAGCTGAAGTTCAAGGCTACTTGTTAAGGGCTCGAGGCTTGTCGTGTTCGGCAGATCAAATCTTGATCGTACAGGGCTCCCAACAGGCCATTGACCTTTGCGCCAGAGTTTTAGTCGATCCAGGCTCTGCGGTCATCATGGAAGAGCCTTGCTATTTAATGGCCCGACGTGTATTTGAGTCAATTGGGGCCGAAGTCTTATCGGTACCCGTCGACGAACATGGTCTGGTAACAAAAGAATTACCAAAAGTCAAAAATTCGCTTGTATACGTAACGCCATCCCATCAGTTTCCACTTGGTGCCGTGCTGCCAATCGGTCGACGTCGTGAACTGCTGTCGTGGGCAAAAACTAACAAGGCATGGATTATCGAAGATGACTACGACAGCGAATTTCGTTATGGTTTACGCCCTACAGAGACCTTGCAATCCTTAGATGCTGATGGCACTGTGATTTATATCGGGACTTTCTCAAAAGCTCTTTCACCTCAGTTGCGTCTCGGGTATTTGGTACTACCCATGAGTCTCGTCAAGGCTTTTCGCAATGCAAAACAGTTAACAGACAGACATGCGCCACGTGTTGAACAGAATGCAGTTGCTGAGCTAATCAAAAGTGGCGCCTATGAAAGACACATTCGCCGGGTAAGAAGGGAGAATGAGCAGCGCAGGATCGTGCTCATTGAGTCCATTGCCAAATATCTGCCTGAGGGCACCCTGATTGAAGGAACTGCTACAGGTTTGCACATTGTTGTTTGGCTTGAAGACTTCCGAGTTGAAGATGAAGTAGCTATCGTTGCACAGGCTAAGAGTTTGGGTGTTGGCATTTGGTCAATTACCCCTCTTTATGCTTTAGGGCGAAAAATGCGAAAACAAAACTGCGCAGGTTTTATTTTGGGATATGCCGGACTCATGCCGTCAGAAATTAAAAAGGGAGTCAAACTACTGGCTAAAGCTTTGCTCTTGCGGCGTTGATGATCAACTGCAATTCTGGAGATATAGGAGTTCTTTTAAATGGGCTCACGTTTGAGCCTCCTGTGTTACCCGACGGGATCTGGCCGAAGATGGTTTTTGTGACAGCTCCGAAAATCCTAAAAACCTGTCCAGCCAATTCTTGAATATTGCTTTGACGTATACCCCAGAACATCATCAGGATATGTGTTTTGGTATGCAACAAGGTTGAGTTTTACCCCAAGATATGCGCTCGCTCTAAGTGCTTGAACTCCTCTTCTCTATCGCCAGTAGACGCTGATTTCTTTGCTGATGAAATCTCAAGATCCCAGTAGGGTTTGATTTGTTGGTAATAACTTTTCACTAGATGTCTCCGTCGTAAGTCTGCTTAAAAGATCCTGACTCTATGCTTATGGAAAGAAATGCAGTCCCAAATAGTTTGAAAATTTTATCTAATACTATCAATACCTATATTTGCAAGGTACTTTTGAATAAAGTTTGGGGTCTAGAAGGAAGCTAGAACAATTGCGATGTTACTCTCTGGATAAAACAGCAAAATTAACTAGAGAAAACTGAATGCAGAATAATGAAACTAAAGGGATGTTGTTGGGATTCATAGGAGTCCTGATGTTTAGCTTGACTCTTCCATTCACACGGATAGCTGTTGCTGAACTAAGTCCCTACTTTGTGACTTTTGGTAGATCCACACTTGGTGGAATTTGCGCACTCATTCTGTTTGCTTTCACAAGACCTAAGCTGCCCACAAAAACTCAATTGATACGTTTGAGTGTTATGGCACTTGGTGTCGTATATGGTTTTCCGCTATTTGTTGCAATTGCAATGAAAACGCTGCCATCAGCGCACGGTGGGATTGTTCTTGGAGTACTTCCGCTTGCAACGGCAGTTGTTGGAGCTATTCGTTTCAAAGAGCGTCCATCATTAGCTTTTTGGATAACTGCAGTCATAGGTAGTTTGCTTGTTATCACTTATGCCTCACTCAACGGAGGCGGTGGTCTAGTAGTTGAAGATTGGCTTTTGTTTATCGCGATTGCAAGCGCCGCAATTGGCTACAGCGAAGGGGGGAAACTCAGCGAGGAAATGAGTTCTGTTGATGTGATCAGTTGGGCTCTTGTGCTTACATTGCCAATAAATGTTTTATTGACCTATCAGTACCTTGATTTTGAACTCAATTCAGTGTCTTTATCTGCAGTGATCTCGTTTATCTATGTTGGGTTGATTTCTATGTACATTGGTTTTTTCTTTTGGTACAAGGGAATCGCAATTGGAGGGATTGCTAGGGTTGGTCAAGTTCAACTACTTCAACCATTTTTGACATTGATTGGAGCGTATTTCTTATTGAACGAAGAAATTACTGCAATGAATATTGGTTTTGCTTTCTGTGTGCTCGCCGTTGTTGTTTTGGGTAAAAGAACTAAAGCGAAATAAAATTTTGAATAGTTACATGTTCAACGGATCCAGCAGCTTCTCTGTTTAATTTACAGAGGTTTTGAGCAAAGTTTGGGGTCATCAAGAATGCAGTGGGTGTAGTCAATATTTCAAAATTAGCGGACTTTTTACATTACTTTGGTGTGGCAGGGTGTGGCAGGGTGTGGCAGGGTGTGGCAGGTCAGAGCAGGTAACTTAAAATTTTTTAGGATTAAACTTCATCTCACACAACTCAAATAAGGAGAAAACATGAACGACCTATTAACTAATTCCAGTCGAGTCCTTTTTATTGTGTTGTTCGGCTTAACCGCAAGTTGTATTCCTTTAGCTGGCAATGCGCAAACGTGGCCTGAAAAACCAGTCAAACTTGTCGTTCCAGCCCCGGGTGGTGCAGCGGCAGAAGTTATTGCTCGTTTGATTAGTGACAAACTCCAAGCGCGCATCGGTCAGCCTGTGGTGGTTGATACGAAACCAGGTGCCGATGGCGGTATCGCTGCGGTGGCTGTCAAATCAGCCACTGATGGCCATACATTCTTGCTGGGCAATGCAGGAATCATGACCATCAACCCGCATTTCAATGCACGTCTTCCATATGATCCTGTGAAGGACTTCGTGCCAGTGTCAATGCTCGTCAACAATGTGGTGGTAATGACTGTGACACCCGCCTTAGGAGTGAGCAGTGTGAAGGAGTTGGTCGCTTTGTCAAAGCAACAGCCAGGGCGTATCAACTATGCAAGTGTCGGAGGTCGTGGTGGCGTGCCGTTCCTGTCTGGGCAACTTTTACGTCAACGCGTTGGCGCCGACTTAACTTGGATTGGCTATGCGTCAGAAGGGCAGGCCCGTTCCGACCTCATGGGAGGGCAAATCCAAGTGATGTTCGATGTTCTTGCATCAACCCTTCCGCTGGTTCAGGCAGGCAAACTGAAAATTATTGGAGTAACCGGCACACAGCGTGCCCCTCAACTCCCCGATGTGCCAACCCTCATCGAGGCTACTGGTACTGGCGTAGAAGGTGTCGGCTGGTTGGCCATGTATGCATCAGCTGGAACTCCAGAGAGCGCAGTTAATTCCATGAACCAACACTTGCGCTCAATTCTAGCTATGCCAGATGTTCGCGAACGCCTATATGCACTGGGTATGGAGCCGGTCCCAGGCTCGCCACAAGCATTGTCTAAAACCCAAAGTGACGACTTCACCAAGTGGGGTGTGCTGATCAAGGAGCAGCGCATATTGCCACAGTGATCATGTCAGCACATCCACTCTGTGCAAATCAGATATTTAGCTCCCTAGAACATTCTTTAGCGTAGGTCACTAATTCTTCGACCCATGAAGAAATACGCTGAGGCGTCATTCTGTGAGCTGGGCCGCGGATGGCAATACAAGCTTGGATATCACCTGCTTTGTCAAGCAAAGGCACCGCAACAGCCTTGATGCCTTCCAGCATTTCTTCGTTATCACTTGACCATCCTTGGGTTTTTATTTTTTTAAGATCTTTTCGCAACTTTTCTGGTGTTGTCAGGGTGTTGGGGGTCATTTTTGGAAGTCCGCTGACTAAGATGGTTTCAAACAAACTTTGCGGTCCAAAGGCTAAGTACAACTTACCGGCTGCAGTGCAATGCATTGGTGCAACATCACCAGCTTGTGCTGTGACTCTGACGGGCTGCTCACTTTCAATGGCGAAAGCAACTACCAAATCAGAACCACGTCTGACCGTAAGCATGACTGTTTCATTGGTCATTACTTGAACTTTTTCAAGCCAAGGCTTGGCCATTTGAGCGATTGGTACATGCCTAAGGTTCTGGCTGGCCAATGCGATCAGTCCGGGGCCTAAGCGATATTTTCGAGTGGAAGGGTCTTGAACCACAAACTCATCCATTGCCAGTGTCTTTAGCAATCGGTGAACGATCACTTTGTCAACCTCAATGGCTTTTGATATGTCAGTAACTCCCAATTCGCCAGTAGCGTATTTGAATTGTTTCAAAACAAGCAGCGCTTTGGCCACTGTCTTCATTGGGCTTGCATCGAAATTTGACATCAAAAAACCTCTCGATATAATCGTTTCTATAATATTAAATCTGTTGATAATATAGAAACACAGCAAGTGAACTTGTTTCTCTTATTGATCATATATTAACAAAGAGGTGGTCGATGGCAAATCTCGAATATGGGTCGAATGAAGGTCTGGGACCAGACGCACTCATTTCAATGTACCGGGTGATGAAAAGAATTCGCTTGGTGGAAGAAAAGTTAGGGGAAGACTTTAGAGCTGGCAAGCTCATAGCCGGAGTACATCTTTATTCTGGTCAGGAGGCGGTGGCTGCAGGTATATGTGCCCATTTAAACGACAAAGACTGGATTGCTAGCAACCACAGGGGACACGGTCATTTCTTGGCAAAAGGCGGGAGTGTCAAATCTCTGATGGCAGAAATACACGCCAAGGCTACTGGCGCATGTCGGGGGATGGGCGGCACGATGCACGTCGCTGATTTTTCAAAAGGAATGATGGGCGCCAATGGCATCGTTGGCGGCGGAATTAGTTTAATTTGCGGTGCTGCCTATTCAGAGTATCTGAAGAAGAGCGGTTCTGTGGCCATTGCTTTTTTTGGAGATGGCGCAGCAACGCAAGGCGTTTTAAGCGAAGCAATGAACCTGTCTTCACTTTGGCGCTTGCCAATGATTTTTGCTTGTGAAAACAATCTGTTCTCAGAGTTTTCACACACGTCAACCGTTTTGCATGGTGAGTTAATCGCCAGAGCACAAGCGCTAGAAATGCCTGCTATCAAAGTCGATGGCAATGATGTCGTTGAAGTTTGGCGAGCAGCTCAAATTGCAGTTGATCGTGCTCGCGATGGCGGCGGTCCAACTTTTATTGAAGCAATGACTTACAGGATGGCCGGTCATGTCGAAGCAGAGACTGGATTTCTCCAAGGTGCTCAATACAGAGAGTCTAGTGAGGTTGAAGCTTGGAAAGCCAAAGATCCCATTGATCGGTTTTTGAAATGGAACTTGGAGACGGGCAAAGTACCGCAGGCAACGCTTCAAGAGCTTGACGCTGAACTGATCAAAGAACTTGAAGAAGCCATGGCATTTGCTTTGAGTAGTCCAGAGCCGCCACCTGAGCAAGCATTTCAATTCATGTTTGCTGATCACGAGGCATAAAAATGGCAAAACGCAGATTAATTCAAGCTATCAATGACACGCTGTTTGAGGAGTTTCGTCGAGATTCATCCGTGATCTTGTTTGGTGAAGATGTAGAGATTAGCCTTTTTGGCGACACGCGGGGTTTGTCACAAGAATTTGGACCCGCAAGAATTCGAAATACGCCTATTTCAGAAGCCTTAATTACTGGTATGGCTCTTGGTGCAGCAGCAGCAGGTCACAGAGTGATTGCACATTTGATGTTCTCAAACTTCATGTACACCGGCTTTGATTCAATTGCCAATCAAGCCAGTAAATTGAGATACATGACGGGTGGACAAGTGAACTTTCCCGTGACCTACATCGCAGCTTATGGAGGCGGCAAATCAATTGCAGCGCATCATTCTGATACCCCCTATCCCTTGTTGATGAATCTTGGCGGTATTAACGTGGTTGTGCCCTCTACAGCCTTTGATGCAAAAGGTCTTCTAAAGACATGCATTCGCGGAAATGATCCCAGCTTCTTTTTAGAAGCCGGCGGGCGAGGTGGCGAAATGGGTGAAGTACCAGACGAGGACTACACCATACCGCTCGGAAAAGGTGTTATTCGCATCGAAGGGGCCGATGTGACCATTGTTGCCATTGGCTCGATGGTGAAGCTTGCTATGACTGCGGCAACTGGCTTGAACAAGGACGGAATTTCAGCTGAAGTGATTGATCCTCGAACATTGGTGCCGCTTGATGAGGACATGATCCTAAGCTCAGTCAAGAAAACTGGCCGCTTGGTCATCGTTGATGAATCACGTGATCGTTGTAGCGCGGCAAGTCACATTGCTGCCGTCGTAGCAGATCGCGCATTCAATGACTTGAAGGCGCCCATTAAACGAGTCACTGTTGCCAATGTCGCAATGCCTTATGCACCCAATCTAGAAAGGTTGGTGATGCCCAGTGTCGATCGCATCTTAGAAGTAGTTACTCAATTAGTGGAGTCTTGAAGTGAAAGTTAACTTGAAGTTGTCTCGTGTCGGTATGAATATGGAATCTGCAACCGTCAGTGCTTGGCGCAAAGCGCCTGGCGAAACATTCGTCAAAGGTGAAATTCTTTATGACATCGAAACAGAAAAAGTGACCATGGAGGTTGAGGCTCCATGCAATGGGAAATTGATGGTCATTGAAGTTCCGGCCGGATCCGAAACAAATGTGGGTGATGTCGTGTGTCAGATCGAAACAAGCTAAACATGACATTCAGTGTTGTCAATCATGTGAGCTTTACAGTCGATTCACTTGATCAAGCGATTGGTATGTTTTCCAATTGTTTGGGTGCAAAACTCATTAGCCGTTCGGTGGCTGCAAACCCAAGGGGTATTCCAGTTTTGACTGGCGTTGCAGATGCTCAAGTTGAGTTTGCATTTATGCAGTTGGGCAACGTGACCGTTGAGTTTGTTGAATATCTATTGCCACGCGAAAAGGGAACTTTTTTGCCCAGACCATGCGATAGAGGATTTTCACATTTGGCTGTCAATGTCGATAGCGTAGATGAAATATCAAAAAATGCTAAAGCCTTTGGCTTTAAGCAGATTGGCGGTGTCATTGAGATGTTGGGCGGCCCTGACAAAGGCAAAAAAGCCGTCTACATCCGAAGTGAAGATGGCTTAACTCTCGAACTAATTGGAAATTAACAATGAATAAGATGATTGACAGTGACAAATTAAATTCTAATTTCAAGACAGACCAATTAGCTCAACTAGCTTCGCGAGTACTGTCGGGTCGGCAAAGTAATTTAAGAGCTGCAGATGAGCCTCCAGTTTTTTTAGAGAGAGGTCAAGGTCAGAGGGTTTGGGATGTTGATGGCAGGGAGTTGGTCGATTTCGCGATCGGAATGGGGCCTGGTATTTGGGGTCACAACAACAGTGAATACACCGCAGCGCTTCATCAACAAATCGACAAATTGCTTATTACAGCGTCTGGCATGCACCAGACTGAAAATGAAATTTTATTGGCCCAGAAAATTGTGGAGTATGTGCCTTGTGCAGAAAAGGTTCGTTTTGTAACCACAGGTTCTGAAGCTGTTCAGATGGCTATTCGTCTTGCGCGTGCCCACACCGGCAAGCATTTATTTATTCGCTTCGATGGACACTATCACGGTTGGATTGATAACGTCCTAGGCGGTAAGCGTCAAGAATCGGCTGACGCACCACCCCATGCGACAGAGAATTCAGCAGATCCTATGCACACGGAAGGTCGTTCAACGACTGCCTATCAAGAGTCTTTCAAGTTACCTTGGAATGACATCGACGCTTTGCGCAAGGTATTGGAAAAATACGAAGATCAAATTGCGCTTGTCTTGATGGAAGGTGTGATGACCAATGGTGGGTGTTGCATACCAAAGCCGGGTTACTTACAGCAAGTTCGTGAGCTTTGTACAAAACACAATGTGGTTTTTTGCATGGATGAGGTCATTACCGGATTTCGCATGGGACTTGGTGGTGCTCAAGAGCACTACAACGTTGTCCCCGATTTGGCTACTTTTGGCAAAGCAATCGCTGGTGGAATGCCGCTTGCCGCTGTGGCTGGTAAGGCCGAAATATTTGAGTTGTTGCGTACCAATCGAGTGGTCGGCGCGGGTACTTTCAACGCAGCACCACTCAGTATGTCGGCGGGGCTTGCCACAATGCAAATGCTTGCAAAAGATGGCAATGCGGCCTATCAAAGAATTGATGCAATGCAGACGAAATTCATGTCTGAATTCCGTTTGCGTGCATTAAAAAATAATCAAAAAGTATTGGTGCAAGGCGTTAGAGGCGTTTTTTGTGTCCACTTTACCGATTTGGAAGTTGCTTGGTCACAAGCTGACTTGGCTGCGCATGCTGACTTTGCCAAATCCAAACGCTTTAGAGCGCTACTCATTGAGCAAGGTGTCTATGCTGGTAGAGGCGATCGGTATTTCGTGTCCGCCGGCATGTCCCAAGAAGACCTTGATATTGGACTCCTTCGCATTGATAAAGCATTGGCACTTTTGAGCCGTGAATTTTCTTAAAAGGATGTTCAAGCGGGTTGTTAAAAAAACGATCATCCTGACGTAAATCCTATTGACAGTTTCTAATAAAGTAACTAGATTAATAATATATCAACAACATAAGATCTTTTGATCTTCATTTGAAGGGAGCCACCATGCACAACAAACTCGTTTCTTACACACGTCTTAGCTGCTTCATGGCTATTGCCACTACCAGCGCTCTGGTTCAAGCTCAGTCAGTCAGCATTTCTGGTGCGGTGGATGTGAGCTATGAGTCGGTCAACACCGGTGACCCAGTAGGTGGCCGTAAAACGTTATTGAATTCAGGAACGGTAACCTCAAGCCGCATTGTTTTTGCGGGTGAAGAAAATCTGGGTGGCGGACTGACTGCATTGTTCCGCCTAGACATGGGTGTGCAGGCCGATAACGGCAACTTACTCCCTGGCGCCAATGGCACCTTTGGTCGTACTTCCATCGTAGGTTTGAACAGCAAGCAATGGGGCCAACTTGCTCTTGGTCGTACGGTGACACCACTGACGCCTATGCTGGTCCAGACAGATTTTGCGACTGCTGGCTACTACGGCAACTCTGGAAGCATTAGCCAGAACTTGATCGGTAGAACCAGCAACGGTATTTTCTACACATCGCCATCCATGAATGGCTTCATTGTCCGTGCTGCTTACGGTTTGGGTTTGGAAAATAACGCAGCACCGATGGATGAAGGGCGCTTCAAGGGCATCGGGCTTCAATACAACAAAGCTGGTTTGACCATCAATGGCGCTTATCAAACAGACCGCCAAAGAATCGCTACAGGCACCAACACAGCATTAGACAACGCTTCTGAGTCGGGTATTGGTGCTAAATATGATTTCGGAAAATTCGCTGTCAATGCAGGTACTTACCGAATTCATCAAGTCTCACCATCAGCAAGTCGTGAGGCCGCTGTTGTCAGCAATAACACCAAGTCTTCCTGGTTGGGGGTTGCAATCAAACTGACTACTGCAGATACATTGGGCTTGCAAGTGGGCCAGACAGATGGCGATTTGGTACGTTCGGGCTTGCCTACACCATCGTCTAAAACTGTAGCGGCATACCTCAGACACAATCTTTCCAAGCGCACCTATGTTTATGCAAACTATGCGTGGGTTGATAACAATGCAGCTTCAAGGGTTAGCCTCATTCCAGCCGCTTACTCAAGTCGCATTCGTCCCACCATCAATGGTTCCGACCCCAGTGCACGTGCTCTAGGACTTGTACATACGTTCTAATTTTTTTATGAAATTAAAGGGGAAAACAGCACTTATCACTGGAGGAGGCTCTGGCCTCGGCTTCGCATTTGCAAAACGACTGGCTCAAGATGGTGCCAATATCGTTATTGCAGACATTAGAGGTGCATCTGATGCTGCGAAGATTTTGCAGGAATTGGACTTTAAAGCGGTAGGTGTTGCTTTAGATGTTTCGCAAGAGGAATCTGTCATTGCTGCAGTTGATGTAGTCAATTCATCTTATGGTGGCGTTGATATTTTAGTAAACAACGCCGCCTTGTTTTCCACCTTGGTGAACAAGCCATTTGATGAAATTGATTCCGCTGAGTGGATGAAAGTCATGACGGTCAACACGCTCGGTCCATTTTTATGTGCCAAACATTTTTCGCCTCATATGAAGCAAAAGAAATGGGGGCGAATTATCAATGTCGCTTCTACTTCTGCACTCAAGGGTGTCGCAAATATGGCGCATTACGTCACAAGCAAGGGCGCAGTCATTACATTAACCCGAGTGCTCGCAAGAGAATTAGGCGCGTGGAACATCACATCTAACGCTCTTGCTCCCGGGCTTACCTTGTCAGATCAAATTCTTAAAAACTCAAAACACGTAGAGCAATTCAGTGAGTTATCGCGAAAGTCACGTGCAATTCAAAGAGACGCTACGCCATCAGATCTGATCGGCACTGTCAGTTTTCTGGCGAGTGATGATGCGGCCTTTATGACGGGTCAGACTCTGTGCGTCGAAGGTGGCGCAATTTTTGTTTAAAAAATTTAAATGAAGCAGTGTTCACAAAATTACTATGGTAATTGTTGGCAAAACGGAAGTGGCCACCTTGGTGTCTCATACGATCCAGCAACTTGGCAGCCTGTCTCGGAATACAGTTGCGCTACGCAGGTAGACGTTGAAGAAGCTATAACTGCTGCTCGTTATGCATTTGACAGTGGCACTTGGCCTCATCAACCTAGGCTTCGTGCAGAAATTCTTTATGAATTTGCTGAGAGATTACAAGCCCGTATGCAAGAAATTGAACCTTGGTTGGTTCAATTGAACGGCAAGTTAATCAAAGAGGCTAGGGGAGAGATTGGTGCAGCAATTTCAGAACTGAAATATTACGCCGGCTTAACCAGAAATCTTTGGGGACGTGTCGCAGAGATTGATGATGGATGTTATTCCATGATCGCTCGCGAAGGGGCGGGTGTGGTTGGCATTATTGTTCCTTGGAACGCGCCAGTCACATTGTTAATTCGTTCATTGGCGCCTGCACTCGCTGCAGGCTGCACAGTCGTCATTAAGGTGGCGCATCAGACCTCGCTTGTGCACCAAATGGTGCTTGAATGTCTGACACAAATCGGTACCTTGCCTAAAAACATCGTTTGTTCATTCATTGAAGAGAACGCTGATCTCAGTAAGCTCATGTGTGAGCATCCGCTGATCGATGTGATCAGTTTTACAGGATCCTCTCGAACAGGCAAGAAAATTGCTGCTGCAGCATCAGGAACATTGAAAAGACTTTCACTGGAACTGGGTGGAAAAGCGCCTGCTATTGTTTTGCCAGATGTGAACATTGAATCTGCGGTCAATCAATTGGTGGCGGGTGCCTTGCCTATGGCAGGCCAGCAATGCACAGCAATTGCCCGTATCTTGGTAGAAAACAGTCGCTTTGAAGAAGTGACCCAACGACTCGTATCTGCTCTCTCGGCAATCAAAGTTGGACCAGGTGCAGATCCTGTTTCGCAAATGGGCCCATTAATTGACATTGTAAATCGCGATCGAATCGTGAAGTTGATTGATACTGCAAAAAGCCAAGTTAAAGTTCATCTTGAAGGCAGAGTACCGTCAGGAGTTTTGTCAAAAGGTGCATTTGTAACGCCAACACTTGTTGAAGTTGAAGATTTAAATTCACCTTTCATTCAAGATGAAATCTTTGGCCCTTTCGTGGTGATTGAAAGATTCAATTCTTATGCAGAAGCTATTGAACGTGCAAACGCTACGCGCTTTGGCTTGGCAGCCAGTGTGTGGGGTGAAAATAGTGAACTCGCTCGAAAGCTTTCTTCAAAATTAAAGTCAGGCACTGTTTGGCTCAATTGTCATAATCGATTGTTCGCTGAGGCCGAAACTGGAGGTTATCGAGAAAGTGGTTACGGCCGTCTGCATGGTCTGCAGGGCTTGGATGACTTCATGAGTACAAAGCACTTGTACTGGGAAGACCATTGACAATGACACCGTTGCGCAATGTGCTTTTTGTCATGTGTGATCAGTTGCGTTTTGATCACCTGGGCTTTGCAGGGCATGCGACTATCAAAACTCCAAACCTAGATCGTTTTTCCAAGCAATGTACAAGGTTTACAAACGCCTTTGTCCAAGCTGGTGTTTGTGGTCCCTCAAGAATGTCGACGTATACAGGACGGTATGTAAGTTCTCATGGCGTAACTTGGAATCGAGTTCCATTGCCGGTGGGGCAACTGACTTTAGGTGATTATTTGCTGGCTCAATCTAGGAGCTTGGACTTAATTGGGAAATCTCATGTTATTCCCGATCTTGTAGGTATAAATCGTTTGGGAGTATTACCTCAAACAAAATTATGGAAACATCTGGCAAGTGGTGGCTTCAATGAGCTTGACAGAATTGATGGACATGGCGCGCCTGGTCCAGAAAGTGGGTATGCGAACTGGCTTCGCAATGCTGGCTATCAAAGTGAAGATCCGTGGAATGATTATGTCGTTTCTGGTCATTCACCAAACGGAGATAAAGTGAGTGGGTGGTTTTTGCGAAACGTGCACCTTCCATCTCTGGTTTCTGCAGAGCATTCCGAAACCGCTTATGTCACAGAAAAAGCATTGGATTATCTAAAGGACAGAGTTGGGAAAAAATGGGTTCTTCACCTATCTTATGTGAAACCGCATTGGCCCTATATTGCTCCAGCTCCGTATCACAATCAATATACTGCCAATGATATTCAACCTGTATCTAGAAATCACAAAGAGTTGATCAACCCTCATCCTGTCTATGCTGCCTATTTGAATCAAGAGGAGTCGTTGACTTTTTCGAAGCAGGAAACTGTGGATCAAGTAAGGCCTGTCTACATGGGTTTGATTGAGCAGTTAGATAGTGAATTTGGGCGAGTTTTAAAGCAGCTTGAGGAGAGTGGTGAACTATCAAATACCTTGATCATTTTTACTTCCGATCATGGAGATTTAGGCGGCGATCATTTTCTGGGCGAGAAAGATCTCTTCTACGACCAAGTCGTTAAAGTACCGCTGATGGTATTTGACCCGCGTCCACATGCAAACTCGATGCGTGGGCGGGCTGTAGATGAATTGGTTGAATCAATTGATATCGTGCCTACTATTCTTGATGCCTTAGGTATGCCAACTTCGGACAAGCCCTTACAAGGGTTTAGCTTGTTGCCTTTTCTCAATCGGGTTGAAGCTCCAATAAAGCGAGATTTTGTCATCTCTCAAATTGATTATTCATTTCGTAAAGCTCGGCTCACCTTAAACAGACAAGCCAATGAATGCAGTGGTTGGATGCTTCGAAATCAGAATTGGAAGTACATTGAATGGCAGGGCTTTCGCCCTCAGCTGTTTAATCTGACAGAGGACCCTGAAGAGTTTTCCGATCTAGGGGAAGACCCCGGCTATGCTCAAATTCGCAGTTCTTTGAAAAGTGAACTCATGACATGGATGAAGGGCATTAACTCTCGAGTCACTTTATCGGATCAAGAAGTTGCAAATAGAACAGACAAAGCTAAAGATCATGGAATCTATTATGGTACATGGTAGTTTTTTACGACGTGCAAACACACTTAAGGGCGAGTTAGTCAGAGTTGATTGTGCATTGATGCTCATTTAAAAAAGGTAGAGTATTGATGAGCAACTTGCATCTGACCTCCCCAGCATTTCGGCAACAACCAAGTGTGATCCCGAATGTTGATCCAGCTGCGCCTATGGCTTTGGTACTGGCTGTCGATTTGATCGCGCCAGGAATAGTGGAATTGGTCGCTGTAGGTGGCGTCAGTTCTCAGAGTTACCGTTGGCAAGTTGACGCTGGTGCTGCGTCGCTGCCAGTTGTGGGTCTGAAGCCAGGAAAGTCCTACCGGCTAGAGGTGTCAGTCATAGATGCGGTGGGTCAAAGGTTTGAGGCAGAGCCGCTGTTTGTGCAGACACCCGCATTACCGATATGCAGCCTTGACTTTCCGCCATTGCGTGTCAACCGTGCTGATCGTGCCCTGATGGAGCCCGGTCTGACGTTGTTGAGTGTGCGGCGGCGAGCGCTAGGACGCTCACACCGCATGACGCCAGAGCAGCGCCGTTTTACGACCGAATGGAGTCTGATCCTGGCGCTTGATGAGGATGGCGATATTGTTTGGTTCTATCGCAGCCCGTCGCGGATTGCAGGGGTGACCACGCTGGATAACGGAAATCTGTTTTTCCATACCGCAAGAAACAGCCCAACCGAGATTGATTGGCTGGGGCGCACCCTGCGCTGTTGGGGCGCAGCGTTGGGCCCCAATCCGATGCCAGCTGGTGCAATACCAGTGCAGGCTGTGACGCTGCACCACCAACCTGACACGCTGACCAATGGCAACTTCTTGTCACTCAATGCCGTGCCGCGACGCATTGAGGCTTATTACACAAGCGAGACAGACGCAACTGCACCGCGCCGCACTCAATGGGTGATGGGCGATGAAGTGATTGAATTTACGCCGCAGGGTGAAGTGGTCTGGCGCTGGAACAGCTTCGACTATTTAGACCCATTCAAGATTGGTTATGACACTTTTTGGTCGTACTGGTGGGTACGCGGATTTCCTCAGCACTTGGACTGGACGCATGGCAACGGTGTCCATCATGACCCGCGCGACGATTCAGTTCTGCTTTCGCTGCGCAACCTGGACGCGGTAATCAAGATCGACCGACCCAGTGGAAAGATCCGCTGGATTCTGTCCCGCGATATGGGCTGGTCCGAGGCCTTACGGGCCAAACTGTTAAAGCCAGTCGGTGATGGGTTTATCTGGCCCAGCCATCAGCACAACCCTCGTCTGACGCCTGATGGCCATGTTGTGTTGTTCAACAATAACGTTCATCAAGCTATTCCCTTCACCGGCGAACGTGTCAAGAGTGCAGCTGAATCGCTCAGTCAAGCAGTTGTCTACGAAATTGACGAGGCCCTGCAAACGGTGCGAGTAGTCTTTGCCACGCCATCGGATCCGCTAGAGGGCATGGTCTGCTTTGCTATGGGTGATGCCCATGTGTTACCTCAAACGGGTAACGTGCTGGTTGACTTTTCGCTTTGTTTTCCCGGCTTGCAGATTGAGACATTTGATGCCAACGATTTGACCCATGTTTACCCAGACGACTTGCCATCGACCCCGCGTATCCGAGAATACAGGCGCAGAGATCCTTTAAATCCGGTGTTCGATATCGAGGTTGTGCCAATACACGATGTGGTTCAGATGGAAGTGTTTGGAGTGTCTCGCATCAAAGTGCCTGCACAAATAGCCCAGGAGATAAGCACATGAGGATCAAAAGCCAGGTCGATTTCTGGTCGGCCATCGTTTTCACTGTTGTTGGCCTAGCCTTCGCGATGGGCGCTACAAATTACG
>ERZ767114.740-NODE-740-length-16939-cov-6.922844_pt1 | contig 16939 bp, 20 predicted proteins | sample MGYA00374952_ERZ767114 | MGnify/ENA primary metagenome ERZ767114 (study PRJEB28939, sample SAMN06267156) | marine metagenome | isolation source: Columbia River Estuary | place: USA:Columbia River Estuary, USA | collected 2012-05-05 ...
ATAAAACACCCGGTACAGAGTGTGGAGAACCTGTCATGATCATTAAGGGTGGAGAATGTGACGAAGTTATATTCATGAAAACAAAAGATAACGGAAAATTAATAAATTTAACAAACCCATTTTTTTAATATCACATTATAACAGATGAATGCACCACTCTTATTTTTAATATTTTTGTGCATTTTTACATTTTATTCGACAGGATATGATAAATATCGTACATTCAAAGACGAAAATGGGAAGGTGATTCCTCATTTAACTGTGGAAAAGCAGGAACAAGATATGGTCGCGGAATATATTCATGAAGGTGACAAAGTTTTAGAATTAGGTGCTAGATACGGAACTGTGAGTGCGGTAATACTCGATAACGTAAAAGATGAACGAGATTGCGTTGTCGTCGAACCTGACAGTAAGGTGACTAACGCTTTAAAAAGTAATTTGGAGGGGTGTAATTACGGTAACGCGCACGTATTCGTAGGAACCGTGGGTCCCATAAAACAAAAAATTAAGGGTGACTATAACTACGCCACATACACCGTAGATTGTAACGACGATACATGTGATATAGATAATTTGACGTATGATGAATTGCAGAGAAAATATGACATAGAATTCAACACCATCGTCGCGGATTGTGAAGGATGTTTACCCCAAGTGATAGATCATATATCTACTTCTTCTCCTTCTTTACAACCATTAAAAAAGATCATAGTCGAAACAGATTACCCAGATAGGGTAGATTACGAAAAACTTTACGGTAAATTAAAGACCTGTGGATTTAATAAAACTAAAGGTGATTTTGTACAGGTGTGGGAACGAAATTAATTAACAGCTACGGGATATTTATGAACCCATACATTACATATCCATTTTTCGCCTTTAGTAACGGGTTCACCTCCATGAAGAGCCAATTTTGTTTCCATGTTCCAAATATTCAAAGTATTAAAATGTAATAAATCTCCTTTCGTTAATTTATATTTTTTATTTAAATTAGGGAAATTCGTTTCTCCATCGTCATAATCATCATTTAAACATAATATAAAAGTGTACACTCTTGGATTATTTTTACCATTTTTCAAGACGTCTTGGTGAGCTTTGTAAAAACCACCTGGTGTATATTTAACAACTTGTAAGCTTTCACAACTATTTACATTTTTATCTACCATATCTACACACCTCTGCATAATAGAGTCTATGGTTGGACTTTCTCTATATTGAATCCAAGCTGTATCACTTTTTCTGATAGATGTATCTACATTCTTGTTTACGTTCACGGTGGAAGGTTTTAACCTTGGTGTGGCTATTTTAATTATCTCATCACATTCTTCTTTATTTATAAAATTCCTTATGACGACTGGATTTTTATATGTAGGTAGTAGGAATAATAAAAGTATAACTACCAAAATAAATGACAAAATGAATTTTGTCATTTATTAAAAGACAACATTATATTGTACGGAATTTTAGATATGTATCTTTTACGTATTTTATCCATGGTTTCATTCGCATACGTTGTTATCTTAGTTATTTCGTAAATGATATCATCCACATTTTCTGGGTATATCATGTACCGACGAAGTAAATCTCCGATGGTATCTATAACCATTCGGTATATGTCTTGAATATCAGTTATTTTATCGTTAAACTTATCTCGTCTTTGTAATTCTCTTTTGAATTCGTGTTCAGTCATTTCATTTAAGATGTATCTCATTCGAACGTATAAGTTATTATCGTATATGTACCCGTATCTTATCATTAATTCGCGATCCAATTTATTAATTTCTAAAGAAGTTTCCAATAATTCTCTAGGAGCTTTAGATCGTTTAAGTTCGTTATAATTCGGTCTCCCCCCACATGGAATATCACCATGTTCTCTTGATTTATTTTTAAAATATGCTACGTAATGTGGGTTATGTATTCTACCCGTCTCTATACATCCAGTTCTCCAGTCAAACGCTGTATGACATTGTGTACACCACATCTGCGCACACCCGTCTATTTTATGAATCATCGTATTACATTTTGGGCATGGTTTTGTATCCCGTTTTATTAATTTAATAGTTTTCACGGTATTTTTATCACAGACGTGTCCAGGTGTTAAAGTTTCGTGGCAATTTTCACAAAATTGCATTTTACACACACCACACATATAATCATCGGATAAAAACCCCCTACACTCTTCAGATAAACATTTCTGAATGTATATTCTTGGTGTGGTGTTTAATGAAACTTCAGACGAATAATATTGAACGGAATCTATCAAGTGTAACAATTCTTGTCTTATGATGAGTGTTAAATTTATTCTAACGTTTTGTTGAATCTGTACACTTTTCTTGACATTTTCTAATAAAAATAATAAATATATGTACGTTTTTCTTAGGCTACGTATTTTCAGTTCTCTCTCTACATAAGGTTGTGTTTCTGGTAAACGCGCTTGTTCTCTTTCGAATAAGACGTCCTCGCGACGTTTTCTTAACGTCGTATTTCTAAACTTTTTAGTACAGAACGAATCTACGAATTCCCTGTTATGTTCGTGTTTACAATTCATACAATGCGGATCCTTCGAGGTGGATATGATATAGGTTTGTGCACACGTTTTACATACATCATACGCACAGAAAGGACATGAAACTTTAAGTCGACTGGTTTTATTAAAATTCTCAGTACAAGTTTGACATGTATCCATTAATTATAGTATACGGTAATTTCTTTAAGTTTGGGTCTGTCAAGTTTTTTTATCATGTATATAGTAAATGAATAGTAATCAAGGTCCTATGATAATCGCACTTGTTTGCCTCGTAGTCGGAGGAATTTTGATCCTCGGCTGGCAACAGGGTTGGTTTAGTGGTGAGGATGACGGTGGATCCAATGCCCCAGGCCCCGGTCCTTCCGGTCCTTCCGGTCCTTCCGCCCCCTCTTTCTCCTTCGAACCCAGAATGGTAAATCGGCCAGTTTTTAACGAAGATGGCACGCCGAAATTGGATGAAGAGGGTCTTCCAGTCACTGAGGATGTGATGATGCGGCCCAGTAAGGGCCCTGATGGTAAGCCTATACCGATTTTAGATGAAGAAGACGTACATAAAAAGGACGACGATGGTAATCTACTCTATGTGATGGAATTGGTAGTAGACCCTGCCAATAATGACCCTCCCGAGGAGACTTATGTTCCTTGGCCTCTCGAGTCTAAGACCATGACTTCTTCTTGCCGGTCCGTTTAAATTAAACCTAAGTAGTTATAACACATTTATATAATAATCAAAAAAAATGAACATCGACGAAGATTGTTCCGTGATTACCGACATGCCTCTCAGCGACGAGGTTGTCGATTTCATCGAAAAAGGTCTTCAACGTGATTTGACGGATAAGGATGTTATCGAGTGGTGCGATGATAATCTTGACGATCTTGCGGGTATATATGAAAGGTACAGGGGGTTGAACGTATCATATAGGATGGCGGAGATGACTATGTTTTTTGTTCAGTCCGTTTACGGACGAGATGACGATATGGATGTTATTAGTGCATTTGTAGATTGTAATTAAGTACGAGGACGCATTCTTTTAGCGGCTTTTACGGATATACCCAGTTCTTTCGCGCGTTCCCTATTTTTAGCTACCTTATTTTTCGAACCTTCTTTTTGAAGCATCTTTTTCGCGGATTCTGCCGCACCCTCGGCGGCTTTCCTTTTCTCTACATTCCGTTTAAGTTTTTCTTGCATAGTAAAAGCTTTCGCGGCGCCACGAACATTTCCTACCGCTTTACTTTTCTTGAATTTTTCCACCGATTTTCTGACATTTTCTATTAAAATATCCGAATTTTGGATTTCGAGTCGAAGACTATTAGAATATTGCATATTTTTAATACCATCTCTCAATTTTATACGTTCATCCAACTCTTTTACGAGTGGACGAATGTTTTGCATACCACGACCACGTTTCAAGAATTTTTCACGTGCACGACCACCAAACCCAGCGACTCCCGTAGTAATTAATTGTCGTGTCTTGATTAGAACATTTTTATCTACATTTCTTTCTTCTTTATCACGAGTTAAATTTTTTATACCACCCGAAACGTTAAATAATTTAGATGCGTTCATGGCGGCTTTATTATTGTTGCCGGAGTTTATAGGTTTGTTTCTTTTACGAATAAATGCGTCTCTTTTGGTTATCATTACTAGATTGGATTTGAGTTCTTTGAACGTTTTTCTACCCGTATCAAAAGTTTTCAGATATTCTTCAGATTTTTTAGGATCAGTCTTGGTAGTCTTTAATAACTTAACGAGAGATATTCTATTTTTCTCTCCTTGTTTTTTAGCTACTCTATTTAAGTTTTCAATCGCCTTGCTAGGATCGAAATTTTTTTTATTATTCGGTGTGGGAAGAGCTAAAGGCTTTTTTTTTCTTTCATTAAAAGCCATTTTAATTTTTCCCATATTCACTCCTATGGGACCCCCTTTATTAGAATGACTCTTCAACATAATACTCCTAGCAATAGGAATCGTGGGAGCATTTTTTATAGCGAGAACAATTTTATTGGTCGAGTTGAGCTTCTTATTTGGTGGGGGTGGAGCCGGTAAAGCTAAAGGCTTCTTATTTGGTGGGGGTGGAGCTGGTAAAGCTAAAAGTTTAACTTGTTCGATATTTTTCTTGTTATTTTTAGCAACTTGGATAGCCGCAGAGTTTCCATTTTTAACGGCGAGCTGAAGCTGTTTGTTCGCTTCGTTTATCTTTTTTTTAGTTTCTGTGCGGATTCTTTGAATGGCTTCGGCTGCTGCGCGTTCCGCTTTCTTATTTCCTTCTTTCATGGCGTTGTTGTATGCTTTCTGAGCCTCGCTTATTTTGCGTGTTAAGTTTGCAATTTTAGCCTCACTTTCCCGTTTATTTTTTGCGACGCTTTCCCCCATTTGACGAGTCATAGCGACGAAACTTTGTCGATTTTTAGTTATCTGCTCTTTGAACTTAGTTGAAGTGTTTTGTACTTGTTTTAAAAGTAGAGCGTTTTTTCGAGCCTGTTCGTTGGCTTTTGTCTCAGCCGCTTCTAAGTTTGCCTTTGCCTTCTGTGCCGCAATCTTAGCTTCGGCTGTTTGATTCTTTATAGCCTGATTTGCTGCGGCTTCTGCAGCTGCGCGGGCCTGATTAATAACCACTTTAGTTTCGGTATTCTTTTTAGCGAGTTCAGATTTTAAATTTCTCTCATTTTGTTCACGCGCTAATGTGGTTGCGGCTACGAGATTTTGAAGTTCCGTCTGAGCTTTGGTAGCTGCCACTCGAGCTTCGTTCGTGTTGGCGGACGCTGCCACTTTTGCGGCTTCGGTAGCTACACGAGTAGCTTCGTTTATAGCTTTACGACTTTCGTTATTTTTAGCGTTTATAGTCTCTCGTAATTTCGAAACCTCACCTTTCGCTGCTAACCTATTTTTATTCAACTCATTAATCTTAGCTTGAGCATTCTCAGCAGCCTTTTTAGCCTTGGCGTTCGCATTGATCGTGTTTTGTTTACGCCCAGCCTCTAGTTCGTTAATTTTTTTTTGAGCATTTGTTGCGTTCACTTTTACACCTTTACGCTCAGCCTCGAGTTGGCTTATTTTCTTTTGAGATTCTTGGAGAAGTTGTTTGGCCCTCACATTACCACCGGCAGCAGCCTTTTCTAAAATTTCAGATTGACGCCTAACATTTCGTAATTCTATGTTTATCTTCTCAGATTCTCTCTGCGCTACGAGCGATGCCCGTTGTTGATTATTTATAACACGCATGGTTGGAACCATCATAGAAGCTGGCCTAAAAGCCGAATTCGTGCGTTGTAATCGTTCCCTATGTCGCTTTTCAGCTAATGAACGACGAATATTACTATTATCCTTGAAAAGGCCACCCAATAACCCATTAGATCCACGTTTGGGCTTGTTATTATTGGGATTCCGGTTCACATTGTTCGTGTTACGATTTCTATTCTCGTTAGTGTTGTTGTTGTTGTTCAATCGATTCGCGTTAGTGTTGTTGTTGTTCAATCGATTCGCGTTAGTGTTGTTGTTGTTGTTGTTCAATCGATTAGCGTTGTTCAAATTGTTCAAATTGTTCAAATTGTTCATCTGATTCGCGTTAGCGTTCGCGTTGTTATTAAACGCGGCGTTGCGTATGACTTCAACAGAACCCTTGTGCAACATAACAGGTTCACGTACGTTCATACTAGAGAGACGCCTGCCTATAGCCTGACGCAATTCTGCTATGGTCTTATCTACACGTAGTAAACCAGCTTTTTTAGCTATACGCTTGACATCCTTCAACTTGACGTCTGAACTGAATAAAGCCTCATAATCCTTTTGAGATAAAGGAGATTTTGCGTCTAATAAATACTTTTTGTCGCGAGTAATAGATAAAGGTGGAAGGGGGGAATTTCCACGTTTGGCGAGCTTTAAAACTTCACACGCCGTATCACGAGATATACTTACACTCTTACCCGTGTGTAACTTCACTAATCTCCTGATGTTCGCTGATTCTGATCCTGGATCACACGCGTCCATATTGTTATAATCTGATAAAAAAATATAACAATAGGTTTTTAGTGATTTAAACCATGTAAATACATACGTATTTTCTCTTCGTATGACATGTTAAATAAAAACAAATTATGATTCCCTGTATCTACTTCTATGTTTTTCCCATATGTTTCCGTGTTTAAGTGTGCCCTGACGTTTAGTACCGCCGATAATAAAGCACCCATAAACTCTTTAAAATTTGATATGCTTTCTATGTATATATCTTGAGGTTTAAGCCTAACACACATGATTTTATGATATGGAATATGTATAAATGGAGTTGCAGGTATTATTTCCTTCGTACCTCCATCTATGTATATCATATCTCGATACTTCTTCGTTGATGTTAATATTGGAATGGATATACTAAGACAAATGGCATCTATGACTTTCATTTCTGGATGAGTATCTACCGAAAAGTATTCAGTTCTTCTTCTGTTGAGACAATACGCTGACACGTATACCTTCTTTTTCAATTCCGAAAAGGTAGGATCGCATTCATATATTTTTACTAAAATTTTTCGTATAGGATTTATATCTATTAAACCATAAGACGATAATAGCGATTTAAGTTTATATTTAGTTAATTTTTCTATATCTATGGATAAGAGGCGTTCGAGTACATCATACAGTGGAATTTCAAGAGCTAAGAATAAAGCTAATATAGCACCCGCTGATGAACCGGAAATTTCTTTAATATTTTTTAAATTTTCCTCCTCACGTTTTAAACAACCGAGAACCGTGAAGATTCCCATGGCTGCTGGACCTAGGATAATGTATTCCATCAGTCACTTAATAAAACTGAGGAAATTGCTTTCGTAAAAGAGCGAAGACGACCGCGTATACAACGGCGTGTGTAAGAATGGCGGGACGAGAAGTCTTGCCAGACATGAACTTACCGGGAGGGATCGTAAGAAGCATACCCGGGCTGAGGACCATGAAAAGAGTGGTGGCCACGAGAAGATCGTTCCTAGTGAGTACGACACCCATAGCGCGAGCGACCAGGGAGTACACGATAAGGAAGACTAATGCGTGGAAGAACACGGACATGCGATCGGTGCTGACATTCTTGAAAGAAATCTTGGTGCCGGAGGTCTTGAGAAGCATACCGGGGCTCAGCGCGAGAAAGAGAGCAGCGGGTACGGCAACTTTGGGGGAAGTTACGTTAGGGATCATTTAGTATATACACATAAAATTTTTAGTAAAGTGGAAAAAATCGTTAAATCGCGCTCCCCTGAAAAATTCCTCGTGAAGATGGTTATCATTAACCATTCTTCTGAGGTTTTTCCAAACATAACCAATTCTTTCCTCGTACCAATTAGTTTGTTCCTGATACTCGAAAGTCACACGTTCCTCTAAAGGATCGTGATGCATATGACAAAATTCAACAAAATCACAAAATTGTCCTGCGTGTTCAATTTGTGCATCGTATAGAAGTGTATTGATCGTATGCCACATTCTCCATAGTACGTCAGAGTGTTCAACTTCCCAATCTTCTATGGTCAGTTTATTGTTCTCGTTGTATTCCTCTTCCTCGCTATCATACACGTCGTATCCTTCGTTAGCTTCGAAAACGTATTGGTTCCAGACCATTATTCTGTTGGTTTGTTTTTGACACCCGTGAGAGCGATAGTGGAAGTTTCCTTCGTTGGAATGTTATCGAGTATAACCTTTAAGACGTTTTCAGCTTGTTGTTCGTTTCCGTCAAAGAAAATAGCGAGACCTTCCTTAACCGTGTTCTTATTAAGACCACCTTTCCTGACACTTTTCTTGACCGAGATTTTACCTTTTTTGAGGTTGATTACGTCGAGGCCGTTATCTAACATTAGTTTTTTCACCTGCGACTTAAGTGCTTTTTCTGCATCCGTGAGAATTTTTATATCTGAACGAGCTTCTTTAATCTGCCTGCTGAGGTCGACCAGTTTAGAGACGCTTTGGGATAGTTCATCTGTTGCCATATTGGACATGTATACTATAAAGAGGGATAAGCTTTAATTATATTTAAACGAGGGGGCGCATCATGGTATCACTCGCGATAGTCGAGTTCTGCCAGATGTAAGGCTTTTTGGGATTGGGGGGCTCGGCGCGTACCTGCTGGTTAGCGTTTCGGAGAGCACCACCTACACTCTCGGGGAAACCAATCTGATTACGGGGAGCGAGGAAGTTCTGACCGGAAAGGATTTCTTCGGGTGCAAATTGACCAAAATCCTCCTGGGTAGCCACCTTGCGGGGAAGTAGAGAAGACGCGAGACCGGTACCCGCCTTCATCTCACAGCTGGGATCGGATACGACGGGGGCCGAATCCGGGGAGCTGGGAGCGAGATCAACACCGACGGGGGCGTAGTCCTTGGGAGTGACCGCGTATGTAGAAGTCTTACCAATGGTCTGGGTGTATATAGCGTAGACGACGAGTGCCGCGACGACTACCATCATTGCCGTACGAGGAGAAATCTTCTTCATCATGTTTTATATATACTGATAATTTTTTTTTACTCACGATCCTCGAACATATAGTCTTCTGGATATGATTCGTCAAAATTGTTTTCATCCTTCTCAGGTTCAGGATCGGGATCGGGATCGGGATGAAGTTTGACCTGGACAATATTATAAGTGGGACCGAAAGCCTTCTTCGCAAACCAAAGTCCCGAAAATTCTACCACCACGGAGCAATTCATATCCTCCTTCAGAGTATCGTAATCTACGACCTCCTTCTTGGAGTTAAAAACCTTGGTAGTGTCTAGACGTTCGGCAGAAATAGCACCTTCCCTGGAGTACGCGCGGCGTAAGGTTTGCTCAGAAAGTGCTCGACCAAACCATTCCTCACTGTTGATAACAGCGTTGGCGACGTTAGTTTCCTGAAGCTCGTCAAAAGGCTTGGAGCAAGAAGACTCAAAAACAAAATCGTGAGAAATATCGACGATCTTTACATCCTCCAGTTGAAGAAAGTTACGCTTGCGCTCATCGGAAAACGCTCGAACGTGGCGAAGGCCGTCATCTCCCTTGGTAATCTTGTCGTAAATCATTTTATACGTTTTGAACGTCTCATTTCTTTAAACCTATATAGGGTATTTTAGAAGCACGTTCGATCAACGATTTAGACATCCAACTATCCCTCCTGGGATTAAAACCATATAACGTTTTATTCATCTGTAAATTTTTAGGAATATTCTTAGCTTGTACTGGCCTGTAATTGAATTCATTCTTAACGTATGCGTTTGATTTTACATTCTTCCACTTGTAGTTTTTCAAATTAAATCGCTGATTACCATGACTACGCTCATATCCATTTATATTGTTATTGGCGCTCACGGCTTTGAGACCGTGTACAATTTGTTTAGATAGACGATCTTCGGGTGGTATGCTCGTGTACGTATCGTATTTAACAGGGTTAACACGGGTAGCTTTTTTCATATTAACGACACCCACACGTTTCTTCAACGTTTTAATTTTGGCTAGTTTCGGTGAAACCTTTTTAAATATAGCTTCAATACTATCCGATGATTTTATATTTTTATTAAAGAGTTTACCGAGTTTTACGAGACGTTGCCTATCTTTCTCCTTTTTTTCTGGTCTCAATTTTAATTTATGCATGAGATAGATATCTTCGATTAAGAACTCTCTACTCGCAACCAAAATGTATGTATTCTTTATCATTTTCCCAGTCAGAGCATTTCTATAAATTATACCACGTTGCCTAGTGTGTGCTACATCATGACCAAATTCGTCAGGTCTCATAAATGGGATGTCCAAAATACCACCGACCACGAAATCTTCCACCTTATTTTTATCGGGGGAAAAGCATCGAACGTTTAAGTCTAAAGCGAATAATTCTACATCTATGAAAACATCCTTGGCGGAAGGTTTGTTAGTCTTTCCATTTTTCTTCTTTTTTATGAGAGTATACCTTCGTGTAATTTTAGGACCCGTAGATTTGAAAGATAACCCCGTGAATTTGTAAACTTTACTCTTAACTGATTTGAGTCTATTTACTATTTTCATGTTCATCCTTTTCGCTATTTCACCAAGTTTATCCCATAAAATTAATTTTGTCGCTTGTAATTTACCAAAGTACTTAGAATCGTTTGGTATGAGGGGTACAAATTTCGCGTCAATATCGCTCGTGACTACCCGTTCATTGAACGGCATGTACATGTTAAACGCTTCACCTCCACTGACTATCAGATCTCCCATGGATTTTGTCGCTGTGGTAAGTTCACCAATTGTGTCTAATATTATGTCCCTTATATTATCCGTGACGAAAACGTATACTAACTTTTCAAACGTTTTAGTAGAATGTGTAGAGCGCATTCGAGCCCTAAACTTAGCGACATCACCTGCCTGATCCCTTTCGTAATATTTTTTCAATTTAGCATCTCCGAAAAATAAATTTTCATTCATAAATTTGGTGATCGTAGACTTAGTGTAACTTTTTTCGTCCATTATAATATATAGACATTATAATCATGGGCCCCTGTGAAGACACGAGAGATTGTAGGTGTTACGCTGATAGTTTAGGTAGTACGGATCCTATGAAGAATCAGATATGTGGAACCAGAGAGAAAGGTATAATAATCACGTGCGACGATAATTGCTGCCCAGGTGGTTGTCCAAATTCCACAAATGATATAACACCTAGAGAACCTTATGGTTTTGGTGTTTCGTACACGATTTACACGATAGTTCGCTTCATTCTTTTCCTACTCATTTTACTCGTAATAACTACATACTTAAAGATCTAACGACTATACATTGTATAATGTCTACTGATACCAACTGCAACCGTGATTCATGCCTTGTTGAGATTACCGCTCTCCGCGCCGAAGTTAAGTCTCTCACTAAGATTGTTCGTAAGATTAAGGCTAAGCTTGACGATCCCACTGGTGAGAAGTCGGCAAACCGCGCCAAGAACAATGGATTTAACCGTGAGCAGAAGGTTTCCGACAAGCTCCGCGATTTCCTAGACCTCCCCGCCGACAAGCTCGTTTCTCGCAGCTTTGTAACTCGTGCTATCAACAAGTACGTCAAGGATAACGGACTCAAGCACCCCGACAATGGACGCATTCTTGTTCTCGATCAGAAGCTTCGCGATCTTCTCCAACCCCCCGCCGATGTTCAGGTTACTTTCCTGAACCTTCAAAAGTACCTAAGTCCACATTACACGAAGGTAGAAGCTTAAAAAAATACTCCATAATAATATAAATGTTGGTTGATAAAAATACTATTGAAACCCTCGTTGGTACAAAAATCTCTAATTTGGATTTGTACGAAAGAGCATTTACCCATAAATCCGCACTCAAAGAAGATGAAACTCTATCAGGTTCATTTGAAACTTTAGAGTTCATAGGTGATTCAGTGTTAGGTTTTGTTATTACAAAATTTTTATACGATAGATACGAAGATAAACAGGAAGGTTTTCTTACAAAAGCTCGTACGAAACTCGTACGAGGTGAAACCTTAGCGAAAATCGCAACTAAAATGGAGCTTTATAAGTGGATCAAGATGGATGAAAAGGGTATGAGAAATGAATGGAATCATAACCCGAAAATTCTTGAAGACGCATTCGAAGCCTTGATAGGTGCAATTTATATGGATATGGGATTGCTCCACGCGAAGGAATTTATACTTCGCATATATAACGATCCTTCGTTTGTGAACATGGATTCTATCATGGTAGATGACAATTATAAGGATCATCTCATGAGATATTGTCAATCTAACGGTTTATCTCTACCGGTGTATAATGTGGGTCATCACGAGAATGGGGTTTTTTACATAGACGTGTTTGTCGATGGTGTGTGTTTGGGGAGGGGGTTCGCTAAGAATAAGAAACAGGCGGAACAGAATGCGGCTAAAACATTCTTTTATCCACCTAAGTTATACAATCAACAGAATCATTATAACAATGTCCGATAACTACGAATACAAAAAACGTGTTACGAAAAACGATAAAAAAAACAAAAAGGGTGTTTATTCTCAGAAACACATTCGCATATTACTTAAACAGTTGGACTCTAAAACAATTAATGTTGGAGAAGATACGCAAGCTGATAGAAAGGGAGTATGCTCCTCAAAAATCGGAAGAGTGGTTGAGTCTAAGGGGTCACATGCTCACCGCAAGTGATGCGGCGACAGCAATCGGTGTGAATAAATATGACACACCCGAAGGCCTTCTTCTAAAGAAATGTGGACTCGGTGAAAAATTCACCGGCAACGCAGCTACACGTCATGGTGAGCTATACGAAGATGAAGCACGCATTCTTTACGAACAACGCCACAATGAAGTAGTTCACGAAATAGGGTTATGTCCACACCCTGTCCATAAATGGTTGGGTGGAAGTCCTGACGGTGTATCGGAATCTGGCAAACTTGTTGAGATCAAATGCCCACCAATGCGACAGATTATACCGGGTGAAGTGCCAATCCATTATATGCCCCAGCTTCAACTATGTATGGAGATTTTAGATCTGGAAGAAGCTGACTTTATCCAATATAAACCTGCGGCCACAAATTGGCCCAAACCAGAGGAGTTTGACGTTGTTAACGTGAAGCGAGATCCCGAGTGGTGGAAAACTAACTTGCCCATAATGGATGAGTTTTGGAAGAAGGTGTTATATTATAGAGAACACTTAGACGAGCTTCCCAAGCCCAAAGAAAAAAAGACTCGTAAAAGGGAACCGAAGGAGCCAAAGGTTCAAACGTGTGAAATTTTTTCGGATAAAGAAGACGATTATAATAGCCAATGATAAATATATACCTAAGTCATCAAACCTTTTTCAAAAAAAACAATATGTCGTACACACTAGCCACAGAATCATTAAACGGGCGTCTATTTGTACCCTATCAACATGATGGTGTAAAATGGATGCTTGGAATGGAATCACAAACTTCTGGGCCTAAGGGTGGCTTTTTATGTGACGAAATGGGTTTGGGTAAGACCGTGCAGCTGATTTCTGTCATGCTTGGAAATCCACAATCTCGCACACTCATCATCGTACCCAAATCTATTATCATACAATGGTGTGAGGAAATCAAAAAATTTGCACCGAATCTTAAGGTGCACGTATACGATGGACCTAATCGCAAATTACAAGCCGATGCTCACGTGACGGTCGCACCTTATACGGTCACAACCGTTAGAGGTGCTGAAAATGGTGGAGATACCCCACTTCACCGTGTACACTGGAATCGTGTTATCCTTGACGAAGCTCACGAGATTCGAAACAAAACTTCAAAAACATTCAAAAGTGTATGTCGTCTGATGACGGATATTAAATGGATTGTCACGGGTACACCTGTTTTCAATTCGATGGAAGATTTCGTTTCTTTGTGCACTTTTTTGGGTCTTCCCAAAACTTTCGTTCAAGGTAGAACCAAAGATATCAAGGATATTTACATTCTTCGACGAACCAAAGAAGATTTGGCTAAAATCAACGAACGTCTTCGTCTTCCACCTTGTATTTTTGAAAATGTGGAACTTGAAATGTTTCCAGAAGAAAAATCGTTATACGAGTGTGTATTTTTGGAAGCGCAGAGCACTATTCGGGATGCGTTTAAAAATGCACAGAGTACTAACTCTAAAAATATGATCATATTGGAATGTCTTCTTCGAGCAAGACAGTGTATGATTTACCCTCAGATGTATCTTGATGGTGTGGCTAAACAAAATGAAGTCGTACCGGAAAAGTTTACTGGACGAATGAAAAAAATGGAAACCCTCTTGAGATTGATTGAAGAACACCCAGATGAAAAAGCACTGATATTTTGTCAGTTTAAGGCTGAGATGAATTATATCCAAACTCAGTTGAAGTGTCCAGTCTTTCGGATAGATGGATCCGTTTCAAAAGATGATAGGGTGAAGCAAATATCATTATTTAAGGCTGCACCCCAGGGAGCTGTTTTCATAATCCAGATCAAAAGTGGGGGACAAGGTTTAAACTTACAGGATGCAACACGTGTTTACATAACCGCTCCAGCTTGGAATCCTGCGACAGAACTTCAAGCTGTTGGTAGGAGTCATCGAACAGGGCAGACTAAAAAAGTATACGTAAAAAAATTGATTTATAAGGAATGTCCACGTTTCATCAGTGTCGAGGAAGAGATGATGTCTCTTCAAGGACATAAATCAATCGTATGCGCAGAAGTACTTAACGATGATCGAATCGAGAATCAAATACCAGTAAAGAGGGTATCTAGTAAAATTTCAATTCTCGACATCCGAAAAATTTTCCGCGCTTAATATAAATGTATACAGAAGCAACTGGTTCTCGCGCGGAAGTTTTTCACGGTGGCGCCATGCACACTCCCGGTGGTCTCGTTAAGAGCGATCTTGTTCAGGACAAGTACGGTAATATCAAGAGTAAGGCCGCCGTCGCTGCGGCCAAGAAGCGTATGAAGAAGGAGGGTGCTTCTTCTATGGTTAAGGTTTTCAAGCCCGCCAAGAAGGGTGACTTCAAGCTCGCCCCCAAGAAGGGAACCAAGAAGTATAAGACTCTCATCAAAAAAATGTAAGAATAGTATAAGAATGACCCTTTCTAAGTGGGATGATGCTGTTCGTATAGCGAAAATAAAAATGGATATAGATCCCAATAGTTTCACCGTGATTAAGGGTAAACTACTGAGGGAGGCTCAGATGATTTATCATTTTTTAATATCAGATCAAAAATCTAAAGTATAAATTGGAATCCTTTTAGTTGTTGTGGTTCGTATACCACGAGTTGATGTAATTTCCAAGTCACACCGAACTTCCTGTTCAAGAAATACACTGTACCTATCTCTACGATAGCTACACCCGAGTTCCTTGAATAAAGTTTATCTTCAGCGGAAGTATTTATACTCTTTCGTTCACTGTTAAAAATACCAGCTTTTATGTTCCCGTCAGGGGTTGTGTCTACCTTTACTCTAAACTTCGGATCATGTCCAACTGAGTGTTTTATATTAGAATTAAACATAGGTAAAAGTTCATCGTACGACATGTGCTTTCCAAAAATATCGACACTTTGATTACTCACCTCTTCGATTATACTTTTCTCAGTTGCTTCTATAGTGTCATGAAATTGTTTGACGTAGTTGTCCTCCTCGTCGTAACCTTTCATAGAAAAATCCAAATTCCATTTGGTTGGACCGACTTGTGGGACAAACCCTGATACACCAAACGGCATATACATTCTCGGTGTTTGAATTCTCATAGGTTTACCTTCGGGAGAACTGATGCATATTTTTCTTCCGTCGTACTTGAGAATGTTCAAGTCTTTTAATGTATGAAATTTTGCCATCTAAATAGTAATATACCCTAAGCTTTAAGCTGAACATGCGGTACATTCAGCTTCAAGACTAAATTGGATTGGTCGAGCTTTCGCCTTACTCCTTAAATAATACATACCGGTCTTGAGACCAGATTTCCACGCGTACATATGCATCGAGGAAAGTTTAGACAATGTTGGACTTTCCATAAAAAGATTCATAGATTGCGACTGGTCAATGAAATGTCCACGATCCGCTGCCATATCAATAATACATTTTTGACTAATTTCCCATACAGTTTTGTAAAGAATCTTGATATCATCGGGGATATCAACGATAGTTTGAATCGAACCACCAGCCTTTACCATGAGATCTTTCATTTCCTTAGACCAGAGACCACGTTCTTTTAGAGCATTTACCAGATGATTATTTACGACAACAAATTCACCAGCGAGTGTACGACGCAAATAGATGTTAGTCGTGTAAGGTTCGAAACACTCGTTATTACCCAAAATCTGGGCAGTGGATGCTGTTGGCATAGGAGCGAGAAGGAGGCTGTTCTTCAGACCCTTAGTCTTTACACGTTCCCTCATCGCGTCCCAGTCATAACGACCACTGAATTTGGTTTCACCTTCCCACATATCTGGTTGAAGAATACCTTGTGATGCCGGGGATCCCTCAAAAGTTTCGTACGAACCATCTACTTCTGCGAGCTCTGAACTGGCCTCAAGAGCTGCGTGATAGATAGTCTCGAATATATGCGCATTCATAAGACGAGATTCCTCACAGTCAAATTGAAGACCACATAGAATGAAAACATCTGCGAGTCCCTGAACACCGAGACCAATTGGACGATGCTTCATATTAGAGCGACGAGCAGTTTCAACTGGGTAAAAGTTGCGGTCAATAACACGATTCAGGTTCTTAGTGACAGTCTTAGTGACTTCATGGAGCTTATCATAATCGAAGGTTTTCGTTTCCTTGTTTACATACTTTGGAAGTGCAATAGACGCCAGGTTACATACAGATGTCTCATCCTTGTCTGTATACTCAATAATTTCGGTACACAAGTTAGAACTCTTAATAGTTCCTAAGTTCTTTTGGTTGGACTTCTTATTGCACGCATCCTTGTATAACATGTATGGAGTTCCAGTCTCAGTTTGACTCTT
>ERZ767114.741-NODE-741-length-16906-cov-3.245707_pt1 | contig 16906 bp, 16 predicted proteins | sample MGYA00374952_ERZ767114 | MGnify/ENA primary metagenome ERZ767114 (study PRJEB28939, sample SAMN06267156) | marine metagenome | isolation source: Columbia River Estuary | place: USA:Columbia River Estuary, USA | collected 2012-05-05 ...
TTCTCCAAGATGGACCGATTTTACAACTTTCTCGCACCTTGTCTTCAAATGATGATACTTACATGCAACATCTCTTACGCTTGTTTACGACATGTACTGAACTAGCAGACATCACCAACGATGCACTTGTCTCTGAACGAATGAAGGTTGCACGAGTACAACGTATTGATGCAGTCCAAATGGTTCAAGAAAAAACAGAAATCGTCGATAGGTTAGCGATATGCCGTCTTGATGACTCAGGAATACGCTCAAACGGATATCTGATTACTGCCCATGTTGGAGATAAGGCTGATGCTTGCTGTGTTGTACATGGCTACAGTGATGGAGACTTATCCACGCCAAACCGCCCGCCATTGTCAGCGAGTTTCTATGCAAATTCGTTCATCAAGGATGGACAAAACCGATACGATTTATCAAAACTCGCAACAGCATTTGATCCGCATGGTGGCGGGCACGCTAACGCCTGCGGTTGTCGAATTCAACCACCTGGGCTCGATTCAAATCTCAATGATTGGATCCAAATGTGGAAGGATCGTGAGAATGCACTTCGAATCAAGTAGGATCAAACAACTTGAAAGGTGTAGATGAATCCAAGGAATGAATGGAACATGATCAATATCATGACCAAATCTGCAGCTCTTCCGTGCTTCATTCTCTGAGTAGAAAACTTCTCACCTTGCTCTTTGCTTGAAACAGTATCTCTTCCATAGCGTACCACGAGCCAGAGAAGAATCAATCCGATCGGCCCAGTATATCCATGAACACTTTGTGGGAGCAGATCTGAGGTGACATCTCCCTCTTCGATGTATCCCGAGGCTGCTCGAGCGAGAAATGCGATGGATGCTAGGGCGATTCCAGCCCACAGAATATATTCGCCATGTTTCTGGTGACGTTCAAGAGAGGCTTTACGTTCTTCTCCTCGTAGAGCCATTCCTCGCTTTCTCCATCCGTATTGCCGAACAAGCCAGGTGACTAGGATTACCGCAAGAAAAGGGTGAATCAACATAATGGCAGTTCTCAGAACAGACATTCCCTTCCTCCTCAGTGCATCCCATGAGATGCTATCTTGAATCAGTTTCTCTTCAATATATCGAAATGATACCGTCGGTGAGTTGAAAGTCTCTGTCTCAAGCGATAGGTTGGGGGCGCAATGCAGGAAACATATCTCGCGGCTTGTCTTGAAGCAGGATTCAAGACAATTAAGTCGCGACGCCTCAGTACTGTGGGAAAATGCCCAGAGTTTACCCTTCTCGAAAAACCTTGGAAAGATTTAGTTAAATTAGCAGTTCTGGAGACAGAACTTCCCGGTCAAGATGAAGAGGGAGAGACCATTTCGACCTCTCCAAGATTCAGGCGAGGGCGTCGCAGAGGTAAACAGCAAGCAACGATTGCAACTCCAGAAGAAATTGCTGCAATGGATTCGGAATCTCCTGCTCTTCGCTTCGCTTTGATCTCGGTAAACAAACTCCTTCATGTGGATCAATGGTCCGAGGAGGATAGCGGCGACTTGGAAAAGGAGTTGAGAAATACGTGCCTAGAACAAGGCGTACACCCAGTATGGCACGAAATGGCAAAACGATGTGATTTGTTTGGTCAATTCTCAGCCTGCCCAGTTGTTGAGGTAAAATCTGACGTTAAAGCGGGAATAGAACTGTCCGCTGCTTCAATCAATCCATACAGTATTTCTTCTTGTCTTGAGGTTTTTAAATCTGTATCAGAGTCAAGTTTTTCTGCTGAAGAATTGGTCGCTATGAAGCGATTAATCAAACGCCTTTCCTCTGGGCGATGGCCCAAAGCCGATCAAATTCTACTGGAATTAGAAAATGACCTTTCCCTCATTTCTCTCCTCATTGCAATGAATACAAACGAAAACATTGACTCGATTTTTGAGAGAACTCATGGAATTGAAAGCATCCAAAGTGACCGCTACCAACTCCTCTATGAATTGACAAATGGCACAATGGAGTGGGATGATGAACTCCTAAAGCAAGATGATGATGAATTGGGCAATGCGATCTTAGAGGCGGCTTGGAGAAATGGACCAATCAATGAAATGAATCCATCAACCGAACAACTCGAATCAGGTCTTTCGATTCTTCTAGAACAGCAAGCTTCGACCCAGCGCGTAGGAGCAGTGCGATGGAAGATGTTGCAATCTTACGTATCATCAAATCGAAAAGAGGATGCTTTGAATGTCATTGAAAGCATTAACTTGGAGCAAGAATCTGATGCTTCAGAATTACTTCCTCTCTTGGTGGAACTTGACAACGCTGATGCATATAATTGGCTTGCTAAGAATATCGAGAACATCGACGAAGGCGGGCTCATTTCAATTGGAAGAGAGGAACGGGTCCCTCTTGAACTGCGTTCAAAATCTCTTGTTCTTCTCAAGAACATGAATGGAGAAGGGTGGCAAGAATCACAGGCTATTTCAGTTCACGTGTTCTTACAGTCGATGGATTTGAACAACCTTTCTGAGATGCTTCTTGGCGACCCACTTGCAATTCTTTCCCATCCATATGAAACCCTTCTTGTTGGCCACCTACTTTCCGCATCTCATCCTGAAGAAATTTGGAAGCAGGCACGAGATGCAAGAAAAGAAGCCTTGCAAAACATTCACAGTTCTGAATTACCTGAACAGATGAAGGAAGATGAGCATAAACTTCTCCTTCTTCTTGAGGGCCGAATTGACAAATCAGTAAGTAATGTTGAATTGGGCATGTCTTTGGGTAAGAACGGCCTCAAGGCAATGAATCAAATTGTTAAGGCACTTTCTTCGGGAGGCTCGCACTTAGTCGACGAAACGCAACTAGGAAACCTTGCAGAAGCTCTCGCTGAGACAGAAACTACGCCACTTGCCAAAGCACTTCTCTCAACAATCATTTCCAAACTCCGATTGAACAATGCTCGTTTAGCATTGGAAAATGGAGAAGATATGACTGCAGTAACTTCGCTATTAGAAATCGTTCTACAGCAGGATGATGCTCCATTCACAATTATTGACGGAGTCCGTCAACTGATGTATGAGTTCGATCTCGGTATTGAAGGGCTTGTTCAATGGTATCAAAGCGCACATCAGCGTTCTATCTGGGCTCTTCTCTCCCAAGCAACGCTTCAAGCCTCTCTCGGAAACAATTTGAGTGCGGCTCGGCTTTTCAAGCGAGCTGCTGATTCTAAGAAATTTGATTATGATGAAGAAATTATGTTATACAGGAAGGCGTTGATTCACCTAGCCTTTGACAGGAAATGGGGCGAGGCAAAGCAACTTCTTTCCAATCATCCGAATTTGAGAGCAGCAATTACAAAGCGGTTCCAACTCTATCTTGACGTATCACACCAGGCTTCGATTCAAGAAACTGAAAAAGCAACATCAATGCTCAAGAATTTCGTTAAGACAACTGAAATCACGACGGAAGAAACAGAGGAAGGGACTCGTACCCGCACTCGTACAATCTTCAAAGAAGATGAACTCGATTTGCTTCATTCTTATCCTGAAGAACACCCCAAGCCGCTTCCAAGTGAGCCGTTTACAGGAAGGATCCTTGCTGCAACAAACGCACTTCAAAGAAATCGAAGAACGCAGAGTTCAAAGTCATTTGATCGACGATATCGTGACATTATGCTCATGCGTTCACCCGATCCGATGGAGATACATACATTGGCCGATCAAGCCAGTGAAACGTCTCCACTTGATGCTTTGCGAATCTTAGAACGTGCCCAGTTATCAGGGCGCTTCCCAACGAAGAACAACTCTTTTGCTAATCTCGAACTGATGCTCTTCAGAAGACATCAAGCAAACATCAAAACTTCTGATCGTCGATACTTGCGTAATCTACCACTCAAGCCTCTTGTTTTGGTCGATACAAATATTGTCATCGATGCACTGTATCAGCGCATACAAGAAAAACTCAACCGTTCGAATCATTTCGAGGATTCAATAGACCAACGATCTCATTTTGCTCGATATCTTCTTCATCTAGCACAAAATGAAAGAGTCGATTTGTGGCTCCCTGAAGTCGTTCGAGGGGAGATTCGAAACATTGCCCGTTCTATGGGAGATGTCAGGAAACGTTTCGATAATTCATTCATTGAATCCGAAACATTGGATTCAACCCTTACTTCAGAAATCATCGAAAAGATGGTTGAAGACTTGATTGGAGAGTTTTCAACATGGAACGGTTCAGATGACGAATTCGAAACAGAGTCCAGTGATGAGGAATTGAGCAATGGCATGAGCACTTTCCTTATTGAGCATGAAGAGATTTATGATGAGCTCACAAAGATGAAAGAATTCTATGGCGAGACACATAGAACTGATTTGAATGGAAGAAAGATCTATCCAGAGCAACCAGATCGAATGATTATGCAATATGCAGCAGTCCTTTCAGGACGTCCAATCGACAATGTTGGTGCAATCATCGTCGCAACTCATGATGGAGATTTCACAGTCGTTGCAAGAGCATTCGAAGAACGATTCGGATTTGGAATTGCAAAGAATAGCCGTACGTTATCGCCTTGGCTACGTTCGTGAAGCTATTCGTCTTCCCAAACCGCTCTGTATCGTACGGTTTCTTCACCTTCAAACTGAATAGGTGTAAAATCAATTGATTTCAAATCATTTCCAACCGAAGAAATAAATTTCTTTGAAAGAGGCCAAGGGGGGCCATCTTGTTCAATTGAATCGTCAATACAAAGACGGCCAATGCAGACAAGTTGTCCTGCAGATGAAACAAGAGGGGACAAATTTCTCGATGCAGGTATTCTAAACTCCTCAGGTATTGCTTGAAGGATATGTACTTCAACAACCAAATCAAACGCCTTTTCCCATTCTTTATTTGGGTGTAAAAGATCGCCAACCACCCAATCAATACGTTCGTGTGGATAACGCTCAGACGCCCATTGAACAGCGGTAGGGGCAATATCGAATGCCGTTACATTCCATCCGAGTTCCGCCAAATACATCGCGTCCTCGCCAAGGCCACAGCCGACAACAAGGGCAGTTCCCGGTGATAAATTCGTTTTCTTCATCCAATCGATAAGCAGTGGGTGAGGTTCACCTTTTGACCAAGGAATCCATGCTGGGTTGCTATCTGCATGATCATACAATCGTTCGAACCAATCAAGGAATTTCCCTTCAGTAGCAGCTGCATCTGAAAAGGAACGTAGTTGTCTACGAACTTCATCCATGTGATTCAACTTCACATGTGGGCGATAAGAGCATCACCAAACGCTGAACAAGACATCAATGTTGCATCGTCCATGAGTCTCTCGAAGTCATAGGTCACCGTCTTTGCACTGATTGCGCCTTCCATTCCCTTGACGATAAGGTCAGCAGCTTCTGCCCAGCCCATGTGTCGGAGCATCATTTCTGCCGAGAGAATAAGGGATCCTGGGTTGACTTTGTTTTGTCCAGCATACTTTGGAGCAGTTCCGTGTGTTGCTTCAAAGATAGAGATTCCAGTATCGTAGTTGATGTTTGCACCAGGAGCGATTCCAATACCGCCGACTTGAGCAGCCAAAGCATCCGAGATGTAATCTCCATTGAGGTTCATAGTTGCAAGAACGCCATATTCAGCAGGCCGTGTGATAATTTGTTGGAGCATTGCATCGGCGATAACATCCTTGATTATGATGTCATTTCCTGTAATTGGATTGGTCATTGAGCACCATGGTCCCCCATCGAGTTCGACTGCTCCAAACTCTTCCTTTGCAAGTTGGTATCCCCAATCTCTGAAACCACCCTCTGTGAATTTCATGATGTTTCCCTTGTGAACGAGTGTGACACTGTCTTCGTCGTTGTCAATTGCGTATTGATATGCTGCTCGAACGATACGATATGTTCCTTCCTGACTGATTGGCTTAATGCCGATACCTGAAGTGTTTGGGAATCGGATTTTATCGACGCCCATTTCATTTGTCAGGAAGTCAATGAGTTTCTTAACGCCCTCGGAGCCAGCTTCCCATTCGATTCCAGCATAGACATCTTCACTGTTTTCACGGAAGATGATCATATCTACGTCACCAGGGGACTTCACAGGTGATGGTGTTCCTTCATACCAGCGAACTGGTCGTACGCAAGCAAACAAATCGAGCTTTTGTCGAAGAGCAACATTGAGTGAACGAATACCTCCACCGACAGGCGTTGTTAGAGGTCCTTTGATTGAAACTAATCCAGTTCGCATGGCGTCAAGGGTTGCTTCTGGCAACCATTCCCCAGTTGCATTGAATGCTTTTTCTCCGGCAAGTACTTCATTCCAAGCAATAGATCTCGCTCCATTGTATGCTTTGTTGATTGAAGCATCTACGACTGCCTTCATTACAGGTGTAATATCAACGCCGATTCCGTCTCCTTCAATGTAGTGAATAATTGGGTGGTCAGGGATGTGTAGTTTACCATCTTTCATGACAATAGGTGTTCCGCTCATAGTTCTCATAACGTCCCACCAATAACCACTTCAAGAACCAACCGACGCGGTAGTTTCTATGAGAGGCAGCGTATATTGGGCCGGAGGCACCAAATTAAGGTGCGAAAATCAACACAAACAAGCCATTGATGTGGATTGGGAAGATGGACCAAATCCAGTTCAGATTCTTCTTCAAATGGTGGCTGCATGTTCAATCGTCGATGTTGTTAAAGGACTAAAAAGCCGTGAATTCGGCAGAGTCTGGATTGACATGGATTCAGAACGGAGAGAGGAACAACCCCGTTCTTTCACAAAGATGCATTTTGTATACAATGTTGAAGGCGACGTTCCGGAAAGGCTCGTTCGAAGAACGATTGAAAAATCTCATGAAAAGTATTGCTCAGTCTCAAACACAATCAACGAAAAGGTCGATATCACTTGGGACTTGATTCTTCACTGATCATGCGATTTGTGCAGTCGCCTTCAGAGAATCTATCGCACTACTAAGTGCTTGGTGGAGCATCTTGTAGAGTGGTAGCCATTGTTTTGGCACTTTTTCTTCTTCTTCGACGATACTCAAAGAGCCGTTTTCTTGACGAACTCTTACACAAGGACGGATTTTTTGGTCGTCTTGTAGTTCTACGAGGAGAGACAATCTGAATTCATCTTCTTGGGAAGTGACTCGTGCGGAGTTGATATCAACATCATTCGCTACGGCAGGAAGAACATTTGCAGGGTCTCCCGAGCTCTTGACGATAGCATGGTGCGCAAGAACTTGTAGAAGATCTGCTATCACGTCAGAGTCGAAGGCAATTGATTCGTTGACTTCTTCTTCTTCTTCTTCTTCCAGTAGAATTTGTTGAAGTGGATTCCTTTCTGTTTGTGAAAAAGAGTTGTTTGAAGATAGTTCTTCGAAGATATTGATGTCATCTGCATCGAAGTCTGGCGTGATTGAGTCTGAGTTGAAATCCATGTTATCAAATTGTATTTTGTGCCATTCCCTTTTGAACTGTTGTTTCTACTGTGCCATGCCTGAAAGGTTCAAAACAGTGTGCTGAGTGGATTACTTGAGGGACGAGATGAAAAAATTACCATTCCTCATTGCTCTCGTTCTCCTTGTGCCTTGGGCGAGTTCTGCTCCACAAGGAATTGGAGGAATTGCTGGTGATGGTTGTATTTGCCATGGTTCTCAAGATACATCAACGGAACTCATCCTTCTTGGCCTCCCATCACAATTTGAATCGAATACTTCCTACAATTTTTCACTTGAAGTCAGGTCATCAAAGGTGAGTATTTCTGCAGGAGATGAGGCTGGCGGATTTAGACTAGAGGTTTCGAAAGGGGATATCCAGTTCAATGAGAGCCTCGGGCATGTCCAAAAAGTTGAGGATGGTTGGACACATACTATGTTGGGTAATCAAGTACGTTCGTGGAATTTCACCTACATCAGTCCGAGTGACAATAGTACATATGCAGATCTTACAATCAACGCTAATGCAGTTAATGGAAACGGGCAGAGTACTGGTGATGCGTGGAATGGAACAACAATTCGAATTCCTGGAACCGCCTATACAGGCGATTTGGAACCTTCTTCGCAGAACCATTCTCTCGGCACATTAGATTACACCATCGGTGGTCTCGCAACCGTTGGATTACTTGCACTAGCAATAATAATCATCAAAGATTAATCAATTTACAAATTCGATTGTACTGCTGCGCAGAGCTTTGAGTTGACGACTTTCTGAGGAACCATGGATTTGTTCACTCTTGACACCAGTTAGTACGAGCATTACACGGATCTCATCATCAAGGGATTCATCAATTGCAGTTCCCCATATGATTCGAGCATGTGGTGAAATTCGTTCAGTTATGATCTGTGCACAGCGTTCTGCTTCACCAAGGGTGAGGTTATTCCCTCCAACTACATTGATGAGCGCACCTCTCGCATCACTGAAATCGAGATCAAGAAGCGGAGAATGAAGTGCTTCAAGAGTTGCTTCTTCGGCTCTTCCGGGCCCTGAGCCAGCACCAAGTCCAATCATAGCAACACCAGAGCCAGAATTAATGACAGATTTCAAATCTTCAAAGTCAAGGTTGACCATTCCGTCTCGAGTAAGCAATTCAGTTACTCCGATAATCGAACGAACTAACAATTCATCGCCAACCCTGAATGCGCTTGCAAGAGGTAGATCCTTGACACCTTCTATCTCCAGTAACTTTTCATTTGGAATGACTAGAATTGTATCGCAATGCTCGCGAAGTCTTTCAAGACCCCACTCTGCATTTTCGCGTCGGGTTGCCCCCTCGGAGTTGAATGGATAGGTTACAACTGCAATAGTCATAGCACCTTGCTGTTTTGCCAATCGTGCGATGTGGCCCGCTGCACCCGTGCCAGAACCTCCGCCCATACCAGCAGCGATAATTGCAAGTTGCGTATCTGTAGTGATTGTGCGAAGTGACATTTCAGATTCTAGGGCAGCAGCTTCTCCCTTTGTTGGATCGCCGCCCGCACCGCGCCCTCTGGCGGTTCTGCCAATGAGAATTTTATTTTCCAATGGTGACATGAGCAAGGCTTGCGCATCTGTATTGATTGCATATCCTGTTACGAATGAATTTTCAAAAAGTCCTTCCGATTCAAGTCTTCCAACAGCGTTACAACCAGCTCCACCTACACCGTAGACACGAATTCTCGGTTGAAGAGATTCAAGGAGTGTTCGGAGTTCTTCATCTGTCCCCTGGCCCGCAGGCTGAGGAGTTAACTGTGGTACAACTTCTTCTTCTGAGAGTTCTAACACACGTTCGATCAAATGGCGCATAGAGCACATCTTTGTTGTTGCTAACTTGAATGTATTCCTTCGTTAGTACACGCAGAAGAGGTTTTCAAGACCCTGTTTCAATCGCGGAGTCCTTCTTGTGTGACTTGGTAAACACACTCTCCATCTGGGAGGTTTGGTGAGTCGACCAATCGAGCAATCCTTCGTCCACCCTTTGCCTTTCGCAGGTAAAGTCTGAAGGTTGAAGCGTGAGCTAGAACGTGGCCGCCAATAGGCTTGGTTGGGTCACCCCACATAGCATCAGGCTTGGAATGAACTTGGTTTGTTACAAGGACAAGAGCGTTGTTTATGTCAGCAAGTTGCTTGAGATCTTTGAGGTGACGATTCAATTTTTGTTGCCTGTTTGCTAACATTCCACGGCCAATGTATTCGGCACGGAAATGGCTTGTAAGTGAGTCAACAATAATCATCTTCACATTCAATCCCTTGCTCATTCGCTTAATCTCTTCTGCGAGAAGCATTTGGTGAGCAGAGTTGTAGGCCCTTGCTACGTGGATTCTGCTTAAGACCGCATCAGGATCTAAACCGTGACCTCGTGCCATCTGAGTAATTCGCTCAGGACGGAATGTGTCTTCTGTGTCGATGTAGAAAACATCACCATCGAATCCACCATCCTCAAGTGGCATAGTACAGTTGACGGCGAGTTGATGGCCGATTTGGGTCTTTCCTGAACCAAACGCACCATACACTTCAACGAGTGCTTGTGTTTCGAATCCACCGCCAAGTAAATCATCGATTGATTGAACCTTGGATGAGAGCTTTTGCACTTCTCGACGTCGGTCAAGTAGAGCGACACCGGATACGAATCCTCCAATGTTGGCCATCTTTTTAGCAGCGTTAATGATCTTGCTTGCGACAGCCTCGCCAAGCTCGGCTTGGTCTGCTAAATCTCCCGGTGACATAACTGCAAGAGCGAGTAATTCATCGAATCCAGCTTCTCTAAGTTTTTCGGCAGTTGCCGGACCTACACCGGGTAAGTCTTCAATTGAAACCTCGGGGGCCTCGTCATCAACGGCTTCCATTAGGATATCCTCTTCTATAGTCAGACTTTCATCCTTCTTACTTGTTGTCTTTTTCTTTTTGCTTGTTGTACTCATTGTATCACTGCTTCAAACCAATGGCTGAGGGTATATGAATGAAGATTTGAGGGGAAAGCGATATGAAATCTGAACATTTACTATCCAATGGGGACAGTATCTACAGTTTCACTTTTCATTCACTTTTAGTTTGTGAATCTTCATTCCCACTTTCTGTTGGAAAGGGATTTACTGCACTTTCAGCTTGTTCGTATAAAATATCAATTACATGGTTTACATTGACTCTTTCTTGGTCGGTACTTTGGTCAAGTTGAACACTTAATTCATGCACTCCACGCTCTGGGAAGTTTAGGCTAAAATCCCAAATTGCATCTTGACCATCTGCTATTTGTTCTGTTTTCATGCCCTTACTTTCTGCGTTAGAATCTGTCAACTCCCACGTAATGGTTATCGGACTTCCACCGATTCCTCCTAAGTTTTCGATGTTTTCAACGGTTGATTTGATTTGAAGAACCTTTGGAGCAGGCCCATCGTTGTCTGGTTCAGTGTTGATCTGCATGACATCGGGTTCTGCACTGTTCTGTTCACTCCATTCAATATGCTGTTCTATTCGAATCATAAGAGTCATGTTCTCCGAGTTTTCTTCAACATCAGTTGCAGTAAGAACAATCGAGAACAATCCATGAAGTTCATATTCGACATCGATGTTTGCCGATTCGTCAGCGTTCACTGTTATTGGACTGCGACCGTCACCTGGTTCTATTGAAAATGTGGCGAGATCAAAGTCTGATGTTGTTCGAGCAAAATCAAAGTTCAGTGTAACTCCTGTAAGTGAAATTTGTGAGCCCCCAATGAAGGATTGCTGGATTGTACCGCTGGTTGAATCGTAGTAAACTACCAAATTGATAACCTTCTCCTCACCTTCTTCATCTGAATCGAGGCAACCAGAAAGTGATGTTAGCAGCACAAGTAAAGAGAACCCTATCGCTTTCCATCCTCCGCTCATGGTTATGGTTACATGTCATCATTGAAGAAATCAATGCCGAACAGACCACTTTTTTTATTATCGGTGGATTGAAAGGGAAGGACCGTGGCCGTCAAAGCAGCGAGGTGGGGTAGTCTGGATATCCCGTCGGGCTCATAACCCGGAGATCGATGGTTCAAATCCATCCCTCGCTACCACTCAGGAATATTTGTGATAGTCGTGCTTCGGCTTCAATGTGTCCATAGCACTCTGTAATCGAACATTCGCAGCAGTGATTCCCTCAGAAATATCCGAACACTCTTGGCGTATTCGTTGAGATTGTTCTTCGCATTCAGAATGTCCGTGGCTGCATGATTCCATAATTGCAAGAATCGGATCGATTTGAGCTGATTTGGCCCCCCCCTCCGGTTTGAGCCAATATTGCCCGTTTTCCAAGATAACTGGGCCCGCTTGTTGGACATCATTTGCGAGAGTTTTGCAATGCTTGGTGGCAACTCCTTCAGTTTGACAAACAGACAACATAGCGAGAAGATTTCCACGTTGAATTTTGTGGGCTTTATGGAAGAAATTGACCGCTTTTCGTTTTTTACCACTCGCCAAATAAACGGTTCCAATACATCTCATGTCTTCTTCCATCGGTGTTAATTTTTGCAATAAGTGGGGTGCAGATTGAAGCAACATCTTCTCCAGTTTTTTACGTTCTCTCTGCAAAACAGAAGAGGCCTTTATCGCCAGTTTGTGTTTTTTCCGCCTAGACAATACCTCGGTGAGTATTCGAAGCCCTTTGACGAGTAAGGTCTGGCTTGCAGCATCCCGGGACTTTTGAGCAAGAAGCATACCTGTAAATTCACTTGACATGACTTCGACCATTTCATAACGTTGTTCTTCAAAATAACGAATCATTTGCGACAGCGTTTGATTCGGGTCTGACATTCCAAACATGTTGAAACCTCATTGATGATTGATTGCTGCAGTAAGCGTCGTGGTACTAATTACGCCATCGATGGTCCGAATATTGCTGAGGATAAATGATGAGAGAGTTGTAAAATCAGGCATTACAATCTTACAATAGGCATCATATTCTCCAAACAATACCATGGATTCGACAACCTCTGGCATTTCTGAAAGCGTCTGTGAAATCCTTTTTTCTAATCCGGGTTTTGTTGAAATCAAAACAATCGCAGTCGCCAATGAATCATGTGCATCAATGGCGGCCATGAGTGTCGATTCGGAACCTCATGTTTAATTCTTGACGTGCTTTGGTTGAATTCGGAGAAGGTCATACAGATGCCGATTTTTGCCATAACAGGATCGCCAGGTACAGGCAAAACGACTCTCTCAAGCCAATTACCGGCAGAACGATTTGACTGCTTTACTGTTGAACAAATTGCAACTCAACTAGGTTGCATAGAGCATCAAGAAGGGGATCTCGTCGTTACTACTGCCCTTTTATCGGATTGGAAATATCAAGGAGATAAAATCGCAATTATCGAAGGACACCTCGCTCACCACTGTGCTGTTGATGCTCTCATTCTTCTTCGATGTCATCCAGATGAACTCAACATAAGGCTCTCAAATAGAGACGGTTATGATGCAACGAAAATTCAGAACAATATCGAGTGGGAAATGATTGCAGGGATTTGGACTGAATTAATCGATAGAAGCCCACATTTGCCAATACTTGAACTTGACATGACCAATGCTCTCCATGCCAAAGATTCCATGGAATTGTTCATCTCGCAATATGAGGGTGGAAAGACCGTTCAAGAATCAATAGCACTTGCAATAGACTGGTTAGAAGGTTAAATTGTGTCCGAAAGCATATGACCTTTCGATGCTCCGGGAGAAATGAGACCCATGGCTCTAGAACAGTTGAGAAAGCGTTGGGAAGCAATGGCTTCCCCTCTTGTAATGGGCTTGGGTCGGACAAATCCTGCCTTCCTTACATGGCTTGCTTTACCTGTGGGTATTGCAGCAAGTCTACTTGTCCTCTTCGCACCAAAATCAGATACTGGTGCATTGATGCTCATGGGATCTGCTCTCTTGATTGGATTTTCTATGATTCTTGATGGCCTTGATGGACAACTCGCTCGTCAAACAGGCCAAGTTTCTCGATGGGGTGATTATCTCGACCATACACTCGATCGACTTCTCGATGCAATGTGGATTATCGCAATCGCGTCAAGTCCCGCATGGGTTGATGACCCTGCGTTAGGTTGGGCTGCAGCCTGGTTTACAATCCTCGGCTCCTACATGGGAACGCAGGCACAAGCAGTAAGCGGAGGTCGAAATTACAAAGGATTTTCAAGAGCAGACAGAACAATCTTGGCCATTGCAGCGCTTGCAATAACAGGAATATTTTGGCTTATTGGTGTGCAGGATTATTCTGCTATGCCGGGCATGTTTGAACATCTTGAACTAAGCCCACTCACAGCTGTCGTCTTCATTTCTGGGCTTGGTGGAATGTACACGTTCGGAATTCGATTCTTGCAGGCACGCAAGGAAATCATCGAACTCGACACGACTCATCCATTGGAACAGCCTAATACAGATGAATCCGAGTGATTCAAAACGGCTGTAATCGGGCGTTTTCATCTCTGCATAATGCGGTATACTCTTAACAGACGGCGACGACGTTACGGGTGATGGGTGCGAACGCGCTGAACCGGAGTCTACAACCTAAGGCAGGCCTGATGGTCTTGCTTATGCTTCTCATGACTGTTCCGTTGATACCAACATCAGCGGCTGCTGACATTGGTGATGCTTCTAAATTACAAGCACAGGATATTGCCGCATCCTTCGATCCTGTCTCTGAAACGACGACAATTACGTGGAGAAATATCGACACGTTCGATGTAGCATATGTGGCCAATCTTCACCAAGCGACTTATGTCGTGTATCGCCATTCAGAACCGATTACTCAGGGAACAATTGGTTCCGCAACACCCTTTGCAAATGTAACGGCTTGTGAAAGTAACGTCTACATCCAAGCGTATCAGTGTCTTGGTGGCACGAATGGGACGCACCCAGGGCACTCAGCCTCTTTCCTAGTCGGAGCTGGAGTGAATGACACGTACTACTACGCAATTACCACTGAATGGGTTGAAAACGAGCAAACATATTCTTCCTCAGAGTTGGAGTTTGATGCTTCTTCCCTCTACATTGGAGTTCAAGAAGAAACCTCTCCTGTTGAAACACCAATCTTCTTCCAAGCAGAATATTCATTGACAGACAGCGAAACAACTCTATCGTGGTACAATTATCACGATTTACCGAATTCAGATCCAGCAATGCCAGATACCCGTATCCTCGTTTGGCGCTCTGACGGAGAAATTGGAAGAGATAACGGCGGGGCTGTTTATGAAGGCCTGCCAACAAATTATCCAGTGGAATTACTTGCAAATCTTAGTTCCGAGAATTCAGAATATGTAAATCCAATTCCAACGAATACAAATCGTGAATCCTACTATGCAATTACGTACTTCATTCCAAATGGGACTGAATTGGGTGAAGACAAAGTCGATCTTCGTTTCCTCTCAGGAAATGCACTGAGTGAGCCAATTCTTGAAGATAATCTTCCACCATCGCATATCACAGACTTCAACGCAAACTTCGTTGGTAACGTCGACGGAACAGGAACCACAACACTCTCCTGGAGCGGTTCCACAATCGAACAGGATGAGCGCTACGAAATTTACGTCGCTGGTGATGGATTTTCCTCAATCTTTGAGGTAGGCCCAAGTTTAGTTGCAAGCATTCCAGAAAACGTAAATGAAACCGGCGTAAGTCTTGAAGAACGTAATATCAAATACGAATATCCTCGTGATTTACCAGTCGGTTCGCTGGGTTCTGCAACCTATTGCATCGTCCTCGTTGATGAAATTGGATTGTTTGATTCCAATACGTCCTCAGGATCATGCTCTACTGTTCAAGAAGATGCGTACTCCACTTGGGAAAAAGAGCCATCTAATGTCTATGCCGAGTTTATCGGCGACCGTACAGTTCGAGTAACTTGGACCGACCAACTCGGTGTTGAAGGCGAAAGATACCATGTCTATTCAGCCTCCGGGTTTGAACCAAGCCCCCAGCAATTCGCAACTGCAACATTGTATCACGGGTTCGCAAACGATAACGTTGAGACATTTGATATTGTACTCAATGAATCCGTTGTATCCCCAAACGGGGCTGTATTGCAATGGTTCATCTACGTAACCAGCGAAGCACAGTATGTCCACACAACAGGATCTTACGAGTATCTTGGATTAAACAACAATTCGTTCGGCCCCGTTGAAATCGATATCACGACGCCAACCAACCCGTCAATTGTAGATGCCGAAAGTAGAGGCGATCTTGGTTTTGTTGCTCTTGAATGGTACAACCTTCAGGAATCAAACGAAGCTTATCAGGTTTGGAGACATTCAGGTGATCCATTCAATGGCGGTCAAACGAGTATCACGACAAGCGATGCTGACGGTTGGGAATTGGTCCTTGATGACATAAACGTCGGAGAACAAAATTCTGCAACGATCATCAGAAACATTCCGCTTGCAAGTGATACAGAGCGTGAGGTTTGGTATGCAGTCACAGTTGCAGATGAATTTAACAATACGAATTCCGATATTCTTGAAGGATTGAGTGGTAATTCATTCCTGGTTCGAGAAGATACTCTTGCGCCATCTGTTGAACTTCGATTATTAGATGATGAAAATTATGTAATTTTGACAAACTATTTAAAAAGAACTCAATATATATAATTATAGAATACAGTTATATATACTATATGTAGGGAGTGAATTTTATATAATTTAATAGATTTTATATATAAATCATAATTATTATCAATGAAGTTATCTGATTTTTGGATTGATCTTCCTTCCGCAATATGCGACATTTCAAAAGAAATTCTTACAGAAGAAGAAAAAGATGTTGGCAATATAATAATAAATTCTTCAAGGGTAAAAAATATAAAAAATTTTAATGGAAAGCCGATTATCGCTTATTCTATTGAAGCAGCACTGGAATCAAATTGTTTCCGGCGAGTTATTGTTTCAACGGACAATGATGAAATTGCAAAAATTGCATTGGTTTATGGAGCTGAAATACCTTTCTTGAGAAGTTGTGAAAACTCCGATGATTATTCTTCTCTCCACGATGTTATTGTTGAATGTGTAAAGAAATTAAAAATAGAAAATACGTCAACTCCTATAACAGTAATTCTGCCAACAGCGCCATTCGTTACACCTGATTTAATTCATAATTTTTTTAACGCAACTCGAGATGAGGTCTTTGATTCTGCAATCACAGTCGTTCCATATGAAGTCAACCCACAAAAGGCTCTTGAAGTTGATAATGACGGGTTTTTAGTCAAAAAAAATATTATAAAATCTCAGCAACGGTCACAAGATTTAGATGATTTTTATCATGATGCCGGGCAATTATATGGATTTTTCTCTGATGAGGTTGTTCTTAGAGAAACACTTACTGGTGAAAAATGTAAGCCAGTTATAATTGATAAGCTAAAGGCTCAAGATATTGATGATTTATATGATTGGCAAATAGCTGAGATTAAATATGATCTATTAATGAACCAAAATGACTAAGGTTTTAATTCTTGGCACTGGTTTTGGTCAGTTACCACTGATAAAT
>ERZ767114.745-NODE-745-length-16868-cov-4.159431_pt1 | contig 16868 bp, 13 predicted proteins | sample MGYA00374952_ERZ767114 | MGnify/ENA primary metagenome ERZ767114 (study PRJEB28939, sample SAMN06267156) | marine metagenome | isolation source: Columbia River Estuary | place: USA:Columbia River Estuary, USA | collected 2012-05-05 ...
TCTGATGGGTTTATATCCATTTATGCCTCTATCATCCTATTTTCGATTTGTTGTAATTTATTTTTAATGGAAGTGTCCACCATTGTGCTTCCGACTTGCACAATCAAACCCCCAATTAAACTTGCATCGTGTTTGTAGTTTAATTTTATTTTTGAACTAAAGTTTTTAGTCAATTCTTCTTTTATATTGTTAATTTCATTTTCAGTAAGATCTTTTGCAGAAGTTAATTCTGCTTTTAATTCACCTCTTTTGACTGAACATGTCTCAACAAAGCTTTTTAGAATTTTATCCACATAAAAGAATCTTCTTTTAGATATTAGAAAGTTTAAAAATTTTGTTAATAATTCATTTATTTTATATTGTTCTGAAATTTTACTTAGAGCATTCAATTGGTCTTCTTTGTTATTTGTTGGATCCTTGATTAAAGATTTAAAATCTTCACTTGAAGCAATTAAATTAATAATTGAAGCAGAATGAACCTCGATCTCACTTAAATTATTAGCTTCTATAGCTAATTCATAAAGTGCCAGGGAATATCTACCTGCCGATGTTTCAGAAAAACCTTTATTTTTACTCAATTTCTCGTTCCTTATAAATATTAGAAGATTTATTAAAATTTTGTTTTAATTAACATATGACTCCTAGCTCTTCAAGTCACACATTGTCTAAAAGTCTTGTTTTTTCTTTGTTAATTGAAGTTTATTGGGTCAACATCAACCGTTAGTTTCATTCCAGCAGGAAATTTGAATTTTTCAATGACTTTTGAAAGTGAATTTTGAACTTTTAAAGATTTTCGACCCCTAATCAAAAGTCTTACTCTAAATCTTCTTTTTAATCTAAATATAGGAGCATTTACAGGACCGAGCACTCTACCATCAACAGCATTTTCTATAAAACTTTTAAATTTATAAGCTTCTTTTTCAAGTTCTCTTTCATTGTTACCAGTAATTATTAAGGCAATAAATCTTTGAAACGGTGGAAGATTATTTTCTCTTCTAATTTCAAGTTCTTTATCTAAAAATATATCAGGATCTTTATTGGTAATATCAGTAATCATTTTGGTATTTAGATTGTAAGTTTGAAAATAAACAGTTGCTGGTTTTCCTGTTCTACCTGCTCTTCCTGAAAGTTGATGATATAATTGTAAATTTTTTTCTGCACCTCTTAAATCGTGACCTTGTGTTGATAGGTCTATGTCTACAACCACAATACAATTTAAGCTTGGGAAATGAAAACCTTTAGAAATTAATTGTGTTCCAACTAAAATTTGAATTTCATTATTTATTATTTTTTCTAACTTTGCACTCGAATCTTTTTTATTCATTGTATCACTAGAAAAAATTTCAATTTTTTTTGAAGGAAAATTTTTTTTTACTTCTTCTGATATTCTTTCAACACCAGGACCACTGAAGATAAATTCACAATCTCCTTCTTTTATACAATCTCTCTTTAGTGAAGTTTTAAAACCACAATAATGACATAATAAATTATTCTTATTTTTATGATAAACTAGATTAATTGAACAGTTTGGGCACGAAAAACTATTAAAACATTTGTTGCATAAAACATGTGGAGAAAATCCACGTCTATTCAAGAAAAATAATACTTGATCATTTTTATCAAGATGAAAATTTACTTTCTCAATTATCTTTTTTGAAAGCCAAGATTGTTTTTCTAATTTAGTTTCATTTAAATTAATTATTTCATATTTTGGTAGAGATGCATTTTGATATCGTTGTTGTAATCTTGAAATAGTATATTTTCCTTTTTTAACATTTTCATATGTTTCAATTGATGGAACCGCTGTTACTAAATTGATAGGAATATTTTCAAATGAGGCTCTTGAGATAGCCATGTCTCTTGCATTATATGTAACACCTTCGTCTTGTTTAAATGATTGATCGTGTTCTTCATCAACTATAATTAAGCCTAATTTTTTAAAAGGTAAAAATAATGATGATCTTGCACCAATAACAACTTTAATTTCTCCATTTGCTATTCCACTCCAAATTATCTCTTTTCTTTTTTTTGAAATACCTGAGTGCCAAACAGCTGGAGTAAAACCAAAAAATTCTAAAAATTTTTTTTCAAATTGCCCTGTTAAACCTATTTCAGGAAGTAGAATTAAGCCTTGTAAACCTTTGTTTATAATCTCTTTTAGCGCCTCGAAGTATACCATCGTTTTTCCTGACCCAGTAGTTCCCTGGAGAACATGAACTCGAAACTTTTGATTAGAAATATTCATCTTCTTTAAAGATTTCTTTTGTTCTTCTGAGAGTTTTATTGAATTATCTTTAATAGTAAAATCAAAATTTTTATATGTGTCTTTTGATAATTTTTCTATAGCATTACTACTTAACAGAACTAGCTTTAATGACATTCCTTTTGGAATAATATTATATTCAGAAAACCAATTAAGAAATTTTATAGTAGTTTTTTTTAACGGTGTAACATCTAATTTTTTTAAAACATTTTTTACTTTAAAATTTCTATTATTTTTTTTTTCAAATTCATCCCAAACAACTCCAGTAATTTTAGATTTCCCAAAAGGGACAACCACATAATCACCTACTTTTAAATTAAGATTACTTTCATAGGTAAAAGGATGGTTAAATATATTTGGTAAAAGAATCGGAACTTTCATATTTAGATAATATGAAAATATATTAAGAGTGTATTGCTCTTTTATCTACTGATAAAGCTGCTTCTTTAACAGCTTCTGAAAAAGTTGGATGAGCATGACAGGTTCTTGCAATATCTTCTGAACTTGCACCAAATTCCATTGCTATACCAATTTCTGCTATTAATTCACCAGCATGCGGTCCAATTATATGAGCTCCTAATACTTTATCTGTCTTTTCATCTGCTAAAATTTTTACAAATCCTTCGGCATCATCAATTGCTTTTGCTCTTGAATTTGCCATAAAAGAAAATTTACCAATTTTGTAATTTGTGTTTGCTTGCTTTAATTGTTCCTCAGTTTTTCCAATAGATGCAACTTCTGGTGAAGTATAAACTACTCCAGGAATAGTATCATAATTAACATGACCAGATTGCCCAGCAATATTTTCTGCAACTGCGATCCCTTCATCTTCAGCTTTATGTGCAAGCATAGGTCCATCAATAACGTCCCCTATTGCAAACACATTGTGTACATTTGTTTTAAATGTTTTGTCAGTTTTAATTCTTTTTTTTTCATCCAATTCAACCCCAGCGGACTCTAAATTTAAACCCTCTGTATTTGGTTTTCTACCGACTGAAATTAAAACAACATCACAATCAAAATTATTTTTATTTCCATCTTTATCCACTGTAGAAACAACTGCTCCAGAATTAGATTTTTTAATGGTTTCAACTTTATTCTGCATATTAAATTTAATACCTTGTTTTTTTAAAATCTTCATAAATTCTGAAGAAATCTCTTTATCCATTCCTGGTGTGATATGATCTAAAAATTCAACAACTTGAACTTCAGCTCCTAATCTTGACCAAACAGAGCCCATCTCCAATCCAATATAGCCACCACCCACAACAACCATTTTTTTTGGAACCTTGTCTAATTTTAGTGCACCTGTTGAAGATACAATGATTTTTTCATCAATTTCAATTCCTGGCAAAGATACTGGTATAGAACCAGTTGCAATAACTGTTTTTTCAGCCTCTATTATGATTTCTTTATTTTGATCATCTTTAATCAAAATTTCATTTTTAGACTTCAAACTTCCTAATCCTTTAAAATAGGTAACCTTGTTTTTTTTTAATAAAAATTCAACACCTTTGGTAAGTATAGTTACCGCTTTATCTTTGCTTTTCATCATTTTCTCAAGATTGAGCTTAACTTCTCCAACTTCAATTCCTTTGCTGGATAAATTTTGAACTTTATGAAATTCCTCTGATAGATTTAATAAACTTTTTGAGGGTATGCATCCAACATTCAAGCAGGTTCCTCCAAGAGACCCTCTGGATTCAATACAAGCAGTTTTGAGACCAAGCTGAGCAAGTCTTATTGCACAAACATAACCACCTGGACCACCACCAATTACAACAGCTTGAAATTTTTCTGACATTTAAATATCCAAAAACAACCTTCTAGGGTCCTCTAAATTTTCTTTAACCATTTTTAAAAAAGAAACAGACTCTTTGCCATCTATTATTCTATGATCATATGACAAAGCCAAATACATTATTGGTCTAATTTTAATTTCTCCGTCTACCACAACAGCTCTTTCAACAATATTGTGCATTCCAAGAACACCTGACTGAGGAAGATTTAATATTGGAGTTGACAACATCGATCCATACACTCCACCATTGCTTATAGTAAATGTTCCACCCTGAAGATCTTCAATTGTTAACTTTCCGTCTCTTGCTTTTTCCGAAATATCTTTAATATTTTTTTCAATATCTGCAAATGATAATTCGTCAGCATTTCTTAAAACTGGTACCACCAAACCTTTATCAGTTCCAACTGCAAAACTTAGATTATAATAATTTTTATAAATAATCTCATCTCCATCAATTTCAGCATTTACTGCAGGGAAATTTTTTAAAGCAACCACACAAGCTTTTACAAAAAAAGACATGAAGCCTAATTTTATTCCATATCGACTTTGAAAATCTTGTTGATTCTCTTTCCTCATTTTCATGATACTTGACATATCGACTTCATTAAAAGTAGTTAATAGTGCTGCATTTTCTTGAGCCTGTTTTAATCTTTTAGCAATAGTCTGTCTTAGTCTGGTCATTTTGATTCTTTCCTCTTGACCATATTGGACTTTTCTATCAGACGGTTGTGGGTTAACCCCCATCAAACTAATAAGATCCCCTTTTAAAACTCTTCCATCTTTTCCAGATCCTTTTACAGAATTAATATCTATTTTTTTCTCAGCTACTATTTTCCTTACAGCTGGTGAGAGTATTTGGTTTTCTAAATTAGGTTTAGGGGTTGTATTTTCTAATTTTTCATTTGATGTTTTTTTTTCTACAACTTCATCTGTTAAAATTAATGGTTTTTCTTCCACTGTTTCTTTTTTAACTTCATTTTTTTCCTCAAAAATTTTTGGTTCTTTTTTTGACGCATCTAATTTAATTACGTTGTTTTCTTTAGAAGTAGGTTCTATTTTTTTTATCTCTTCTTCTTTTTCTTTTACAGAAGATGTGGCGGCTCCATTTTCTGATACTAAACCTAAAAGAGCCCCTACTTCTACTGTAGAGCCATCTTTTGAATTAATTTCTGTTAGAATACCTTTTACTGGAGACGGCACTTCTAGGTTAACCTTATCTGTTTCAAGCTCTACAATTGGCTCATCTGCTTCAACTGTATCACCAGTGTTTTTTAACCATTTTGCAACTGTTGCTTCAGTAATACTTTCTCCAAGAACTGGGACTAAAATTTTTTCACTCATCTCAAATTATTCAAATACCTTATTAATTATTTCTTGTTGTTGAGAAATATGCCTTTTTGCATATCCTGTAGCAGGAGATGCATCTGGGCTTCTTCCTATATAAGAAATTTCTTTATTATTAGCCTTAATAGTATCCAATGTCCATTGGATATAATCTCTTACAGAAAACCATGCACCCATGTTTTTTGGCTCTTCCTGACACCAAAAAAATTTAGAATTTTTTGCATATGGTTTAAGCTCTTTAACAAGAGTTTTTGCCGGAAAAGGATAAAGCTGTTCTATTCTAAACAATACTACATCATCTTTTTTTAATTTTTCTCTAGCCTCCAATAAATCAAAATAAACTTTACCAGAGCATAATATAACTTTTTTAATATTAGAGCTTTCTTTTAACTTTATAAAACCTTTTGATTTTGGATCTATAGCATGATCCCATAAAATTCTATGAAACGAATTCTTTCTATTAAAGTCCTCTATGTTAGAAACACAATACTTGTTTCTTAACAAGGATTTTGGCGTCATCATAATTAGTGGTTTTCTAAAATCCCTAAGCATTTGTCTTCTAAGAGCATGAAAATAGTTTGCAGGTGTTGTGCAATTCATTACTTGCATGTTATCATTTGAACACATTTGCAAAAATCTTTCTAATCTAGCTGATGAATGTTCTGGTCCTTGACCTTCATAACCATGGGGTAATAGCATTACTAATCCAGAGGCCCTTCTCCATTTTCTTTCTCCTGATGCAATAAATTGATCAATGACAACTTGTGCGCCGTTAGCAAAATCACCAAACTGCGCCTCCCAAAGTGTAAGAGTATTTGGTTCAACCAAACTATAACCATACTCAAATCCTAAAACAGCAAGCTCAGATAAGAAACTATCAACCACCTCAAATTGTTTTTGGTTACTTGAAATATTGTTTAATGGAACATATCGACTATTGTCTTTTTGATTTCTTAATACTGAGTGTCTTTGACTAAATGTTCCTCTTCCTGAGTCCTGTCCAACTAACCTTACTGGATAACCTTCTTCTAATAAAGATCCAAAAGCTAACGCTTCTGCTGTTGACCAATCTATATTTGATCCATTTTTAACAGCCTCTTTCCTATTATTTAATATTTTAACAATTGTTTTGTGTAAGTTTAATTCATCAGATGAAGAATTTATTTTTTCTGAAATTTTTAAAAGTTTATTAACGTCTGCTCCAGTTACTCCTCTTTTATCTTTTCCTTTTTCAGGTTTATATGCAGACCATGTGCCTTCAAACCATGCAATTTTAGGTTTATAATCTTTTGCACTTTTGAATTGTTCATCAAGTAAATTTTTAAATGTTTTAATCGAATTATCTAAACTTTCGTTAGAAATAATATTTTCATCTATAAGTTTCTTTCCATAAACTTTTATAGTTGAAGGATGTGATCTAATCTTTTCATACATCAAAGGTTGAGTAAATGATGGCTCATCTCCCTCATTATGACCAAACCGTCTATAGCAAATTAAATCCACGACTACATCTCTATTAAATTTCAACCTAAATTCAGTTGCTATTCTAGCCGCATAAACAACTGCTTCTGGATCATCTCCGTTTGCATGAATAATTGGAGCATCAACCATTTTTGCAACGTCAGAAGGATAGGGAGAGGATCTAGCAAATCTTGGGCTGGTAGTAAATCCTATCTGGTTGTTAACTATTATGTGGATTGTACCTCCAGTATTATGGCCTGGTAATCCAGACATTGCAAAACACTCAGCAACTACTCCTTGACCTGCGAATGCAGCATCACCATGAATCAAAATTGGTATCACTTTATTTCTTTCTTTATCTTTATGAAAAAATTGTTTTGCTCTAGTTTGACCAAGAACAACTGGATTAACTGCTTCTAAATGAGAAGGGTTATCTGTCAAACTGACATGTACTGAATTTCCATCAAATTCTCTATTAGAAGAAGCACCTAAATGATATTTAACATCATCCGCACTATCATCTGTTGATGTACCAAATTCTCCAGCAAATTCATTAAATATTCTTTTGTAAGACTTTTGCAAAACATTTGCTAAGACATTTAATCTTCCTCTATGGGACATGCCAATCTTAACTTCTAAAACTTGAGCTTGACCACTAATCTTAATTATTTGTTCTAGCGCAGGTATTAAGCTTTCACCTCCATCTAATCCAAATCTTTTAGTTCCAACATATTTTGTGTGAAGGAACTTTTCAAAACCCTCTGCTTGAATTAATTTATTTAAAATTGCTTCCTTACCATTTTTGGTAAAATTCATATTATCTTTGGATTTTTCTATTCTATCTCTAAACCATTTTCTTTCTGTTGGGTTTGAAATGTGCATGTATTCATATCCAACTGGTCCACAATAAGTTTTTTTTAAAAATCCCAATATTTCTCTAATATTTGAGTTTTCTCTATTGGTAACTCCACCTAAATAGATATTTTTGTCATAGTCTTCTTTTTTGAATCCAAAAGATTCAGGATGAAGTTCGTCTAAATAGTCTGATTTAATTAATTCTAATGGATCAAGTTTAGCAATAAGATGCCCTCTTTGTCTGTAAGATCTAATCATCGAGACAGCTTTTATTGAGTCTTCATTTGATCTAGATGAATTTACGTGAATTGTTTTGATGCTTAAATTATTACTAATAGAATCTACATCTTCTAGATCAATTTTTTTTTGAAGCTCATCTATATTTACTTTATTTTTTTTGGGCCCCCATGAAGGTCCATTAATTTCATTTGCAATAGTATTTAATTCATCTCCAATTCCCTCAAAATAATCTTTCCAGCTATCTGGTAAATCTGCATCCTTATTAATAAACTTAAGATACATTTGCTCAATAAATGCACTATTAGATTTGTTTAAAAATGAAGTTTTTTCGTATTCAAGATTTTTTGATGATGACATCTATTTATTTAATATAATCCTCTAATATTATTTTTCAATTTGACAATTTATTAAATAAAGTTTTTCCAATTATTGAAGGCGATTTTGCGACTGTAATACCAGATTCTTCCATTTTCTTAATTTTATCCTCTGCACCACCTTTACCTCCTGAGATTATAGCTCCTGCATGCCCCATTCTTCTTCCTGGAGGAGCTGTAATTCCAGCAATAAATCCAACAATAGGTTTTTTAATTTTGTGGTTTTTAACAAATTCTGAAGCTTCTTCTTCTGCTGTGCCCCCAATTTCTCCTATCATTAAAATAGATTCTGTCTCTTCATCATTTAAAAATAAATCTAAACAATCAATAAAGTTTGTTCCATTAATTGGATCGCCTCCGATACCAATACAAGTTGATTGGCCTAAACCATTCTCAGTTGTTTGCGCAACCGCCTCGTAAGTAAGTGTTCCAGATCTTGATACAATTCCAACTGATCCTCTTTTATGGATGTTTCCTGGCATAATTCCAATTTTACATTCGTCTGGTGTAATTATTCCAGGGCAATTTGGTCCAATTAATCTACTTTTAGATCCATTTAATTTTTGTCTTACTTTAAGCATATCTTGAACCGGGATACCTTCAGTGATGCAAACTATTAATTCAACATATGCATCAATTGCTTCTATAATAGCTGCAGCAGCAAATTTAGCAGGCACATAAATCATTGTTGCATCTGCACCAACTTCATTTTTGGCTTCAAGTACACTATTAAAAACAGGTCTATCTAAATGTTTTTGACCACCTTTTTTTGGTGTCACACCACCAACTAAGTTGGTACCATATTTTATTGCTTGTTCAGAATGAAAAGTACCATGTGCACCCGTAAACCCCTGACAAATTACTTTTGTATTTTTATTAACTAATACAGACATTTTATTTTATTGCTTCTACAATTTTTTTAGCTGCATCATCTAAATTTTCAGCAGAAATTAATTTTAATCCTGAATTATCTAATATTTCTTTTCCTTCTTTGAAATTTGTTCCTGCAAGTCTAACAACTAATGGAACACTAATATTTATTTCTTTAGCAGCATCCACTATTCCTTGAGCAAGAACATCACATCTCATAATTCCACCAAAAATATTAACCAAAATTCCTTTAACATTTTTATCTGATAGAATTATCTTTAGAGCAGCAGAAACTTTTTCTTTTGAAGCTCCGCCACCAACATCTAAAAAATTAGCTGGCTCTTTTCCATATAATTTAATTATATCCATAGTTGCCATAGCTAATCCTGCTCCATTAACCATACAACCAATGCTTCCATCTAATTTAATATAAGCTAGATCATGTTTGCTTGCTTCTATTTCTGTTGGATCCTCTTCGTTTAAATCTCTTAGTTCAACAATTTCTGGGTGTCTAAATAAAGCATTAGAATCAAAATTTACTTTTGCATCTAAACAAATTATTTTTTCTTCTTTAGTTAAAATTAATGGATTAACTTCAACCATATTTGCATCTGTGCTTACAAACATTTTATAAATTGATTTTATTAGCGATTTTGCTTGTATTTTTGCGCTGTCTTTTAAGTTAAAGATCTTAATAATTTCTTCACAATTTTGATCTGAAATCTCATCACCTATTTCGACTTTTGTTGTTATAATTTTTTCTGGAGTATTGCTTGCAACTTCTTCAATATTCATTCCCCCTTGATCACTAGATATAAAAGCTATTTTTGAACTAGCTCTATCTACCAAGCAAGATAGATAAAATTCTTTGTCTATATTTGAAGACTCTTCTACATATAACCTTTTAACTTCTCTACCCTCAGGACCAGTTTGGTGGGTTACAAGAGTTTTTCCCATTAACTCTTTGGCAGTTTCTTCCAACTCTTCAATGGTGTCTAAAATTTTTACTCCTCCAGCTTTACCTCTTCCACCAGCATGAATTTGGGCTTTTAGAACATATTTTTTGGTATTTAATAATTTTGCTTTTTCAACTAAATCTTTAACTGTGAGCGCAAAGATACCTTCTGGTACAACTGCACCATATTTTTTTAAAATTTGTTTAGCTTGATGCTCGTGAATGTTCATTATTATTTAGAAAGATCAGGATCAATTTTAGATGCTGCTTCCCAAAGTGCTTTGACTGCATCGATAGAATGCATAAATTCTTTCTTCTCTTTATCATCCAAATCAATTTGTTCAATTTTTTCCACTCCATCTTTTCCAATAATTACAGGAACACCCGCGTAAACATTGCTTACACCGTATTCTCCGTTTAATTGAATGGCACATGGTAATAATTTTTTTTCATCATTTAAGAATGCCTCTGCCATCTGTACCCCAGATGCGGCTGGTGCATAAAATGCTGATCCCTTTTCAAGATATTTAACTATCTCTGCACCACCATCTCTTGTTCTTTGATTTATTTCTTCTAATCTATCTTGTGAAATTTTTCCTTCTTTAACTAAATCTAATAATGGTTTTCCTGAAACTTTTGTAAATCTTGGCATTGGCACCATTGTATCTCCATGGCCACCCATAACCATTGCATCTATTTCTTTTACCGGAACATCTAGTTCTAATGATAAAAATAATTTAAATCTTGAGCTGTCCAAAATACCTGCCATACCAACAACTTTGTTGGCTGGTAAACCAGAAAATTTTTGAAAAGCCATAACCATTACATCTAATGGATTGGTAATACATATAACAAAAGCATTAGGGGCGTTTTGTTTAATTCCTTCTGCTACTTGTTTAATAATCTTTAAATTTATCCCTAATAAATCATCTCTACTCATACCTGGTTTTCTAGGAACACCAGCTGTAATAATAATTACTTCAGAATTTTTAATATCTTTATAGTCATCAGTACCTGAAAATTTAACATTGAAGCCATCTACAGAAGAAGATTGGGCAATATCTAGGGCTTTTCCTTTGGCAATTCCACTTGCAACATCAAATAAAACTACTTCATCAACTATTTCTTTTGTGCCAATTAAATGAGCAAGAGTGCCACCTATTTGACCTGCACCTATTAAAGAAATTTTTTTTTTCATGAATGAGCCTCTCTTTTATTGATAATTAAAAATTATTCAACCGATATTTAGAGTAATTTACTTTTCTTCAGTAAGTTTAGAGCAGATTGTCATATCATTCGCAATATATGACCCTTTAAAATGTGACTTATTTTTTTCCCAGTTTTTTTTACCATCAGCTATATAGTTATTGAATAGTTCTTTTCTAATCTCTTCAGCTTTTTTTTGAACTTCCTCTAATTTTTTTTCTTCTTCAATTATCGTGAGCTCAACAGATTTAAATAAGAGGTTATTAGAGATTTCAATAAAATTCTTAGAGCTTACCGCGTCTGTTTTTAAAATGATTCCAGATGCGTAGGCATAAATTGCACTACATCTATTTAATAAATAAATTTGTGTTTTGCCATCTTCAATGCTTTTTGCATCTAAGTAATTCTTTAAAGAAATGTTAGTATCTGCTTTAGCAAAACTTATTATAAATAAAGATGTAACTAAAAAAATAATTTTTTTCATTAAATATATTATCAGTTTTTATGGACCATAGGCTACTTTTGGTAACCATGTAACAATTTGTGGAAAGTTAAAAACAATTGCCACCGCTATTGCTTGTAAAATTACAAAAGGAATTATTCCTCTATAAATATTTTGTATTGTTATTCCTTGAGGAGCTACACCTTTCATATAAAATAAGGCAAAACCAACTGGTGGAGTTATAAAAGAAGTTTGTAGAACAACTGCAAACATAACTATAAACCATACCATATCAACACCAAGATCAACCATCACAGGTGCTAAAAAAGGTAATAGAATTAATGTAATTTCTATCCAATCTAAAAAGAAGCCTAAAATAAAAGCAATACACAGAACAACTATAACAACTCCATTGGGTCCATAAGGCAATCCTTTTAGCGCTCCTTCAATTAATTCATCTCCACCTAATCCTCTTAAAACCAAAGCAAACATGGTTGCTCCCACAAACAGTGCAAATATATATGATGTTGTGTGTGTAGTTTTTCTAATTACACTTTTTAAATCCTTGAAAGAAAGTCTTCCTCTTATTAGAGCCAAAATTGATGCACCTAGCGCTCCCACTCCTGATGCCTCTGTTGGGGTTGCTATACCCATAAAAATGCTTCCCAGTACTGCTATTATTAATAAAGCCGGAGGTATAATTGATTTAAATACTCTTAAAATAATATCAAAAGATACAGGCTCTGCACTTTTCGGCGCTGGAGCAACTTTGGGCTTTAAATATGCATAGGTAATAATAAAAACTGTATACAATAACCCAAGCATCAAGCCAGGAAACACTGCACCCATAAACAAATCACCTACTGAAATTCTTACTTGATCACCCATAATCACTAACATAATGCTAGGAGGTATTAAAATTCCAAGTGTACCAGTTGCACAAACAACTCCACATGCAAGATCTGGGCTATAATTATTTTTTAACATTAAGGGAACACCTAGAATTGTTAATAAAACAACTGATGCTCCTATGATGCCAGTTGAAGCTGCTAATAACACTCCAATAAAAACCACTGCTATTGCTAAACCGCCCCTCATACGACCAAACAATTTTGAAAGATCCGTCATAAGATCTTCTGCAATACCAGATTTATCCATCATTATTCCCATAAAAATAAACATTGGAAGAGCAACAAGAACCCAGTTTGCCATAACTCCATACAACCTATAAACTACCATCGAAGAAAATTTCCAATCAACTCCAAAGAAAGTGTCTAAATAACTATCAGACAACATTGTAATGAGAGTAAATAATACCGCTAAACCTCCCATTGTCCACGCAACAGGGAAACCAATAAAAATTAAAGTTATGAAGCTCAAAAAGAGCAATATTGACATGTAGTATTCTGAAATTAATTCCATCTATTTTATTTTTTCAAACCCTAATCGAATAGTTGTTAGAACCCTAATTATTCTTGATAAGCCAGCTAATAATAATAAAAAGAAACTAAATACTAGAAAGCCTTTTACAAGCCATCTTGCAGGAAGTCCATTTGCAGATGTAGATCTTTCACTTGTTTCCCATGATAATTCAAAAAATGGAACTGAGTAGATAAGCACTAAAATAATGAATGGTAAAAACAATAAAAGAATTCCAAAAAACTCAAACCATAGTCTTCTTCTGTAAGCCATGCTGTCAGTCAAAACATCTACCCTAACGTGTTGATCTACTACGTAAGTAGATGACAAGCCAACTAACCACCCTACAGCATATAGATGCCATTGTAATTCTTCCAATTCAATCATACCACTCTTAAATACATATCTAAGAATGACATTAAGAATAATTACAGCAACTAAAACAACCCATATCCAATTAAATACTTCACCAACACTAGTCACAAACCCATCTATTTTTTTTGTGATTGGCAAGTGTTTGAGTTGTAGTTTTTTATCTAAACTATTTTCTAATTTTGTAAAATCATTCGCCATAAAAAAATTTCTTTTAAAAACAAAAGCAGCCGGCAAAACCGACTGCTTTTTAACTTTATTATAAACTTTTAAAGTATTAAATACTAAAAGTTTCTAGGTAAATAACCCCATTTTTGCCAAACATCATACTCTTTCATGAATGCTTGTTGAGAGTTCCAAACCTTTTTAAAGTCAGCATCTTTAGCAGATTGTTCTGCCATAACTTTTGCACTAACTTTTTGTAGTTCTCTCAATACACTATCAGGCAATCTAGCAGCTGTTACACCTTTAGAAGGAAAAGTTCCAATTTGTTTTCCTTGTAAGTATTCTCCAGTTGTGATTGCTCTCATAGCTGCTGCTGTACAAGCCATTTCAAATAATGCTTGGTCAGCTGCACCCATTTTTTTCCATAAGTCTAAATTGACCATGAAGTGAGTAGATGTTGATACTTGGTGCCAACCTGGAAACAAGTTGAACTTAGTAATTTTGTGAAAACCAAGAACTTCATCAATTGCAGGCATTGAATATTCTGTTGCATCTAGAGTTCCTTTTTCTAAAGCAGCAAAAATTTCTCCACCAGCCATCAATGTAGCAGATGCTCCAATTTCATTTAAAACCATTCCTCCTAAACCTGAGAAACGAATTTTTAAACCCTTAAGATCATCTAAACTTGTAATTGGATTTCTATACCAACCAGCAGTTTCAGGCCCAATCGTACTACATAACAAAACTTGAATATTTTGCTTGTTGTAGATTTCATTTGCTAATTTTGAACCTTCTCCTTCAAACCACCATGCCGCATACTCCCATGGTTCCATTCCAAACGGTACCGCTGCAAATAAAACAGCTGCTGGAATTCTTCCTTGGTCATAAGCCATGTAGTTGTAAGCCGCAGGTAAGTCACCTTTACTTATTGATGGTGAAATCTCTAGCGGAGGAAGAATTTTTCCTGGTTCGTAAACCTTTAGTTTTATTCTTCCGTCTGTAGCTCTATCTAAAGTGTCTGAAAGACGTGCAACAGGATCACCTAATGCTGGCCAACCAGTGTTGAAAGTGGATTGCACTTTCCATCTAATTTTTTCTGCTGCATTAACTTGCTGAAGTGAAAAAGTAAACACAATAGCAAAGGCAGCAAAAATACTAAATGATGTTTTTATTAGTTTTTTCATTATACCCCTCTCGTTTTGTTTAGAGTTGTTTTTTAAAGAAGAACATTTCCAACTCATACTAAAATGCTCTCCATGCTTGTCCGTAAAGATCTACCATCTCGTTTACAGAAGGCACTCTTGGATTGAGGTTTGGTGCTCCTGAATTTTCTGCATCAGTTGCCATATTTTCTAACTCTTCCTCAAAATTTTTTTGATTAATTCCAAAATTAAGCATTGATGGAACTTCAAAATCATTATTAATTTTATAGAGACCTTTAATTAATTTATCACATGCTACATCATCAGTATCCTCAGGAAGTGCAAAATTACCTGCCCGACTACAGTCAGCATATCTACTCTTTGCATGCTCTATTGAAAATTCAGTTATAGTTGGCAATAGCATTGCATTACTTAGGCCATGTGGAACTTTAAAATTACTTCCTAAAGGCCTACTCATTCCATGCACTAAGCAAATAGATGCATTTGAGAATGCCAAACCACCTAATGTAGCTGCTAACATTAATCCTTCTCGTGCTTTTAAATCTTTTGGGTCTTTATCAACAGCATAAATATTTTGTGAAACAAGTCTTATTGTATCTAGTGCCATTCTATCTGAAAATAGTGTAGCTTTTTTACTTACATATGCTTCTATTCCATGCGTTAAAGTATCAATTGCACTATCAATTGTTAATCTTCTAGGTTTTGATAAAGTTAAATCATAGTCAACGATAGCACAAATTGGAACAAACCCTTCACCTCTGCAAGAAATTTTTTCATTATTGTTCGAATCTATGATGACCGCATGATGTGTTACCTCTGAACCCGTCCCAGCTGTTGTGGGTATTGCAATAATTGGTAATCCTTTTTTATCAAACATTGACGGAGGTTTATAATCTTGAATATTTTTACTATATTTTGCCATTGCAGCAATTGCTTTGGCAGTATCTATTGGGCTACCTCCACCAAAACCTATGACGGCATCATTTTTGCATTTTTCTAGAAATTTTATACCATTTAATACGACTGTATCTGTTGGATCAGGTACCGTGTCATCAAAAACATCTGATTTTAATCCTGCTTTAGTTAGAACTTCTTGTAATTTTTTAACATAACCAAATGATACCATTTGTTTATCCGTTACAATTAATAATGATTTTATTGAGCCTAGAATATTTATAATTTCAGGTAATTCATTTAAGCTACCTTTGCCAATCTGCAAATATCTTGGCACACAAACTCTTACATTGTCTCTTTTAATCAAAAACTCTCCCTCACTCTAATTTCTTTAACCTCGATCTAAACTTATGTAAATTAAGGAGTCAACAGTTGAAACCTTCTAATTGATAATATTTTTCTCATTTAAGGAATAACAGATTGAAATGAAAAAAAAGCTAGTGTAACTTTCAAATAAATATAAAAGGAGTACCATGAAAAAAATAAGTCATTTTATAGATGGAAAAACTTATTCAAATAATGAATCTAGAAAAGGTCCAATCTTTAATCCAGCGATAGGCGAACAAATAGCAGAAGTTGAATTGGCAAGCAAAGATACTGTTGAGATGGCAATAGAGAGTTCAAAAAAAGCTTTTATAACATGGTCAAAAACTACAGGGACCCCACCCGCTGTCTCATATTCAGATGTTATTTATGATGGAATAAACTGGGTTGTTGTTGGAGGAAGCTCTGCCGCCAATTCCATTATATATTCTGCAAACAGTGGGAATACATGGACTAGTATAGCTTCAGGTATTTTTAATAATACTACACTACTTAGTGTTTATTTTGATTCATGCACTACAATAGCATGGAATGGTTCAATGTGGGTTGCAGTAGGAGGAGGAATGAATTTTCATGATGATGATTTCTTCTCGAATAATTCAATTGCATATTCATCGGATGGAATTAGTTGGACAGGCCTTGGCACTTCAATATTTAGTT
>ERZ767114.747-NODE-747-length-16864-cov-3.006374_pt1 | contig 16864 bp, 10 predicted proteins | sample MGYA00374952_ERZ767114 | MGnify/ENA primary metagenome ERZ767114 (study PRJEB28939, sample SAMN06267156) | marine metagenome | isolation source: Columbia River Estuary | place: USA:Columbia River Estuary, USA | collected 2012-05-05 ...
TCATATCTGCTGTATAGTTACCGTCGTCATCTATTTTAAAATAAACAGTAGCCGCATACTCAAAATGATTATCTAATGTCATTACCGGCAAAAAGTCTGTACGATCCTGAGTAGGATCAAAATTTATAGTAATCTCATATCCGCCCGTCGTGTCCGACAATTGGGCAAATGCGAACCGATTGCCACGTGCAGATTTACGGATTTGCACACCCGCAACAACGCCAGCCAGTTTGGCAACATGCGCGCCGCGTTCAGCACGTTCATGGACCTGATCTAACGTTTTAATGTCTTTGCGTTTCAACGCGGCCATGTAGTCATCAAGTGGATGACCAGACAGGTAAAATCCAACGGCTTTAAACTCTTCGTTCAGGCGCTCGGCAGGCAACCAGTCTGCCATTTGCATCAATCTTGGTTCTGGCAAGTCGTCACCAGCCTCGCCAAACAGCGACACTTGATTAGAATTTTTTTGCTCGTGGATCGCTGCCGAGTAATTAACCAGCGCATCCAAGGCATCGAACACCTGTCGGCGATTTTTATTAAGCACGTCGAAAGCGCCGGATCTGGCAAGCATCTCGAGCGGCCTTTTGCCAACCCGTTTCAAATCAACTCGTCTGGCCAGATCAAACAAGGTTACAAACGGCGTCTCACCGCGCCCTTCTGTAACCAGCCGCATGGCCTCAACTCCGACGTTTTTCAACGCACCAAGCGCGTAGACCAAAGCCCCCTGTGACACCGTAAACTGCGGCTGCGAGCGGTTCACACAAGGGGGCGTCCACGCCAGCGCCAATCCTTTGCGCACCTCTTCGAAATAAACCGCCAACTTATCAGTCAGATGGATATCACAATTCATCACTCCGGCCATAAACTCGACCGGGTGGTTGGCCTTGAGCCAAGCGGTTTGGTAGCTGACCACCGCATAAGCCGCTGCGTGCGATTTATTGAAGCCGTAGTTGGCAAATTTTTCAAGCAGATCAAAGACATCACTGGCGGTTTTTTTGTCGACTCCGTTTGCAGCGGCACCCTTTTCAAATTTTGGGCGTTCCGCATCCATCGCCTCTTTGATCTTTTTACCCATCGCGCGGCGCAACAGATCGGCCCCACCGAGCGTATAGCCTGCCATCACCTGCGCAATTTGCATCACCTGTTCTTGATACACAATAATACCTTGGGTTTCTTCCAGGATATAATCGATCAGCGGGTGCACCGATTGACGTTCTTTGAGACCGTTCTTTACCTCGCAATAGGTTGGAATATTCTCCATCGGGCCTGGCCGGTACAAAGCCACTAGCGCCACGATATCTTCGATACAGGTGGGCTTCATGCGCTTGAGCGCATCCATCATCCCCGAACTTTCCACCTGAAACACCGCAACCGTTTTAGCACTGGCATACAGCCGATAGGAGGCCGCGTCATCCAGTGGAATTGCACCGATATCATCCACCGCCCCCTCGGCAGGCTGATAAAGCGTGGCCCCATCGGCGGCGATATGCAACGATCTACCACCAAGTTTGATCAGATCCATCGCATTTTGGATCACTGTGAGCGTTTTCAAGCCCAAAAAATCAAACTTGACCAATCCGGCCTGTTCAACCCACTTCATGTTAAACTGGGTGGCCGGCATATCCGAGCGTGGATCTTGATAGATCGGCACCAACGCATCCAGAGGCCGGTCGGCAATCACCACACCGGCGGCATGGGTGGAGGCGTTGCGCAACAGCCCCTCGACCTGCTGGCCATAGGTTAAAAGTCGGTCCACCACCTCTTCGTTTTTAGCCTCTTCCCGAAGCCGCGGCTCGTCGGCAAGCGCCTTTTCGATACTGACCGGTTTAACCCCCTCAACCGGGATCATTTTTGACAGACGATCGACCTGCCCGTAAGGCATTTGCAAAACGCGGCCAATATCGCGCACGGCGGCTTTTGACAACAAGGCACCAAAGGTGATGATCTGACCAACCCGATCCCGCCCGTATTTTTGTTGCACATATTGAATCACCTCTTCGCGGCGATCCATACAGAAATCTATGTCAAAATCTGGCATTGAAACCCGGTCAGGATTCAAAAACCGTTCAAACAGTAAGGAATAGCGCAACGGATCAAGATCGGTCACGGTCAGCGCATATGCCACCAGAGACCCCGCCCCCGAGCCTCGGCCCGGCCCGACGGGAATGCCGTGATCCTTGGCCCATTTGATGAAATCTGCAACGATCAGAAAATACCCGGGAAAGCCCATGGATTCGATGATGCCCAGTTCAAATTCGAGACGTTTATCATAGGCCTCAACACTGTCAGCATGGGGGATCACCGCCAGCCGTGCCTTTAGGCCGTCTTGCGCCTGCCGACGCAGCTCGGCGACCTCATTGTCAGCAAATTTCGGCAGGATCGGATCGCGCCGATAGGCCATGAAAGCACAGCGGCGGGCGATTTCGACGGTATTTTCAACCGCTTCAGGCAGGTCTGCAAACAGCGCAACCATTTCAGCAGGGCTTTTGAAATAATGCTGTGCTGTCAATCTGCGGCGCGCATCCTGCTGATCGACATAGGCCCCGTCGGCGATGCAAATCAATGCATCGTGCGCCTCGTACATTTTAGGATCGGGAAAATACACATCATTAGTGGCGACCACAGGCACGCCGTGATCATAGGCCAGTTCCAAATGACCCCGTTCGATTTGCTGTTCGGCCTCAGTGACCCCACTGTCCGACCGATGGCGTTGTAATTCAACGTACAGACGGTTGCCAAAACTCTGTTTCAAGTCAATTAAAATTGCCTCAGCCGCAGGGCGTTGACCACCTGCCAAAAGCCGGCCCATCGGCCCGTCGGGTCCCCCCGTCAAACAGATCACACCCTCTGCATGGGCGCGCAAATCATGCAGCGTGACGTGCGCAGGTTGTCCGTCGCCGCGCAAATAAAGTTTGCTGTTCAGCAACATCAGGTTCTCATAACCGTGTTCGTTCTGGGCCAAAAGAACCAGCGGCGCGGGGCGCAGCACCTGTGCCCGTCCCGTTTGCGCGGTTTGGCTTTCATCGTAATGCAGATCAACCTGACAGCCGATAATCGGCTGAACGCCTGCCCCGCTGGCGGCCACCGAAAACTCTAACGCGGCAAACATATTATTGCTGTCTGTCAATGCGACGGCAGGCATATCCATACCGGCACATAAACCCGGCAATTTCTTGAGGCGCATTGCACCTTCAAGCAGCGAATATTCGCTGTGCACCCGAAGGTGAATATATGTGACTGAACCGCCCATAACGCGCAAGCTATCCGACGATTGGCACGACCGAAAGCCCTTCTATTCAATTTCTCAACATCCCGCTCAAAGACCCGAACCCTCCCACCAGTTTTTTCGGTTGATGGAAACTGTTTCGCCGACTAAGGCACAAAAAAAAACTTGCCAAAAGCTACGATTGCACGCTTTTGTATAGCTTCACACCCATGCGGCAATCGCTTAACTACCGTCGTTTAAACCGCCACACTTTTGGGAACAAAAACCAAAAAGGAGCAATAGGTGACACAAACTCTGCTGAGTTTAGACGGCGTGACCAAAGCCTATCCCGGCGTCGTGGCTAACGACAATGTCGCGCTGCAGATAAGGCATGGCGCTGTACATGCCTTGCTCGGTGAGAACGGTGCGGGAAAATCAACACTAGTGAAAATGATCTATGGCTTGATCAAGCCCGACAGCGGCACAATGACCTTGGTGGGCCATCTTTATGCACCGCCCGAGCCACGCGCCGCCCGCGCTGCCGGAGTCGCAATGGTCTTTCAACATTTTTCACTCTTCAATGCATTGAGCGTGGCTGAAAACATTGCCCTCGGTATGGAGTCCCCCCCCCCACAACGCGATCTGGCCGAGCAAATCAAGACCGTATCAGCAAACTATGGCTTGCCTTTAGACCCCTATAGAACGGTTGGAAATCTGTCGGCTGGTGAACGCCAACGGGTCGAGATTATTCGCTGCCTGTTGCAAAATCCAAAATTGCTAATCATGGATGAGCCCACCAGCGTGCTCACCCCACAAGAGGTGGAAATTTTATTTACGACTTTAAAAAAGCTCAGCGCGGAAGGCACCGCTATTTTATACATTTCTCACAAATTGGACGAAATTCGCCAAATTTGCGACCAAGCGACAATTTTGCGCCGCGGCAAAAATGTCGGCCATTGCCACCCCGCCGAAACCACGGCGCGTGATCTGGCTGAAATGATGGTTGGCACCAGTTTCACCAGTCCAACACGCCAGTCTCGGGAGATTGGCGATGATATTTTACACCTGAATGATTTGTCACTGCCCGCGCCCAGCGCTTTTGGGACCGCATTGAAACAGATCAATCTCACAGTGAAAGCCGGCGAAATCATCGGCATTGGCGGAGTGGCGGGCAACGGACAGGACGAGTTGCTGTCCGCCCTGTCAGGGGAAGTTAAGACCACTGCCGGCAGCATCGTGTTCAATGGTCAGGCAATCGGCGACCAACCGCCCGGATCTCGTCGGTCCCTCAGAGTGTTCAGCGCCCCAGAAGAGCGCCTCGGCCACGCCGCGGTGCCAGATATGAGCTTGACCGAAAATACGCTCATCTCAACCACCAACCAAAAAGACATGATACGCAATGGTTTTATAAACTGGCCCAAAGCCCGCGCGTTTGCCGAACAGGTTATAGAAGCCTTTGATGTACGAACCCCGGGCCCAGGCAGTGCCGCGCAATCTTTGTCTGGCGGGAATTTGCAAAAATTTGTCATTGGTCGCGAAGTGATGCAAGCCCCGCATCTGCTGGTGGTCAATCAGCCCACTTGGGGCGTCGATGCCGCCGCCGCCGCTGCCATCCGGCAAGCATTGCTTGATTTGGCACAAAGCGGGGCAGCGGTGATTGTAATCAGTCAGGACCTTGATGAACTCCTTGAGATTTGCGATTATTTTGGTGCTTTAAACGCGGGGAGCTTGTCGGAAATACGTCCCATAGAGGGGCTTAAAATGGATCAGATCGGCTTGATGATGGGCGGCGCAGACAGTGCCGAGGTGCCACAGTGATACGGCTGGAAAAACGCCTGCAGCCATCGCGCACACTGACAAGCTTGACCCCTATTCTTGCGGTGATCCTAACCATGATCATTGGTGGCCTCATGTTTGCCCTGCTAGGCAAGCCACCGTTCGAATCAATCCGGATTATTTTCTGGGACCCGTTGTTCAACCCACAATTCGCCGCCTATTCCAGACCGCAGCTTTTGATCAAAGCCGCCCCGCTTATTCTGATTGCCATCGGGCTGTCGATTGGATTTCGGGCAGGCATCTGGAATATCGGTGCCGAGGGCCAGTATATCATCGGGGCCATTTGCGGTGCGGGTATGGGGTTGGCATTCTATCCTGCCGATCTGTTTATTATTTTTCCACTCATGGTGATCACAGGTGCGTTTGGGGGTTGGGCTTGGGCCATGATCCCCGCGCTTTTAAAAACCCGTTTTGGCACCAATGAAATTCTGGTTTCGCTGATGTTGGTCTATGTCGCTGAAAGCCTGTTGGCCTCAGTCAGTTCGGGTCTGTTGAAAAATCCAGACGGTATGGGCTTTCCCGGCTCGCGCAACCTGCAACAATATCCCGCTGCGGCAAACACCGAACTGTTTACAAATACCGGCATGCACTGGGGCGTGGTCGCCTGTTTCATTGCAGTGATTTTTGCCTATGTGGTGCTGACGCGTCACCTGCAAGGGTTTCATATCCGTCTCACCGGACAGGCGCCACGCGCGGCGCGCTTCGCCGGCGTCAACCCACATCGCGTCACTATATTGTGCCTCGGCATTTCAGGGGCACTTGCTGGCATGGCGGGCCTGTTCGAAGTCGCCGGTCCCGCGGGGCAAATCACCATCGACTTCAATACTGGCTATGGCTTTACCGCCATTATCGTAGCGTTTCTGGGCCGGTTGCACCCAATGGGCATCGTGCTTGCCGGGCTGTTGATGGCGCTGACCTATATCGGCGGAGAACTGGCGCAGCTGATGCTTGGGCTGCCCGGGGCATCGATCCAGCTGTTTCAAGGCATGTTGTTGTTCTTTCTATTAGCAACAGATGTGTTCACCCATTACCGCATTCGAATTGGCGAGGCATGAGACATGGACTTATCCGCAATTAACCCTGTTTTATTGATTGCATCGCTGATGGTCTCTGCAACCCCTATCTTGCTGGCAGCGATTGGCGAAACTGTTGTCGAAAAAGCCGGCGTTCTCAATTTAGGGGTCGAGGGCATGATGATCACTGGCGCGGTGATCGGCTTTGCCGTGGCGATCAACAGTGGCAGCCCACCGCTGGGCTTTATCTGCGCGGCGGTTGCAGGGGCTGCTCTTTCCCTCAGTTTTGGGTTTCTGACACAAGTTTTGCTGGCCAATCAAGTCGCCACCGGTCTGGGGTTGACCTTAGTCGGCCTTGGGCTTTCGGCATTGATCGGCAAACCCTATGAAGGGATGAAATCGCCAACATTGCCGGCGCTTGATATCCCCGGTCTGTCCGATATTCCAGTTTTGGGCCCGATCGTGTTTTCACATGATCCGATGGTCTATGTCAGCCTTGCACTGGTCTTTGCGGTCTGGGCTGTGCTGAAATACAGCCGAGCCGGGCTGATTTTACGTGGCGTGGGCGAAAACCATGATGCCGCCCATGCCCTGGGCTATAAGGTAATCCGTATCCGGCTTTTGGCGATCATGTTCGGCGGTGCCTGTGCCGGCTTGGGGGGCGCCTACCTCAGCCTCGTCCGGGTGCCACAATGGACCGAGGGCATGACTGCGGGTGCCGGCTGGATCGCGCTGGCCATCGTGGTGTTCGGCAGCTGGAAGCCGCTACGGGTTTTAATCGGCGCCTATTTATTCGGCGGTGTCACCGTCCTGCAATTGAATCTACAGGCTGCCGGGGTCGCGATCCCGGTAGAGTACTTGTCGATGTCGCCATATCTGATAACAATCGCGGTGCTGGTTTTTATCTCAGCCCGCGGTGCCCAAGCGGCACCTGCGTCTTTGGGCCGGATATTCCACGCCTCGAGCTGAGGCACACATAACTAAGAACAGGGAGATGTTCATGACAATCAAATCAATTCTTACCGGGGCGGTGGCCGCAGCCGGATTGGCCTCAGCGGCCTTTGCAGCCGACGTCAAAGTTGGCTTTGTCTATGTCGGACCCGTCGGTGACGGTGGCTGGACCTATGAGCATGAGCAAGGACGGCTCGCGGTTGAAAAGCATTTTGGCGATAAGGTCGAAACGATTTTTCAAGAAAGCGTGCCTGAGGGCGCAGATTCAGAGCGAGTGATGACCCAGATGGCGCTATCGGGTGCCGATCTAATCTTCACCACCTCGTTCGGCTATATGGACCCGACCAATAATGTCGCCGCCAAATTTCCCAATGTGAAATTTGAACATGCCACCGGCTACAAGCGGCTGCACCCCAACGTATCGACCTATTCAGCGCGCTTCTACGAAGGCCGCGCCGTTCAGGGCCATATCGCTGGAAAAATGACCAAAACCAACAAAATTGGATATATCGCATCTTTCCCGATCCCCGAAGTGATCCGGGGTATCAATTCAGCCTATATCCATGCCAAAAAAGCCAATCCAAATATCGAGTTTAACATCGTCTGGGCCTACACATGGTTTGATCCCGCCAAAGAAGCCGATGCAGCAACCGCATTGATTGAACAGGGCGCAGATGTGATCTTGCAGCACACAGATTCGACTGCACCGCAGGCAGCCGCTGAGAAAGCTGGCAATGTAATTACGTTTGGTCAAGCCTCTGATATGCCAGAGTACGGCCCAATGCCACGGGTCAGCTCTATTATTGACGACTGGGCACCATATTATATCGCCCGCACCCAAGCTGTGCTGGACGGGTCTTGGGCCAGTATGGATACATGGGACGGCATCGGCCCGGGCATGGTAAAGATCGGCGAGATCTCCAATGCAGTTCCCGCCGATGTGAAAGCCGACGCACTGGCACTGCGCGACTCGATCGCCTCTGGTGCCTATAGCCCCTTTACCGGTCCGCTCAACAAACAAGACGGCAGCGCATGGTTGGCAGCAGGTGAAACTGCGGATGATGGCACCTTGGCAGGCATGGGCTTTTATGTCGAAGGGCTGACTGGCGACATCCCGAATTAATCGGACCAAACTATTCTGGCCCACAAGCCTTTTTTGAGACTTTTGACGCAAAACAGGCTTGTAACGCCATACAGAAAAGGCTCTGGTTTACAGAGCCTTTTTTCATTGCAACGCGGAGATCTTAAAATGTTTCAAAGCGCCTTTCTTTGCCGTATGTTCACACTGTGAGCAATCCAATGACAGATATCGCCATCATCGGCGGCGGGATCGCCGGCATCTCAGCCGCGGCGCGCTTGTCGCACCATGCCTCGGTGACGCTATTTGAGGGCGAAGACAGACTTGGTTATCACGCCTCGGGCCGATCGGCCGCCGCCTTTGTGGAAGACTACGGCAATTCCGTTGTACGCAGCCTCAACAGTGCCAGTGCAACCTATCTGCGCGATGAAAACGGCGGTGTTCTCAGTCCGCGCGGGATGCTTTTGGTGGCCAAGGCTGGCGATAGAGACCAGTTTGAACATGAACACCGCGAGTTTGGATTAGGCACAATATCAGTGATTGAAGCACGGCATAAAATTCCCATCCTCAACCCAGAAATGGTTCAATACGCGGGATTTCGCGAAGATATTTATGACATTGATACCGACCTTTTGTTGCAGAATTTCCGCCGCGAAGCCCTGAAGAACGGCGCTGAGATACACATTAAATCTCAGGTCACTGCCTTGTCGTATGGCGATCAGCGCTGGACCATCACAACACCCAATGGCGTTTATCGCGCCACAATTCTGGTCAACGCTGCTGGCGCCTGGGCGGACCCGCTGGCACAGATGGCTGGTCTTGACCCGTTGAGCATCACCCCCTATCGCCGCTCAATGGCACGCATTCCTGCCCCTGCGGGACACGATGTCAGCAGCTGGCCATTTATGGATGAGGTGGGCGAGGCTTGGTACGCCAAGCCCGATGCCGGCCAGTTGATCGTCTCGCCCTGTGAAGAACACGCCACCCATCCCCATGACGCTTGGGCCGATGACATGGTTTTGGCCGAGGGGTTGGCACGCTATGAACAGATGGTAACAGCCCCTGTTTCACGGATGAGCGCAAATTGGGCAGGTTTGCGGAGTTTTGCCCCCGACCGTGCGCTGGTAATCGGCCACGCCCCACAGCAACCCGCTTTTTTCTGGCTTGTCGGACAGGGCGGTTACGGATTTCAAACTTGTGTGGCGGCTAGCCAATTAACCGCCGACCTGATCGCGGGGCGTCCCTCTGAGCTCCCAAATCAGACCCGAGCAGCGCTATCACCTAACAGGTTCTCGTGAACCAGCGCGGCGCATTGCCCTCAATTAAAAGAGAGGTAAGCACCGGTGATAACGGGCGGCTTAACGCACCTGCGGCTGTCCGCAACGCTGACGCAATCGTTCAAATGCTGCGGGATGTGGCCCCGGCTACCGGCCACGCACTGGAGATTGCCAGCGGCACAGGCCAGCATATCGTGCAGCTGGCCGCAGCCCTGCCAGGGCTTATATGGCAACCCAGCGACATAGATCCCGCGCGGCTGGCCAGTATCGCGGCTTGGGCAGATGATGCCCCACTGCCAAATCTGCGCTCTGCCTGCCGGTTAGATGCCACCAAAGTGGGGTGGGCTGAGAAACATGCGAACCAAGACGTTATTTTACTGATAAACCTGCTGCATCTGATCAGTGACGCTGCGACGCAAGCCCTGATAGACGAGATTGCCAAAGCGTTGGCACCGGGGGGGATCATAATTCTGTATGGCCCGTTTATGCGCAGCGGCGTCTTGACCAGCGCTGGGGACCAAGCGTTTCATGCGCGCCTGCGAGAGGCTGATCCAGATCTGGGATATAAGGATGACAGGACGGTGCTGACCAAACTGAAAGCCGCAGGTCTGACACCATTGGACCCGGTTGAAATGCCAGCCAACAATTTGACGATAATGGCGCAAAAAAATAATCTTTAAGAAGACGATCCGCCAAAGAGCACGTATCGTAGACTGCGTTGGATTTACCGCAACTGCTGCGACCATGAAACCCTGCTGGCAGCCTTCAAAACGAAAGGTATGACGTAACAGTTGCAGGCTGGCAGAGGAGGGAGTTTTATTTCCACTGGATGACCTGAGCGTTATTTCTTATGATCAAAACACCAGCAGAAAACAAAATTTGAATGAACGGAAAAATATGTCGCTCTCAGTTGAAAAGACCCTGCGCAAGGCCCAGAGCCATCTTAAAGCAGGAGAGTTGGCCGAGGCGGGAACGCTTTACAAGGCAATATTGTCGAAATTTCCCAAAAACATGAAAGCCATTAAAGGATATCAAAGGGTAAATTCGGGAGTGACCGCGCATAAGTCGCCATCTTTTGAGCCGCCTCAAGACAAGATTCAGGCTTTGTTAGGTCTCTATCATAACCAGCAGTTTGAAGACCTGTTTGCCACTGCAAAAAATCTAGCCCGTCAATATCCAAACTCAGTACTGATTTATAATATTTTAGGCATGACTAATGCCAGTCTTCAAAACTCAGAAGCGGCAATTCTGAACTTTCAACAAGCGATCAAAGCCAAACCGGACTATGCTGAATCGCACTATAATTTGGGAATTTCTCTACAAACAATCGGCAAGATAGATGCCGCTATTTCCAGCTTTAAAAGAGCTGTGAAAATAAAACCGGATCATTTTGCATCCTATAACAACATGGGCAATGCTTTTAAAAGTAAAGGTATGCTCAGTGCTGCAATCAACTGCTTTAATAGTGTTTTAGAAATCCAGCCCGAGCATGCTGAGGCGCATTATAATATGGGCACTGCCCTGCAAGAGAACGGCGATTTAGATGAGGCTATAACCTGTTATCAGCGGACGCTTGAGATTCAGCCAGATCATGGCGATGCATACAATAATCTCGGAAATGCGTTAAAGGATAAAAGCGCTTGGGACGCTGCGATAGAGAGTTACAAAAATTGCCTCAAGATCAAGCCCGGCTATGCCGAGGCATATTGCAATATGGGCCTTGCGCTAAAGGGAAAGGGCGATCTAGACGCCGCAATACAAAGCTATTGCAACGCCCTAGAGATTAAGCCGGACTATGCTGAGGCGCATAGAAATCTAAGCTTGGCCAAGACCTATACCCCAAAAGATACTCAAATCGCAGACATGGATACGCTTTATGAAAGTGAATTTACAAGCGACGAACAGCGTTGCCACCTATGCTTTGCCCTGGCGAAGGCGCATAGAGATTTAGAAAACCTGAAAATGTCATTCACTTACCTCAAAGAAGGCAACGCCCTGCGCAAAAAACTGTTATCATATGATATTTCAAAAGACGAAAAGCTTTTCGCAGAGATGAAGAAAAGACATGCATTAAACCTGAACGAGACCTCTGAAAATTCGGATAGCACCTTTGAAGTCATACCAATTTTTATTTTGGGCATGCCAAGATCGGGAACAACCCTTGTGGAACAAATCATCTCAAGTCACTCAAAGGTTACCGGCGCGGGCGCGTTGGAATTTGTCCGGCGATTTACAGAAGAATTGCATGGCTCTAACAGTCATGGTTTTCGAAGTCTTTATCTAAAAAAACTGGGGCAACTGTCTCTTGGCAACGGGTTTGTAACCGATAAAATGCCACATAATTTTTTGCATATTGACCAAATCTATCGCTCCCTACCGGAAGCAAAAATTATACATATAAAAAGAGACCCCGCTGCGATTTGTTGGTCAAATTACCAGCATTATTTTGCCTCCCGAGAACTGGCATATTCCTGTGATCTTGAAGATTTGGTGAAATATTATCATATGTATGATGATTTAATGACGTTTTGGCATTCACATTATGGCCATCGCATCTATCAACTTGATTACGATCAACTGACTGTGCATCAAGAAGATCAAACGAAAAAACTAATTAAGCACATTGGCCTGGAATGGGAAGATGCCTGCCTATCACCCCATAAAAACCAACGGGGCGTACATACAGCATCCCAACAGCAAGTGCGAAAAGAAGTGTACACGGGCAGTTCGAACCAATGGCGAAAGTTTGAGCCGTTTCTTGGAGGCGTTTTTGACGGGCTGTCTGGAACGTCAAATAGATCAGCTGAAACCTAAAGTAACCGTTTTTTGAACCATCTAATCACTGGGTCGGAAATAACCTACAGTGATATATGCTGTATATTTCTGCACAGTTGCATCTGCATAAACCCGTAAGCGCCAATGGGCGGATCCTGCAATTGACGCCCTACCGAAATATGTAACCAGCTTGCGCGACTGCGGCCGCCTCTTCTTAGCGCCCCTCCCGAACCCTAGGCCTGCTGCCAATTGCCCTTGGCCGATAACAAGGCTTTAACGGTTCATCCTGCCATCTACCATTTTCCCATAATTTGCTTGCGCCGTTCTTTCATTCGTTCATTTGCCTCTTCTGTCCCATCGTGAAACGAGCCAAACAGCTTATCCCAAGGAATTTCCAGAGACCCGTAATTACACTCAAAATAACGGTGGTGCATCTGATGATGAAAAGTGCCAAGTTTCAGGCGGTTCTCATCTTTAACCACCAAACCTTCAAAGCCTGTGTGGGTGGTCGCCGCTGTGAGCGTATAATACTGCAAATGAAATAGGATATGCACGGGATGGGCCGCAACGACCCAATGGATCAGTACAGTGCCAAGATAGATGATATGTTCGATCGGGTGCATCGAAAGGCCGGACCAAGGCCCGACATTGATGTTGCGATGATGCAGGGCATGCACATGCTTGTACAAAAACGGCACGTGCAAAAGACGGTGTATCCAATAGAAATAAAAACTCTCCCAGGCGGGGATCAGCAGAAACATCAAGACAAACCATACCGGATGTGCCGCCCACGTCAGCATCGGAGCATAGCCATTGGACAAGGCCCAAAACATCAGCACCTCATAAGCCGTCCAAATTGTGACACCACTGACCAAAGTCCAAAACATATTGTCTCTGATTTGCCCCCCCAAGGTAAATTGGCGACCATTCTTCATCAGCGGCCGGGGGTCATATTTCAGATGCTGGCCCTGTTTGGTAAAAGTATAAAAATACAGATGTAATCCGCCTGCCACCGCAGACATCAAGACGATGTTGCGAACATACATTTCGGCAATCCATCCAATAGCAAAGGCTTTGGTTTCGTCTTGCGATGGCTGAAACCAATAAAAAGAAATAAAGGCGATACCAACGATAATAAGTTTTTCAGTGATCAAAAACCAAGAATTCCAAACCCAGGCAAGCATCTCCATCGGGCGCAACGGCCATCTGAAAAATGGCGATACTTCAATTGGGACCGAGGGAACATGATTCCAACCTTTGAGAGGGGCGTCAGCCATCTAAATCGCCTTGCTTGGAGGTGCATCAGGGGTCATATTGCCAGAATTGCCTTCATTTGAAAAACAGTTTAATTATTATTTTTAAATCTGATAATCAGAGGTAAAGATGGCTATATCCCTGAAAGCGATGGAGTATTTTACAACCGCTTTGCGCATGGGCAACATCGCAAAGGCTGCGGCAAAGCTCAACATTGCCGCGTCGGCGGTGTCAGCGGCAATCGACCAGATTGAGGCCACCTTTAATCTGACCCTAATCACACGACAGCGGTCACGAGGGATAAAACCCAATGCAAGCGGGTTGGCCGTGGCGCGAAAATTCGAACGATTACTTGAGGATTACCAAGCCATTCTTGCGGAAGGTGATGACCTAAAACAGGCGTTAAACGGCACACTTCGTATTGGGTATTATGCGCCAATTGCGCCTGCATTCCTACCAAAAATCCTGTCCTCCTTCGTGCCAGACAATCGTGATCTGGTGCTGCATCTTGAGGAATGTGACAACGACGCTGCCCAAGACGGTCTGCTGAACGGCACCTATGACGTCATTATATTTGTCAGCGAAGACGTACGTCCGTTAATCAGTTTTGATGTTTTAATCGAGGCCCCGGCTTACTGCGTTTTGCCCAAATCACACCACTTGGCGGACCAAAGCAGCATCAGCATGGCACAGATTGCCGACGAACCCATGGTAGTCTTAAACCGTCCCGTTGCAGCAGCTTATTACCGCGGGCTTTTTGCAACCCAATCCAAGGCGTTTTCCATTGCCGCCTTGGCTAACTCTACGGAAATGGTCCGCAGCCTTGTCAGCGCAGGCCATGGATGTGCAATTCTCAACATGCAGCCCTTGACCCAACAAAGCTATGAAGGCGGCTCTTTGGTCGGGCTTCCTATTAGTGACCCTCTGCCGCCTTTGACACTGGCCATTGCGTATGACAAATCCCGACCGCGCCGATTGGTTCAGCATTTTGTCGACGCATGCCGTGAACATTTTTCTGATGCGGGATCCGAGCGATGTATCGTTGGAGAGGTTACCCGATAAACCACACCTTGTGGGTCAGTCATCAATGGACATTCCACGACCAATGGCGTCCCAAAGTCAGGCATGTTTGTCATCTCACCCGATCAAAGGGCGAATACGGTCGACAGCGCGCAGGATATTCTCGGCACTGTTGGCATAGGAAAACCGCACAAAGCCTTCGCCGTGCTCCCCAAAACTGGTACCGGCAACCGTGGCAACACCGGCTTGATCCAAAAACAAATCCTGCGCCTCTTTCGCACTGAGGCCGGTGTCAGAAATATTAGGAAACGCGTAAAATGCGCCCGCCGCATCTGCACAGCGCACGCCCGGCAAATCGTTCAAAGCCTCAATGATCACCCGGCGCCGGCTATCAAACTGGCGTACCATCTCATCCACGGCGTCTTTGGGTCCGGTCAGGGCCGCAAGGCCGGCAAACTGTGCTGCAGCATTCACGCAAGAGTGATCATTGATACACAGGCGTGTCACCGGATCAACCATGGAGTCCGGCCAAACCGCATAGCCCATGCGCCAGCCAGTCATCGCATAGGTTTTCGACCAGCCGTCCAGAACAATCAAACGGTCCCGAATTTCAGGATAGCTGAGCAGGCTGACATGCGCGCGACCATCATAAAGCATCTGGCTGTAAATCTCATCCGATAAAAGTGCCACTTGCGGGTGCGCAGCCAGTCCTGCCACAAGCTTGTCAATTTCGGCCTTTGGCGTGACCCCGCCAGTCGGATTGGCCGGACTGTTGATAATAATCAGCCGCGTACGATCGGTTATTTGTGACAGAACCGTTGCCGCGTCAAAGGCAAAACCGTTCTCTTCGCGCAGCGCAATTGGAACCGGCGTCGCACCACTGTATTGAATAACGGACTCGTAAATCGGAAACCCGGGGTTGGGATACATGATTTCAACCCCCGGCTCGCCAAACATCAACACCGCAAAAAACATGGTCGGCTTACCACCCGGAACCACAATTACATTGTCCGGACTAACTGTCGCGCCATGGCGGCGGTGCAGGTCTTGTGCCACCGCCTCACGTAATTGCGGCAACCCATTGGCCGGCGTATACCCATGATGGCCGTCTTTCAGAGCTTGAATACCCGCCTGAACGATATGCTCGGGCGTGCGAAAATCCGGCTGACCGATGCCCAAATTGATGATGTCATGCCCTTCGGCGGCAAGCTTTTGCGCGCGCGATAAAACCACAAAGGCGGATTCGGTTCCCAGTCTGGAAATTCCTTTAGCAAACTGCAAATGTGACATGGTTTCTCCCCGATCACGCTTAGGCGACAAATAAACAGACCCATACACCAATGTCATGGCACTGCACCTCACAGAGGTGAAAGCTGCAGGACCGCAGCGCAACGAGTGCGAACAGCTAACGGTCATGTGGATGGCGAAAATGGACCAGACTGTCAATGAATTCAAGGTGCAAGCAATTGAAAAAGATCGCAATCAAATGACAGCCGCCCTGTGATAACCGTACCCAGACAACCACCCCATACCGCAGTTGTTTTACAGAGACATTGTAGAAATTCACGAAATAGGCCAAACATTCACAAGTCCATACCACCACGCGACCCTTTTGAGGGCAACAATTTACCCCTGGTGCGCCCCGTCCTGCAGCACAGGCAGATAAAAAAGGTTTAAAATGACGCAAGAGATGACAGCGCTCAAGACGGCAATCATCGAGAGATTTGGCACACCCTGCGCAGTAATCGACCTCGATCTGGTTGCCCGCAACATTGTAACAGCCCAAGACCGTTGCGATGCAGTGGGGCTGGCCAATCGGCCGCATATCAAGACACACAAATCGCCAGTATTGGCAAATTTGCAAATCAAGGCGGGCGCACGGGGCATCACTTGTCAAAAGCTGGGAGAGGCCGAGGTAATGGCCAACGCGGGCATCACCGACATCATAATCGCAACCAACCTGTTAGGTGCAGCGCGCTCGGGGCGTCTGGCCAAACTGCAAAGACGCCTTCCACTGAAAGTTTGCGCCGACAATACCGTGTCTCTGAGCGCATATTCACAGGCGGCAGCCCAAGCCGGCCGACCAATGGACGTGCTGATAGAATGCGAGACCGGACAAAAACGTGCAGGCGTCGAAACCCCGAAAGAAGCGCTGACACTGGCCAAGGTCATCCGCGATGACCCGCATCTCAATTTTGCCGGGCTTTTATTTTACCCCTCTCTTGATAGCTGGTCACAAACTCAGGTGTTCTTTGATCACACCGCGGCTGGCCTCAGCGATCTTGGACTGTCTGCCAAGATTGTTTCAACCGGCGGCACCCCGAACTTTAGCCATATTGGCAGTCTGAAAGGTGCGACTGAACATCGTGCCGGCACATGTATTTTCAACGATCGCATGATGATAAAAGCCGGCGTGGCCACGCTTGAGGACTGCGCGTTTCAAGTTTTCACCAGT
>ERZ767114.749-NODE-749-length-16841-cov-4.354152_pt1 | contig 16841 bp, 19 predicted proteins | sample MGYA00374952_ERZ767114 | MGnify/ENA primary metagenome ERZ767114 (study PRJEB28939, sample SAMN06267156) | marine metagenome | isolation source: Columbia River Estuary | place: USA:Columbia River Estuary, USA | collected 2012-05-05 ...
ATAATAGATAACTTCATCTGAATCTATATTACTATGATTGTATGGAGCTGGAATTGATTCCGGATGATAATCGTATAGTCTTGGTACAAAACTGCATATAACAAATGCATCAGTTTCAAAGGTTTGGTGTACCGGAGGTGGCTGATGAATTCTTCCTGTAATAGGTTCAAAATCGTGAATAGAAAATGCATACGGATAATTGTATCCGTCATAACCCACAACATCAAAAGGATGAGATGCATAGACCATCTCTATAATTTCGTTTTGCTTTTTCACTTTGATAAGAAAATCTCCTTTTTTATGATGAGTTTCTAATTCGTGTGGTCTTCTGAGGTCTCGTTCACAATATGGAGAATGTTCTAACAATTGACCAAACCAATTTCGATATCGTTTTGGAGTATAAATAGGGCGATAAGATTCTACAATAAACAGCCTATTATCTTCCGTATCAAAATCAATTTGATAAATAATTCCACGAGGGATTATGAGATAATCACCATATTTAAAATCTAGATTCCCTAAATGAGTTCTCAATTTACCTGTTCCTCGGTGTATAAAAATTAGCTCATCAGCATCAGTATTTTTATAAAAATATTCTTTTAGAGAACTTTTCGGAGCAGCTAAAATGATATTACAATCTGAATTTGTTAAAACTGTTTTTCTACTTTTTAAAAAATCATTTTCTTGTGGAACTTGAAAACCTTTAAAACGGTACGATTTTATATTATTTTCTTTCGCAATTACTGGAGCTACAGAATATTGATTTCTAATTTCTTTGACCATAGTTGGTCTAAACTCGTGATATGAGTTGGTAGACATTCCGTCAAAGCCAATGGTTCCAAAAAGCTGTTCGTAGTAAAGACTTCCATCTTCTTTTCTGAATTGCGTGTGTCTTTTGGGTGGAATTTTTCCGAGTTTATGATAAAAAGGCATATTTTTTTGATTTGATAATTAAACAATATATGAATTGACCAATATCAATCAGTTTACTCTGGATTCCTTTTGATGAGGTTTTTTAATAAAATTAGTAATTCTAACCAATACATATTCAGACATTTTAAAAATGACGCTCTACAAATATAATTAAAAGTATGAATGAAGCTTAACTCTCAGGGGCTAATTCTATTTCTAATCCATTTAATTTAACGGTAATAGGTATTTGACAACTTAGCCTACTATTATCCTCTACGTAAAAAGCCTCGGCTAACATTAAATCCTCATCTGAACCCATTTCAGGTAATTCATGATCAGATTTTATGTAGCACTGACAAGAAGCGCACATTGCCATTCCGCCGCAAACTCCAATTGTTCCCTCAGGAGCTAGTTCATAAGAACGAATAACTTCCATAATATTCATTGCCATATCTGTAGGTGCAAGAACCTCATGAAGAGCTCCGTTTCTATCGGTAATTTTAATGGTAATATCTGTCACTACTCAATTTTTTTTATAACTGGTTTTGGAGCTTCTTTTTTTGTTCCATCAAAACCTTCAACACCGCCAACGGTGGTATACTTCATCACATATTTTTTGTTTGGATAAATTCTTTTGTAAGCACTTTGACACATTAAAGTAGCTTCATGAAATCCACATAAAATTAGTTTTAATTTTCCTGGATAGGTGTTCACGTCTCCAATAGCATAAATTCCTGGAATATTAGTTTGATAGTCTAACGCATTATTTACTTTGATGGCATTTTTTTCTATTTCAAGACCCCAGTTACCAATAGGTCCAAGTTTGGGAGACAATCCAAATAATGGGATAAAGTGGTCAGCTTCAAGATGAATAGTTTCGTCTTTATTAAGGATAATAGAAACTCCTGTTAGATGATCTTTTCCATGAATTTCTTTTACCTCTGCAGGAGTAATCAATTTAATTTTTCCAGCATTTTTTAATTCTTGAACTTTTTCAACAGAATCTAAAGCCCCTCTAAATTCATTTCTTCTATGAACCAAACTTACTTCGGAGGCAACATTTGTTAAAAAAATTGCCCAATCTAGAGCTGAATCACCACCTCCTGCAATGACTACTTTTTTGTTTCTGTAAATCTCTGGATCTCTAATAATATACTCTACACCAGAATTTTCAAACTCTGCAATGTTAGGGATTGGAGGTTTTCTAGGTTCAAAACTTCCCAATCCACCAGCAATAGCAATAACCGGAGCATGATGCTTTGTTCCTTTGTTTGTAGTAACTATAAAAGTATCATCTTCTAATTTTTCAATAGTTTCCGCACGTTCTCCGAGGGTAAACCCAGGTTGAAAAGAAGCTATTTGCTCTAGTAATTTTTCTGTTAAATCTCCTGCTAATATCTCTGGATATGCAGGGATATCATAAATAGGTTTTTTAGGATAAATTTCTGAGCATTGCCCCCCAGGTTGAGGTAAGGCATCAATTAGGTGACACTTTAATTTTAATAAACCAGCTTCAAAAACTGTAAAAAGACCTGTAGGTCCTGCCCCTATTATTAAGATATCTGTTTTGATCATTTCTAACAAAAAATCAGGTAAAAATAAGTGTTGATTTATTCATAAAAACTGATTTTTATCAGTTAGTCTATATTGATTACTTGTTCTATATGTGGCACATATTTTTTAATAGTAGCCTCAACTCCATTTTTAAGAGTCATTTGGTTTACAGAACACCCAATACAAGCACCTTCTAATTGAACTTTTACAACGGTATCTTCTATAGAAAGCAGTTTGATATTTCCACCATCACTTTCTAGGAAAGGACGAATTTCACTCAATGCTTTTTCAACGTTTTGTAATGTTTCTTGTGTTGTCATAAACTTACTTTTTTACAGTGCTACAACCACTCATTGTTGTAATTCTTACAACTTCTGTAGGTGGTAAGTTAGCATTTCTTTTTAGTAACTCTGAAACCATTTCTTTGGTTAAAGTCGCAAATGCATTTTCTAAAGATGTATTTTCTTGTAATGCAACTGGATGTCCAACATCACCAGCTTCTCTAATACTTTGTACCAAAGGAATTTCTCCTAAAAATTTTGTGTTAATATCTTCTGCCAAGTGTTTTGCACCATCTTTGCCAAAGATATAATATTTATTATCAGGGAGTTCTTCAGGTGTAAAGTAAGCCATGTTTTCAATGATTCCTAAAACAGGAACCTGAATACTTTCTTGTTGAAACATAGCAACTCCTTTTTTTGCATCAGCTAACGCAATAGTTTGTGGTGTACTTACAATAACAGCGCCATTAATTGGTAATGCTTGTACTATAGATAAATGAACATCTCCAGTTCCAGGCGGTAAATCAATTAAAAGAAAGTCTAGCTCACCCCAATCTGCATCAAAAATTAATTGGTTTAATGCCTTTGAAGCCATTGGCCCTCTCCAAATAACCGCTTGATTAGGATTTGTAAAGAATCCAAGTGATAATAACTTTACGCCATAGTTTTCTATTGGCTTCATTTTAGAACGACCTTCTATTTTAACTGAAATTGGTCTTTCTTTTTCTACATCAAACATCAAATGCATTGAAGGGCCATAAATATCTGCATCTAATATGCCTACTTTGAAGCCCATTTTTGACAAGCTAACCGCCATATTGGCTGTGATGGTAGATTTTCCTACACCACCCTTACCTGAAGCAATTGCAATAATATTTTGTATAGATGGGATTTTTTTTCCTTTAATAAGAGTTGATTTTTCTTCTTTTTTTGGAGCAGCAGAAGTTTTTACATTTACTTTCACATCAATTTTTTCATCCACTTCTGAAAGGATTACTTTTTTAATTTCTGACTCAACTTTCTTTTTTGCTTGTAATGTTGGATTACTGATAGTTACATCAACAATAACTTCATTACCAAATACAACTAGATTGCTAATGTTTTTGTTTTCAACAAGGCTTTTTCCCTCACCCGGTTCAGTAATAGTGTCTAGTGCGTTGTATATATCTTGCTTTGTAAAAGACATGTATTTTTATAATTTATACTATTGTGCAAAGATAACGCTAAAGCTTTAGATACAAAAGGAAGTAAATTCCAAATCCATCAAAAAGAAATGAGTCAATTTCTAAGGGAGTTCCTTCATTGGATTCCAAAAAACTTTTTCTAATTCTTGAATTTGATTATCAATAACAATGATCCCCTCATTTTCTAATAGCTGTTGCATCAGATTAGTTCCGTTAAAGTGATGTTTTCCGGTTAGAATTCCATTTTTATTGACTACTCTGTGAGCAGGAACCTCTTTTTTTTGGGTGTGAGAATTATTCATGGCCCAGCCAACCATCCTTGAAGATCTAGCTGCTCCCAAATAGTTGGCAATACTTCCATAACTGGTGACTTTTCCGTAAGGTATTAAACGAGCTACTTGATAAACTTTTTCGAAAAAATTATCGGATTCTTTCATTAAGGAAAGATATAAAAAATGGATTCTTCAAAGAAAGAAAAGATTGAATTTGTCTAGAAATTCAATTTAAATTTGATGTAAGTAATTGCTTTGCCTTTTTCTAAGTATTTCTTCTCGTAAAAGGTTTGAGTTCCAGTTACCTCATCTGGCGAGTAATAGTCTTTATAAACATCATGGTTAGCATGAACTATTTCATGACCCTCTCCATGCAGCAACCCTAATGTGTAACCGTGCATAAATTCACTATCAGTTTTAAGATTTATAACGCCATCCTTCTTTAAAATATGGTCATATTTTTTTAGAAAAGCATGATTAGTCATTCGGTGTTTAGTGCGCTTATATTTAATCTGAGGGTCGGGAAATGTAATCCAAATTTCATCAACTTCTCCTTTATCAAAAATAAAATCAACTAATTCTATTTGAGTTCTAACAAAGGCAACATTTCCTAAATTATTTTCTAAAGCGGTTTTAGCTCCTCTCCAAAACCTGGCTCCCTTAATATCGATACCAATGAAGTTTTTGTCTGGATTTTTCTTTGCTAAATCAATAGTGTATTCCCCTTTGCCACAACCTAGTTCAATAACAATTGGGTGGGTGTTTTTAAAAAAAGAATGCCATTTCCCTTTGAACGAAAAGTTGTCTAAGACTTCTTCTCTAGATGGTTGAATGACATTGGTGAACGTTTCATTTTCATTGAAACGTTTTAGTTTATTTTTACTCCCCAAAATAATAGTTGATTAGGCGCGATCTTCTGTACCTTCTTTTACAAATCTTCGAGATTCTTTCATCCAATAAGCCAGAAGAACAAAAAGGATAAGCAAAAAAAGCCAGTTTATAGTATTCGCTTTCCACCAGCCAAAATCTTGCATGGCGATCGCTCTAATTGTGTTAAAAGGCATAAATAACACATCTGTGAATAATTCACCAATCCATTTAAAAATATTGAATGCTATCATATCTTAAAGTATATTTACGGTACAAAAATATAAAAACTAAGTATGTTAGCCAATTTTTTTGGGAAATCAAATCCAGTTAATTTTATTGTTGTTTTTTTAGTCTTTTTAGGATATTATATAGCTAATTTTTTTATTGTCAATCCCATTCAATTTTTTGACATAAACGTAATATTAAATCAACTATTGACTGTAATATTGTTTTTGTTTTTATTCTTATTCTATAATTTTATTTTAATAAAGAATAAGTTAACTCTAAATAATTCCTATGGATTATTACTTTTTGCACTTTTTTTTGGATTTTTCCCAGCCGTATTTTTAAACGTTACTACTATTTTTTTAAATCTATTGTTATTAATTTTTTTACGAAGAGTTTTTAGTCTTAGGAGTAATAAAGATGTTTACAAGAAAATTTTTGATTGTGGTTTTTGGTTAGGGATTCTTTTCCTTTTAGATTCAACCACAGTGATTTATGGAATGCTAATTTTCTTATCGGTCGGGATGTTTCAAAAATTAACTGTCAGAACTCTTTTAATTCCTGTCGTTGGTTTTGTTACGCCTGTTTTTTGTTATTTTTCTTATTGTCTATGGGAAGGGGATACCTCAGAATTTTCAAATTTATTTTTATGGTATTCAAATTACAATTTTGAGGTATACACAGCCAATAAATTTTTATTTTCAACACTATTTTTAGGAATTGGATCTTTAATTTCAATTTTTATAAAAACACCAAAAGTATTTTTAATAAGTGGAGATTATAGAAAATATTGGATCCTAATAATTTTCAATTTTTTCTTAGCAATCACTGTCTTTTTGATTCAAAATACCCATCAAACCAATAAAATTCTACTACTTTTTTTTCCAGCATCAATTATCATTACAAACTGGCTAGAGAGCATAGAAAGAGTTTTTGTAAAAAATATCTTTATCATTGTGCTTATAGCTACTCCAGTAATTTTATTTATAATTTAATTCCATAAGACAGGTCACCTGCATCCCCTAAGCCAGGAATTATATAACCATTATCATTTAGCATCGAATCTATATCTGCTATCCATAAATGGGTGTTTTCAGGAAAATGTTTTTTAATAAAATGAACCCCTTCTTCAGACCCTATCACTGAAACAATATGAATTTTTTTAGGTGTACCAAATTTTTTAATTGCTTCATACACAGTAACCATAGATTTTCCGGTTGCAAGCATTGGATCTGCAATAATTAAAGTTTTATCTTTTAAAGAGGGAGCTGCAAAATAATCTACTTTTATTTCAAATTCAGTGTCATTATTTGGATGGTGCCTATATGCAGAAATAAAGGCATTTTCGGCTCCGTCAAAATAATTTAATATTCCTTGATGAAGAGGAAGTCCTGCCCTCAAAATTGAACAAATAACCAAATCATTGTTCATTATATTATTTTCTTTTACTCCCAAAACAGTCTTTGTTTCTTCTTTATGGTAATGAAGTTCTTTACTTAATTCATAAGATAATATTTCACCAATACGTTCTATATTTCTTCTGAAGCGCATGGTATCTTTTTGAATAATATGGTCTCTTATTTCTTTTATAAAAGTATTGAGAACTGAATTCTTTTTTAAGATGTGATGAATAGTCATGTGTAGTTTTTTTAATTCTAGGAGATATACCTCAATTTAATTTTGTAAATTTAAATGTTTTTAAAATATAGTAATTAACTATATATCAATTTACTAACTTATTAAAAACCCGCTAAGAATTATTAGCCAAAACATAGAAAAGAGTCTGTAAAGACTCTTTTTTTAGTCCTCCAATGCATCCATTACTGCTTTAACAATAAAGGACGGTGAGATAGTTTTCATAACATCCTCGTAACCCTCAAAAACCTTATTTCCGTATATAGAGGTTGGTATTTTTGGATATTTTTTTATATCAGACACAAGGCAATATTTTTTTGGCTGATCAAATGGTGCAAATCCAGCAAAGGGATGGGTAACTCCCCAAAGAGTAATTGTTTTAATTTGTTGCATGGCAGCTAAATGAGCATTTCCCGAATCCATTGAAATCATAAGATCTAATGATCTCATTAGCTCCAATTCTTCATTGAAAGACATTTTACCTGCAATATTTTGCACATTGTGATACTTTTTTTCCAACGCATTTAAAATAGTTATTTCTTTTTTACCCCCACCAAATAGAACTATTTTTATTTTTTTTGAAGTTAGTTTTTCAATAACTTCTTCCATTAATTCCAGGGGGTATATTTTACTTTTAAAGGCAGCAAAAGGTGCAATTCCAATCCAAGTATTTTCTTTTAATCCAGTTATTGTAATACTATTTTTTGAGATTTGTTTTTTCTCTAAAGAAAAAGACTTCGATAGATCTACTGGATATCCTAACTTTTGCAAAACATCTGCATACCGCTGGTGACTTGTTTTTAATTGCTTAAAAATCTTATTATTTGACCTGGTAAGTGCTTTTTTTTCTGCTCTACCTTTATCAATATGCATACAAGGTTTTCCACTTAAAAAAAATAAAGTTCTTAATATTTTTGAACGCAATACATTATGAAAATCAGCAATATGAGTAATTTTTTGTTTTTTTAGTTCTACAAATAGCCTAAATAAACCCATAATACCTTTATGATTTTTTGTGACTTCAGCGGCAAAAAAAGAAACATTTGGGATTCCATCAAAAAGAGGTCTTAAAAAAGGTTTAGAGACTACAGTTATTTTACAATTTGGGTATTGCTTTGTAAATGCTCTAATAACAGGAACAGACATAGCAACATCTCCCATTGCTGACAGACGAATTATTAAAACATGATGGCTGCTTAACACAAAAAACGTTTTAAATGTAAATGTAATCTTTTCATCAGAATTAAATTTACATCAAAAATTATTATGCAACTTTGTGCCTTAAAAAAATAAGTTAATTATGAATCCAAGATCGCTGGCTTTGATAGCTCTTTTTATTGCAGCAATTATATATGGTGTCACTTTTACCATTGCAAAAGAGGTAATGAATACTCACATTCATCCTTTTGGTTTTATTTTCATCAGAGTTGGAGGTGCAATGATAATTTTCTGGATTCTTGGTCTATTTATCAAGGGAGAGAAATCTATTGAAAAAACTGATTTTAAAAAAATAGGATTGGCTGCCTTTTTTGGAGTTGGGCTTAACATGCTTGCTTTTTTTAAAGGATTGAGTTTTACAACCCCAATTAGTGCCTCTGTAATAATGGTAACTACACCTATTTTAGTGCTAATCTTTTCCAGTATTATAATTAAGGAAAAGATACCAAATTATAGAATAACAGGAGTAATTATTGGATTGGTTGGAGCTGTATTGCTTATTGTGTATGGTCATGTTTCAGAGGGAAAAGCTAGTAACAGAGCATTAGGAAATTTTTTAGTTTTTATTAATGCAGCTTCTTACGCCATGTATTTAGTTTTGGTAAAAAATTTAATAGTTAAATATCATCCAATTATTTTTGTAAAATGGCTTTATTTAGCTGGGTTCATTTTTATTTTTCCGTTTGGAATTTCAGAATTTCTCAATGTTTCATGGCAAGAAATGCCATCAGATATTTATTTTAAAGTAGGTTTTGTGGTTTTATTTACAACTTGTATAAACTACCTATTTAATCTTTTTGCATTGTCTAAATTAAAGCCTACTACAGTTAGCGTTTTTATTTACTTACAACCAGTTATCGCAACTATTTACGCATTAATTGTTGGTAGTGATCAACTCAATATTATAAAAATTATAGCTTCAATTCTTATTTTTTTTGGAGTCTTTTTGGTGACCAAACAACCCGCAATAACAGCGAATTAAAAATGTATCTTTGTAATCAATAAAAAGGATAATAAATGATTCATTCAATGACGGGTTACGGGAAATCCGTACTACACTTATCAGATAAAAAAGTAACCATAGAAATAAAGTCTTTAAATAGTAAAAATTTAGATTTAAATGTTCGCATACCCTCTTATTACAGGGTAAAAGAGCTTGCTGTTAGAAAAGAGTTGGCCTCAAAATTGGTTAGAGGAAAAGTAGATTTTTCTATATATATAGAGATGACTGCAGATGAAACTTCTACAACAGTAAATAAGGGCGTTGTTTCTGAATATATGCAGCAATTAAGAAACGTTGTTCAAACAGGATCTTCAAATGATGTAGAATTATTAAAAATGGCTGTAAGAATGCCAGATGCTTTAAAAACTGAAAGAGAAGAGTTAGACGAAGATGAATGGGCTCAAATAAGTGTAAATATCCAAAAAGCCATTAAAGACATTATTCAATACAGAATAGATGAAGCTGCTTCGCTAGAAAAAGATTTTAAATTAAGAATTGAAAATATTCAATCATATCTGGAGGAAGTAAAGTCTTTTGATGGTGCAAGAATTACACATGTAAAAGAACGTTTAAAAAAAGCAATAGATGATTTAAAAGTACAAACCGATGAAAATCGTTTTGAGCAAGAGTTAATCTATTACCTAGAAAAATTAGATATTAACGAAGAAAAAGTCCGATTGGCTAATCATTTAACGTACTTCTTGCAGGAACTAGGAACAGAAGATTCTAATGGTAAAAAACTAGGATTTATTGTTCAAGAAATTGGAAGAGAGGTAAATACCATTGGATCTAAAGCCAATTTTGCTCCAATGCAAAAGGCTGTTATTCAAATGAAAAATGAATTAGAGAAAATTAAAGAACAAGTCTTAAACGTTTTGTAATAACTCAAGAAAGATATATACCTACAAAAAATGAATGAATTTAAGGGGAAATTAATTGTCTTCTCAGCACCATCCGGATCTGGAAAAACGACCATAGTTCGTCACTTGTTAAATCAGGAACAATTTCAATTAGAATTTTCTATTTCAGCAACTTCAAGAGAGGCTAGAGGAAATGAAAAAGATAGTGAAGATTATTATTTCATTTCTGCTAAAGAGTTTAAAAATAAAATTAAACTCGATGAGTTTTTGGAGTGGGAAGAGGTTTACATTGATAATTTTTACGGAACATTAAAAACCGAAGTAGAAAGAATTTGGGCTAAAGGAAAACATGTAATTTTTGATATAGATGTTGCCGGAGGATTGAGAATTAAGAAAAAGTTTCCAGAGAGAACATTAGCTGTTTTTGTAAAACCTCCAGACATAAATGAGCTCATAATAAGACTAAAGCAACGAGGAGAAGAATCTTCAGAAAAAATTGCAATGAGAGTTGCAAAAGCTCCTACAGAAATGGCAACAGCGCCCCAGTTTGATACCATTATATTAAATGATGATTTGACAACAGCATTAAATGATGCTGAAAATTTAGTTAATGATTTTTTAAATAAGTAAGAAATGAAAGTTGGCTTGTATTTTGGGACTTTTAATCCAATTCATGTTGGTCATGTTATTATAGCTAACCATTTAGTAGAGTATTCAGATCTAGATGAAGTATGGATGGTGGTTACACCCCACAACCCTTTAAAGAAGAAAAGTTCTTTATTGGCAAACCATCATAGATTTGAATTAGTATATCAAGCTCTTGAAAAATACTCTAAAATTAAACCATCAGATATAGAATTTAAATTATCACAGCCTAGTTATACAGTTAACACGCTTGCTCACATAAATGAAAAGTATCCTCAGCATGAGTTTCATTTAATCATGGGTGAAGACAACTTAAAAAGTTTTCACAAATGGAAAAATTACGAAACCATTCTAGATAATCATGAAATATATTGCTATCCGAGAATTACAGAAGGAAAAATAAAAACAATTTTTGAAAATCATCCAAAAATTCATAAGATAGACGCTCCAATTATTCAAATTTCAGCTACATTAATTAGGCAAGGAATTAAGAATAATAAAAATGTAGAACCTATGCTTCCAAAAGAAGTATGGAAGTATATAGACGAGATGAATTTTTATAGAACTTAATTTTACTATCACCCATAAAATCTCCCGAAGAGTCTTTCGTTGTATATTTGTAGAATCATTCAAATTTAAATGGCTAAAAAGAAAACCAAGAAAATAAAACTAAAGCAAAAGCTAACCAATAAATATCGATTGGTAATTCTAAATGAGCATACATTTGAAGAAAGATTTGCGCTCAAATTATCTCGTTTAAATGTATTTGTATTTAGTGGCTTGTTTTCAGTTTTTTTAATCTTAGCTACTATTTTACTGATAGCTTTTACACCTATTAGAGAATATATTCCTGGATATTCTTCCCTGAAATTAAAAACCAATGCCACAAAATTAACATTCGAATCAGATTCTCTCAAAAACAGGTTGGCAGTGATAGAGAATTATACCAAATCAATTAAATCTGTTCTCACAGGAGATGTTACAGAAGATGATGTAATAGATTCTATTCAAGAGATGGCAAAAAGAATACAAATTGATGAAAGCACGTTAGATGCTTCAAAACAAGATTCTATATTCAGAGAAAAAATAGAAAGTAGAGATCGTTTTCCATTATCAGATGAACTTCTAGAAAAGGTAAAAATTGTGTTTTTTGCCCCCATAAGTGGAACCATTTCTCAATCTTTTAATTCAGAAAATAAACATTTTGCTATAGATGTAGTTACCAAAATAGGAACACCTGTTAAAGCAGCTGCAGACGGGACAGTTATTTTTTCAGAATGGACAACAGAAACAGGGTATGTAATTATATTAAAGCATGCCAATAATTTTATTTCTGTATACAAGCACAACGGTTCATTGTTAAAAGATCAAGGAGATCTAGTTCAGTCTGGAGAAGTAATAGCCAGTGTAGGGTCTTCTGGAGAATTAACAACAGGCCCACATTTACATTTTGAACTTTGGAGTGATGGCTATGCTGTAAATCCCTCCAATTATATAGATTTTGAATAATGAGTATAAAATCTTTATTAGCCATTCCTTTTGCAAGAAAAGCTCAAAAAAAAGTTTATCAATGGGCTTATAAACCTCATAAAACTCAACAAAAAGTTTTAAGAAAACTCATCAAAAAAGCAAAGAACACAGCTTTTGGAAAAGATCATAACTTTAACCAAATCACTTCATATTCAGAGTTTAAACAACAAGTTAAAATATCAGATTATGAGGGGTTAAGAGCTTATATAGACAGGGTAGTTTCTGGCGAAAAAGATGTGCTTTGGAAAGGGAAGCCCTTGTATTTTGCAAAAACATCAGGTACAACTTCAGGCGCCAAGTACATTCCAATAACCAAAGAGTCAATGCCTACTCACATTAAAGCAGCAAAAGAAGCGTTGCTCTGCTACATAGCAGAAAAAAATGATGCTAGTTTTGTAAATGGTAAGATGATTTTTTTACAGGGAAGTCCAGTTTTAGAAATGTTAAACGGAATTAAATTGGGTAGACTGAGTGGAATTGTTGCCCACTATGTACCTCAATATTTATTAAAAAATAGATTACCAAGTTGGGAAACGAATTGTATTGAAGATTGGGATACAAAAGTAGATGCTATAGTAAAAGAAACTATTGATGAAGATATGTCTGTGATTAGTGGAATTCCTTCGTGGGTTCAGATGTATTTTGAAAAATTGATCAATAAAACAGGAAAGACTATTTCTGAAATTTTTCCAAATTTTAATTTTTTCATTTATGGAGGTGTAAATTTTGAACCTTATAAAAATAAGTTTGAGACTTTAATTGGGAAAAAAATAGATTACATAGAGTTATATCCAGCCTCAGAGGGATTTATTGCCTTCCAAGATTCTCAAACTGAGCCGGGGATGTTATTGCAATTAAACAGTGGTATTTTTTATGAGTTTATCCCCGCTAATGAATATTTTGATGCAAATCCGACCAGAATCTGTATAGAAGATGTAAAGTTGAATGTTAATTACGTTATCATACTCAATACCAATGCAGGTTTGTGGGGGTATAATATTGGTGATACGGTAGAGTTCACTTCATTAATCCCTTACAGAATTAAAGTAACAGGCAGAATTAAACATTTTATCTCTGCTTTTGGAGAACATGTGATTGGAAAGGAAGTTGAAAAAGCTCTAAATGATGCTATTAGCGGAACAAAAATTAATGTTAGTGAATTCACAGTAGCACCACAAGTAAATCCATCAGAAGGATTGCCTTACCATGAGTGGTTTATTGAGTTTGAAAACGAACCTGAAGATATCGATGATTTTGCCTCAAAAATTGATGCATCTATGCAAATTCAAAATGTGTATTATTTTGACTTAATAGAAGGGAAAATACTTCAGCCCTTACTTATTAGAAAAGTTAAAAAAGGAGGGTTTCATGAATATATGAAATCTATTGGTAAGTTTGGTGGACAAAATAAAATACCACAATTATCCGATAATAGAAAAATAGCAGATGTCTTACAGAATTTTTTAAAAGACTAGTTTTATTAAATAAATATCATAGATAGTTAAATGAAAATTATTTCAACCAACGTAGGCGAACGAAAAGATATTAATTGGAAAGGAAAAATGATCACCACCGGAATTTTTAAATTTCCAGTTAACACCTCTATTTTTCTTGATAAAGAAGAGGTAAAAGGAGATACTATTTGTAACAGAAAATATCATGGTGGGATCGAGCAGGCTGTATATGGGTATTCTCAATTACATTATCAGTATTGGAAAGAAAAATATGCATCATTAGACTGGCAATATGGTATGTTTGGCGAAAACCTAACCATAGACATTTTAGAAGAAACAGAAATTCATGTAGGTGATACTTTTAGAGTTGGAGAATGTATTTTAGAGGCTACAAAACAAAGAGACCCTTGTGTAAAATTAGGAGTTCGTTTTAACGATATGAAAATTGTGAAGCAATTCTGGAACACTACTATGTGTGGAGTATATTTTAAAGTTATACAAACCGGAAACGTAACAACTGGAGATACTTTTGAACTCATAAAAAAATGTCCAGAAAATCTAACAATATCAGACTTATATATTGCAAAAAAGCTACATAAAGGAATGTAGATAATTAAATTGTTTTTTCTTTTTTATGGAGGAAGCGAGTTAATTTCATAGAAAGATCTAACAAAATAATTTTAGCATTTCCGTTTCTTTCTATATGAGACATAGCATCATTTAGTTCTTTTTCAATTTCTAAAATATTACCAGCATGAACAAAAGGGGCAAATTTAGAAAGGTCAAATCCGGTTTTAGTTTCCATAAAAACCAAGTTATCCGATTTGTAATTTAGTAATAAAGCTTGTCTAAAAAACTGCAAACAATAGTCTAAAAAACGCTTTTGAGTTTCTCGTCCGGTTTTTGCAATGGTATCAGACCATTCAATTAATTGTTGCACAACAGCAGCATTTCCTTTGGCTTTAAAGGCTGTTCTAATCCATGCAACAAACCATTCTTCAAAAATAATATCAGAAGAGTCGTTCTGTAATAAATGCAATGCTTTGTTAAAATTACCTTCTGCTTGGTGTGCAATTTTAGCAGCATCGTTATCAGAAACTTGATGATCTACAACTAAAGTATTAGAAATATCTTGTTCGCTTAATGCAGGAAAATGTAATGCCTGACAACGAGATTTTATGGTATTTATAATCTGCTCTTCACTTTCTGTAATTAAAATGAACACGGTTTTTTCTGGCGGTTCTTCAATTAACTTTAATAATTTATTGGCAGCAGCAATATTCATTTTTTCTGCCATCCAAATAATCATCACTCTAAAACCACCTTCGTAACTTTTAAGCCTCAATTTTTTTACAACTTCTTCCGCTTCATCAACACCAATAATTCCTTGTTTATTTTCTACACCAATATGTTGCAGCCAATTAAACAAACTTCCGTAAGGTTGGGTTTCAATAAAAGATCGCCAATCTTGCAAAAACAAACTACTTACAGGATGTTTTTTTACGTTTTCATTTGAGGTAACAGGGTATGCAAAATGTAAATCTGGATGTTGTAGTTTGTCGCATTTTAGGTTACATACGTCAGCATTATCAGAAAAATTACACAATAAAAATTGAGCGTATGCAATAGCCATTGGTAAAGTACCACTACCTTCTTTACCTACAAATAATTGTGCGTGCGGTATTCTGCCGTTTTCAGCAGACACTTTTAAGTGTTTTTTAATGTGTTCTTGACCGATAATTTGGTTGAAAAGCATAAGCAAATATAAAATTACTTTGTCATTAATTCATTAATTTTAGAAAGCAATCTTTTAATTTTTGAATTCGTTGTAGGTGTTACATTGTCTTCGAAAACGTTGTATTGATTTTTGGAGTTTCCCCATTAAAAAGAGTAAATAAAAGGGTATGTTTGTTGAAAATAGATTAATAAAAGATGAAAACACTAAAAGATTTTAATTTCAAGAATAAGAAAGCGCTAATTCGTGTAGACTTTAATGTGCCTTTAAATGATAAATTAGAAGTAACAGATGCTACAAGAATTCAAGCTGCAAAATCTACGATTATAGATGTTTTAGAACAAGAAGGTAGTTGTATTTTAATGTCGCATTTAGGGCGTCCAAAAGGATTTCAAGATGCATTTTCTTTAAGTCATATTGTAGAGAAAGCAACGGAGATTTTAGGAGTTAAAGTAAAATTTGTAGCAGATTGTATTGGAGATAAAGTTGCAGAAGCTGTTGCAAATTTAGAATCTGGCGAGGTTCTATTATTAGAGAACTTACGTTTTTACGAAGAAGAGAAAAAAGGGGATGTTGCTTTTGCTGAAAAATTATCAAAATTAGGTGATGTTTATGTAAACGATGCTTTTGGTACTGCACACAGAGCACATGCATCAACAACAATTATTGCGCAGTTTTTTGCAGAAAACAAATGTTTTGGAAACTTATTAGCGAGAGAAATTGAAAGTATAGATAAGGTATTAAATAATTCAGAAAAACCAGTTTTAGCAATTCTAGGAGGGGCAAAAGTGTCTTCAAAAATTACGGTAATTGAAAATATTTTAGATAAAGTAGATCACTTGATTATTGGTGGTGGAATGAGTTTTACATTTATAAAAGCACAAGGCGGAAAAATTGGTAACTCAATTTGTGAAGATGACAAAATGGAGTTAGCACTTGACATTTTAAAACAAGCAAAAGCTAAAAATGTTCAAATTCACATTCCTGTTGATGTTGTTGCTGCCAATGCTTTTTCAAATGACGCACAAACGCAGATTGTAGATGTTAGAGAAATTCCTGACGGATGGCAAGGTTTGGATGCGGGACCAAAATCATTGGAACAATTCAAAAAAGTAATTTTAGAATCAAAAACCATTCTTTGGAATGGCCCTGTAGGTGTTTTTGAGTTTGCGTCGTTCTCACACGGTACCGAAGAACTTGCCAGAGGAGTTGCGGCTTCTCAGGCTTTTTCTCTGGCCGGGGGTGGGGATACACTGGCTGCAATAGATCAGTTTGGCGTGAGTGATCAGGTGTCCTACATCTCTACCGGAGGCGGCGCTTTTCTTGAGTATGTTGAAGGAAAAATATTACCCGCTGTGGCCATACTCGAGGAACGTGCTCTGCAGTAACAGATATATTTGCAGAGGAAGCGCCATGTACCGGGCATTAATGACAACGTCGTGTGGAAAAAAACCAACCGCGCG
>ERZ767114.750-NODE-750-length-16841-cov-3.444703_pt1 | contig 16841 bp, 25 predicted proteins | sample MGYA00374952_ERZ767114 | MGnify/ENA primary metagenome ERZ767114 (study PRJEB28939, sample SAMN06267156) | marine metagenome | isolation source: Columbia River Estuary | place: USA:Columbia River Estuary, USA | collected 2012-05-05 ...
ATATCCACTTAAGGTTTTCCATGGCTTATTATATCAATCGTATGTATCGGTTTCAACAAAAGAGAAGTAAATGTTGCTGCTATATTCTTCGTCTTTTTTATATTTCTTGTGTTGTCGAATATAATTAACAGTCCAGCCTTGCGTAGAAGATGAAATTACTGTTCCATCACATCTTGTACGGAGATTCAATGCATTGTTAAAAATATATTCAATAATCCTACATTCATCGTTAAAATTATATTGTGGGTTAATTCCAACGGCTCCACGGATTGCTTGAATTCTGCCAATTTCTTCAGATAAATCATTAATTATCTTACGGAAAATCTTATCGTCTTTTTTAGTCATCTGGTTCCTCTTCTCTTTCAGTATAACATTTGCTAGGGGAGACTGCAAGGTCTCCCCTATATCTTTTAGTCTTCTTGTTGAGTCAATTCGCCATGAAGGGAAATTTTATAACCTTCAATCTTTCCATCGTTAAGTTCTGTAATATTATAAGTTAGAACATCAACATCAAGAAGGTTTGTCTCATTGAAGGCATGGTCAGTATCAATGGAGAGAACACAAGGCAAATTTCCATACTTTGCTTTAATATTTTCCAGTTTTTGAATCAATTCGTTAACAGTCAATTTCTTCACTCTCCTCGAACAAGATAGCCCATTCTTTCATACCGCCCCATTTACCATCTTCTACTGCTTCCTTGAAAGTCTCGTAGGAACAGGTCTCCTCAAATTTGCCATCTTCACAGGTAAATTCGTAGTGGGTGTCGTTTTCAATAGAGCCTGATACCATTTCAAAAGTGGCATTGGGATAGAGGGTAGAGAGTGTTTTTACAAAAGACTCAGGTGTATCCCAAGGAGTATTAAAAGAATAAATTACTGTATTGAAGTCTGGGAGTTCTTTAATTTTTAAATCAGAAGCGTCCCATTTAACACCCCAGTTCTTTACATTCCATTCGTGCCAAGTTGAAAAGCCAGTGGAAGATAATGCGAGTCGATTCTGAATACCGGCTTTGGCAGTAGAGGAGAACCATTGATGATTTGCTTCTACGATTTCTTGGAGAGTTGTGACAGACTTTCCAGTTTCTTTATTAAAATCTGCAATCAACTTTGTAACATTAACGTCAGGAGATTGAGTGCCTTCCAAGACTTCTGGCATAGTAACAAAGATATTAAAAAATTCTTCTTCTTCTTTATTATTCTTTTCAGTAACTTTTGTCTTGAAAGCGTTGTATTCTTCTGCTGTTTGAAAAATACAGGTGAGTTCGTTCATTACCCAGTTTGGCATTTTATTGTCCTTGAGAGAGATGGAGAGTAGATTTCTCTACTCTCCTATATTATCATGCTTCGGCGAGAAAACCAAGTTCATTACAGGTTGGGCAAAAATCTGCTTTATCTTCGCCACCTTGACCATATGAATCTGTAAAAGACATTGATTCTTCTTCAGTCATATTGTCAAATGTAATCTCGTTGATTTCTTTACCACAGTCTTTGCATTGTTGATTCTCGCAAAAGACCTTAAACTTCACTTCTGTCATAGGGTTTTAACCTCATTCTGATAGATTTTGAACTGACACACTGTTATATCATTGGAGAGAGTAAAGTGCCAATAATTCGTTGAGATTTTTCGCTTAATTATATTGACACCTTTGAACTTTGTAGAATAAGAATCTAAGCAGAGATGTTCCCACTTAGCATTCTTACTCTCCCGTGCTAGTTGTTTTGCAATATTAATCTTCAATCCGCTCAACCACAGATTCCATGCTAATATTCTTGATTTCGTATTCTTCCATGCTTCCGATATCATTAGGGAATCGAATCAGGTCTTCTCCATCAACAACCTCAACACAATCAAAGGAAATCTCAGGATGGAAAAATACACCTTCTGATTCAAAGACTGCATCATGCAATACAACCCTATCTGGAATCTCAAACTCGGCAACCACGGTAACTTTCATCTTCATTGTATTCACCTCTGTTTAGATTATATCATAGATGAGACTTATCCCCAGAATTTTTAGGCTCTGGGGATTGTTTCCTTACATACTAATCTTAATGCTCTCGCCCTTGTGCTTGAGAATATAATCCTTAGTCTTACCAACCAAAGCCTTAAGCATATTAAAAAACGAACTTTGAACAGTATCAGTCTCAGTAATTTCAAGAACAGGAGTTGTATTCTTGTATTCCGAGAGGCTAATCTTACGTGGGTAGCCTGTTGTGATGAAGAGATGAGGACGTTCGGTTACCTCATGATTAAACTCACCTTGCAATTGTGTCTCTGTCTTGTAATCAAAAAGACGAGTGTTTGTTTTAAAATAATTAGCCACTTGCCTTGCGGTCTTTGGCTCACCACAATCGTTAAGATATGCGATAAGTTGTTCAAAACGGGTCATTCCACTGTACATTAATTTATTTCCTTTACTGGGGTGAGGCTTACATTTTCACCTGCTACCAAACCTCGATAGTAGCCATTGTCAGAATTTAAATTTACCTTAAGATTGGATGTCCGAAGATTTCCAAACCTATTATTTACAAAGTTTAAATTTTCATTCTCACAACTATCATAGACTTTTACCAATGCATTCGATTCGCTCTTGATAGTCTTTTGTGATTCCAACAGTCTAGATGATATTCTTTGCGACATACCAACCTTAAAGGAATTACAAAATTTCTTGCCATGCTCGTTTGTTTTATATTTCAAAAGAGCATTCAAAGATTCTCGTTCGATTACATGGCAGAGATAACGATATGACATCACCACTGCATCTCTATTGACAGACTTTCCAATAACACCATATTTACCAGTGCTAGAGAATGCGATAACTTTACAAAAATAACTCTTGCATACACTATTGAAGAGAATGCTACGCCATGTGATAAAGTTCTTACCCTCTTGGACGAAACTGATTCCAATCTCATCTTCAGCCTTTTTAAGATTATTGAATTGAGATTGGGAGAGATTGTGTTGAGCCAGAAGAGACATAGCCTTTTTCATTGCTACATTTGCTTCATTCTCGTTTGACGATTCTGACAAGCGAAAGAGTTTCTCAATCGTTTGCAGGGTTTTTTGGTCTATGTTGGGTTCCATGACTCTTTATATCATCCCGTAAATATTAATGCAAGGAAAGTCCCCAAGAATTTTTAAAGAATCTTGGGGTTGAATTAAACTTGTATATTATTAAAGTTTCTTCTCGTCGTTTATATAGACTGAATCAACCTTGTCTTCGATTTCATAAAGGACTGTAGTGCAATCCTTATCTTCAATTACAACCTCGTCAACAGAAATGGTATCGTAAGCATGAACATTATGATATTCAATACTATACTCATTATCTTCAACAAGTTGCTTCAGATGCTTACGAATTCTCAACCAATCATCTTCCAAGAATTTTTTATAATCTTGAGGGTAAACATTTGAAAGTTTACAAGCCTCATTAAAATTATCTTGAGAGACTTCATATTGGAATGTAACAGTTACAATACCGTTTACAAAGATTTGCATTTTTTAATACCATGCCAACAAATAATGACTAGCATCAGCATGAAGACGAAACATCCTGACCAAGTCTTTGAATTCTTCTTCTTCGATGTCATAGTTTTCGATGTAGGAATCACGCCATTCTGTTGCTTCCAAATCATCTGCCATCTGCTTTACAGTTTCGTTTGGAGTTTCACAGGTTTCAGGGTCACCAAAAAGAGAAACACCAGTGACATCTTCTACAAAGCGGTCGTAAACTTTGCCACGGAATGAATCGTTTCCAGAGCCAGAAAACATACCGCCACAGAGTTTGAATTCCCCTTCAATAAAGCCTTTTTCATCTTTACTTTTCTTCCAAATGCAGTCAAGTCCCATATCAGCCTCCTAAATATAAAATTCTGTATTCTTGTCTTCTTCGGTTACTGGATTATTGGTGACAAAATAAAATTCTCTATCAACCCACCTCATGCCAGAAACAAGGTAAGACATATCAGCACCGTTAGTAATGATAGTCCAAATATTCTCTGGATTATGCTCACGAACAAAATCCAATTCTTCTCCATAAGTCTCAAAAGCAAATCCCTCATAAGTAGTGGATTCTTCAATTTCATTCTTGATAGGATTGTATTTCTCAACCCACTCTTCAAAAGTATAGATGCGTTCTGACTCGATTTTTACATTCTCAACTTTACAGATTCCAATAGTATATCGAGGAATAATATTTTTAGATACATACTGCTCAATATCATCCTTAGAATCTGTGTTAAGGAAAAAAGACTTCTCGATTTTCTTCATTGGCTTACTAGGATAATACCAATCAAAGGCAAGCGAGATTTTAAAGGTTGGTGCAATAGTTGGGTTCATGTCGTTAGTATATCAGGTCTCTAGGGGATTGCAAGAAATATTACAGGATACACAGGGTATTTTCTTGATATTCGAATTTAGGAGCATCTTCTTTTTTTAATATTCCTAAGCGATGGAAATATTCTTCGGGTACAATTGGCTCACTATCTTCAAAATTAAAAGAATAAGGTAGTACATGATGGTTAGAAGATAATTTAATTAATGCTGTCCTTCCATCTCTGCAATGTACTTTTAAAATAAATGCACCTGATTCGTGTTTTAATATTTTTGGCTGATGGAAGAGAAAACCATTCCATTCAATTTTAAAAGATGGTGTATTCCTCTCATAAACATATCGCCAAGGATTATATTTTAAAGGAGAAGATTCCCAAAGTTCTTCAAGAGTCATTTTTAAATTCCTATATAAAGTACTAGTTCTTCTTGGTTTACATTAATAAGGTCAGCAGTCTTTTCATATTTCTTTTCTATAGCATCCAAAAGTTCTGCAATACGACTAGAATTAGAAAAGAAAGATACAGGGTAACAATCGAAAAAGCAAGTGCCATTATCAATAATCACCGAGAATTTCTGAAGGTCAATTGTTTCGTTCACAGGGTATTGTATCAGGTCTTAGGGATTATGCAAATAAAAAATCCCCATCTCTTGGCGGTGGATGGGGATTTGTATCACTTGTGGAAAGTAGGAAGGACAAGTGAAAAGTGGGACGGGTGGTATTCGAAACCACGACTCCTCGATTAAAAGTCGAGTACTCTAGCCGCTGAGTTACCGTCCCAAACTACTTACACACCTAGTATACCATCTGAATAGGACGTGTCAACTCTTTCTGAAGGGTATTTTTGCCATTTCTTTTGCGCTCTGAATTTGAATATTATAACAATAGTATTTTGGGTCTTTGTTCTTTTCCCTAATTTTATGATTAATATTTAATTTTTTCATTGACTCAGAACATAAATTCATAATATCCATTGACTTGTTTGTAAAATTACAATATTCGTATTTTCCAGAATAATAAAATGAACCATCAGTATAGATAAGACCTTTTAAAAATTCTACATTATATTCATCTATAATTTCTCTTTGCCAATCTTCTAGGATGATTGGTCTTTCATGTTTTTTTCCTGTATCATGTTGAGGAAACAATGTCAATAAATTTGTTGAATATAAAGAGATTATGCATCCATTTGTTTCACCTACTACATTATAAGATATTTTATTGTTAGGAAATAATATTTTTAATTCTGAAATAACTTCTTCATTTAATTTTTTATATTTAACATCTAATGCAATTCTTAATCTTAATACATTAGGTTTGTGTGTTTTAGAAATACATCCGTCACCTAAATATACTCCTAAAATGAAAGCATAGGATTTTCTATTAATTTCAGATACATTGAATTTTATTGTTGCTTTATCTAAATATCCATGAGGGTCATTGATTATTTGTCTAATTGTTCCCCTATCTATACCTAATGTTTTAAAAATCTTATTCTGGCTATATCCTGAATTATATAAATCTAATATATGATTAACTTCATCAACCGTTTTTCTTTGTGGCATAAAAAAAATCTCCTGTATAGTTTTATACAAGAGATTTGTCTACCATTCCTTCATAGCACCTGAGAGGCTCGAACTCTCACGGGTTGCCCCAATAGATTTTCTTACCACTATAATTTTCATTACCAGAACGAATCTGTTTGTGGTCTGGACTTTACCTTCATCATAGCATTTCTACCTTAGATGTCCTGTGTCAAGTCTCTACACGTTCCTAATTTCTTAGGCTTCGCTCGGTATTCCCATTTAACAGGGTTCACCGAATTTACAGGATTCTACATTAAAGATTTCTCTCTAAGCACTCATATTTAACTCAAAGTCTATCGCATCTGCCAAATTACGCCAAGGTGCCTCATCAATCTTACAAACCTATCTTACCTCGTTTCATCTCTCTTGTCAACCCTCATCTAGCATTATTATCAAATTTCTCTGTAACAATGCTAGACTAGAAAGGAGACCGCAATGAACAACATCAAGAGAATATCGCTTTAACTTGACACCCTTATATTACCCAATCCCCAGAGCATTGTCAAGAGGAACACAAAAAAAAGGGAGAGAACTTAATCTCTCCCTTAAGAATTAAATAAAATCTTACTTAACCCAGAATTCAACCTTATTACCAGCAGACCCACCAGAAGCCACCGTAACAGATGAGATTCCGATGTATTTGTTGGTAGAGAAAGTGATTTGAGCATTTGCGGCAGAGTTTACTGGAATTGTTAAAACGATTGTGGCATCATTCGTTCCATCTGTTTTAATAGGAACCACATTAAGGATGATAGGAGTGACGCTGGAGACCTGTGTAGAGTCTGATGCGAGTCTTACTTCTAACGTTGCACCAATCATACCAAGGACGCTCGAAACGCTTGTAAGGCTCCCCCATGTTCCTCCGGTATTTGTTAAGGAATATAATTTTACGATCAATTCTTCATTTTTAATATTTCTATGGAATCTTCTGTAATTTTCGCTCCAAGTAACATTAAGAACAGCAGGAGTTAAACCATTAGAATCAAGACCTGTAAAATAATTTCTTAAAGTCTTGGTAGTGATGGATATAAAATAATTATCCAATGCAGTTTGATATGCTGTTAACGAGGATGAAAGAGCAGATGTTAATGTTCCTTCGTTTGTTCTGAAAGATTTTAATAAAGTAGATGTAGAGTCTGTATCTGAATCTGTTATATCATTTTCAGCAAGAACATCACCAAGTAACAATCTATTAAAAAAATTAAACTCATATGTATTAGAATAAATTGTATCTACTACTGTTGGTTTTGAAGCCATTTGAATTACATATGGTTGGAGTGTAGAGTTGGAGCCATATGTTGTAGAGATTGTAAGGCTGTTATCTGACCCTACAGCAGAGATAGTGTACCATGTTGTGATAAGGGATGCATCATTACTCCCGATTCCAATTCTTGCTGGAGCGGTTGAAGAATTAAAATTTAAGCTTGTCCATACGGTGCTAGTTCCTGCGATTGTTGGTGAGCCAGAAGAAGTTGCAACAGTTCCAGTAATATAATAAATTGGTTTTGCTGATTGGTCACGTAACAATCTATCAGCGTTTCCAAGGTTTGTAGTTAATGTCGAGATTGTAGACGGAGCGAATACTTTAGCCATTTGAGACCATCCTTAAAGAGATAATAATATTTTTTCTTTAATGTATCTTTTGTGACTTCCGGCAATAAGAACCTTTAAAAAAAATCCCCCTCGAATTTCTAAGAGGGGGACAGATTGGGATTACAGTTTACTATACGCCTGATAGATTTTAAAAACATCATCCTCAGAAGTGAATTGATGAAGAATCCTAAACTCTGGATTAATCATATGCTGGTCATCCACGTCCTTATAGAAATTCTTCAGGGCATTGGCTACCGCAGGACGTTGGTGACCATAGAGGAAGGCAAGCATATTAATATAATGGAAACGCTCTGTCTTCCAATAATCCAAGAGAGTTCCATCAAGGTCGAGAGTAAGTTGACCATCATCCTCGTCTTCATCGTCTTCATCTTCCTCAGATTCGCATTCGCAATAATCGCTTTCACAATAATCGCAACTGTCTGTCTCATTAAGATAATATTCTTCATCATCTACAGTATGGAGTTTGTATGTATTGCCATCTACAGTGAGCATTTCGTATGTCCTTGGTTGCCATTTACCTTCGACATATACATCATTCTCTGTCTCGAAATTTGAAGTATATTTATCTTCTACGAGAGGCTTTTCATATTCTGCCACGACCTTATAACGACAGGTGCGGAGTTTTTGAAAATTACAATCTGTAGGAATCGAAACAACATCTGCCGGGTCGATTTCTACAACAACCATCTTATCATAATGGTTTGCAAAGTCAGATGCATATTCCAGAGTGCCAGCATGGAAACCGTAGGAACAAGGTGCATTCTTATCGTCATCTACCTTGTTTCGTGGCATTGTCAGAACACTACCTACAGTATTGAAGAATGTTCCTGTATGCTTGTCGGAGTAGTCGGAGCGAACAGCCTTATAAGCAAGGAACGTTCCAGAATCTGTGATAGGAAGATTCTTATGCTCAAGGAAGGTATAGAGTTCATCCACTGCACGTTTTGATGGATTGAGTTGAAGACGGGTCATAAATTTAAAAATATGAACTGCATCAACATCACCAGCAAGAGCATTGAGAACACGCTCTGCTACAATAGAGGTTACTGCATCACCATCGATATAAACATTGCCATCCTTCACCTCGATATTCTCATACTGGAAATAGAGACGATGGAGTTTATTAGCAGGATGGATAGAGTCTACCAGTCCTTGCCAATCAGATTCCTTGTAAGCCTTGAGAGCGTTGGGGAATGCCGGATTGGATGCATTGATGGTGTATTGTTTACCTTCAATAAATACCGTGATGAAACCTGAAATTGGGTCATCATTAAGAAGTTTCGCTGTTGGGTTCATTCTTTTTCCTCTAAGTGTGATAAGGTGTCGAGACTTGTCTTTCGTCCTTACCGCCGATTGACATAGTATATTACCAAACTATTACCGAGACTGCAAGGGGATATTAGAGTTCTTTTCCAATAATATCCGCCATCAGACTGATATTACCATTGATAGCCGGGACAAGCAATGGGAACTTTTTAATATATTCTTCCTTGATATCAAAAGGCTTCTCAGAAATATCAAACCTCAATGCATACAAGAGAGTTGTGAATTTCTCAAGATTATAAAAGTCTTCTTGAATCTTTTGGAGTCGATTTTTAATATCTTCTGGGAACGAATTCATATTAGAAAAGAACAAAGCCTTCCATCGACCTTCAAGATTATAATAAGTATTCCAGTTATTATATTCTTCAGTATATCTTGTCATGACCAAACTTTTAAATTCTTCCACGTAGTCATCAAAAGATTGCATCGTATCAGGAACATTCTTAAGATTTGCCTTCTTGACTCCGTAGAATGACATAGGTTCTTCTCCATGCTCAATCAAGAATTTATTAATAGAGTGAGTATAGTCCCTGATATACAACGGGTCTTGGACATAATTGGAAGTAGATTTAAAATATTCCAAAGGCAAGTATACCGCATTATCTTCCACTTCATCAACAGCAGTCCAACAATCAGAATTGGTTTTACCCAAGCCCGGATTAAGTTTATAAAATTGAGCGTTGATGGTCTTCTTACCTGATACAGTCTTGGCTTTAGGTGCTGGAATGTATGGGATATCTTTCAAATATACAATCGTCGCTCCCTCGAAATCAGGCTGGTCTTTAAATTCTTCTGCCATCTGGGTGCTTTCAAAAGACAAGATGAATTTTCTAGCATTCTTAAAAGTGTTAAATCCAGCGACATTATTCTGAAGACAATAAGATTGAATTCTTGGCTTGATTGAATTCCTCTTAAGATTAGAATTGTCAATGAAGAGAACGTGACCTTCTTGTGGAGCGATGTCTGAATTCTTTTTATAATTCTTGTCACTGGTCTCCATCATTACATAGTTGATTCCATATTCCTTCAATTTCTTCTCATTAAAGGTTGTAGGGATGGCTTGGGTAAGATTGGAGACATTGACAATATGCATGAATTGAGCATCGATATGTCGCTTGTGGATAGACTTGCTCCAGAGTGATTTCTTCTCTTCCAGCGATTCTTTAATTGTATTCTTAATATCACCTTGAATATTAGAGATAGAGTTAATAATAAAATCTTTTGTCTTATTATCCATCTCAAGGTTTTCACGGGATGCAGATGGTTTTACGTCTCCAATGTTTGCGGTGAGAATAATATGACTTCTTGAATTCTGGATGTACTTTCGTGTTTCATAATCCAAAGAGTCCAAGGTAGCAGGATAGAGAACATTGCCCATCAAGACAGACAAATCACCTTCACCATAATACTCCCGGCGATACATCTTCCAATTTCCGCCCTCAAGAATTGGATTGACCAACCTTGCAGACTCGATTTGATTGGCAATAGAAGTATCACCCAAGAATTTAGGGATTGGATTAAAATTCTTAAAGAAGGATACACAGTTAGACCTAAAGTTTGAATAGTCTACAGCAGAATTAATATTAATATGAATACTAAGACCTGTCTCATCTGTAGGCTTGGTGGAAAGAAGAGCAACCTTTCCTACATTTGTTTCGTCGATGTATGCTTGGTAGGTGTATTCGGTTCCATTATGACGTGAAATAATCATAAAGGAATTGACATAACAGAATGCGGATTTGCTACCGAGACCAAGCATTCCCACCTGTTCATTTGTATTACGCTTGGTTGATGCACCGTAGGAAGCGAAGATATTATGAACATCATCTGGGGAAAGACCAAATCCAAAGTCTCTTACAATAAAGGTAGGTGAGAAGGATGTTGGCAGGGTGATTTCAATAGGACGCTCGACTTTGGCATCAATATGTGCATCGTAAGCGTTGGTGCTGTATTCACGAACAACAGCAAGAACTTTATTAGCATAGAGTTGATTGCGAAGAATAGAAAAGATATGTGCAACATTCTCTTGGCGAATATTGAAAGCAACCTCGTTCTCAATACCTTCTCGCTCGACCTTAAACGCAACGTCATTAACAATCATCTTGACTCTCCGAACTTGTGATGTCTTATATTACAGCACATTTAGTTGGAGAGCCAGATATTAATCAGATAATTTTCATTATTTGCATCATTCCCTAGGGTTATTTTTCAAGGGCGAAGTTACGTGGTAAAATCCTTCCATAGGACATATCAAAAGAATCGTTGGTGTATTTTTGAAAGTTAATTATATCTTTAAAACTCTTAATGTCTTTTGTATTTATTTTATTAATCCAATGTCTGTTTACCATTTCAATGCGGGAGAACAACATAGAATAATCTTCTCCAGCATCATTTTTATAAAGTGAAGTTCCAATGATACAACAACCATCCGCACTCTCTTTAAAAGCCATCTCTTGTAATATTTTAATTGTTTCTAGGGTGTTTTCATGAGAAGACAAATCAAGATTATTTAAAACTGAATAATGATAATCTTTGTCAGTGTCTATTCCAAATGGGTCGTTGAATGGCATCTTATAATAAAAAGCAATTGTATTAAATAAATTGTTTGTATCTATCAAATATTTAGCATAGAAAAGAAATGGTGCAGCCCAACTCCAAGGTTCATTCATTTCATCTTCTAAATTTAAATCTTTAATAAAATTCCTAAGATTTTTATCATTTTTAATCAGCTTAGCGAAATTAGAAAAATCATCCATCTTTAATCCTCTTTAAGATATCCAATATAGCATAATCTTTATTCTTTAATTCTACATCAAACATAACATCTTTATTATAATTTACTGGAAGACTAAGAGCCATGTCACTATGCGCTCGAGTATTATTCTTCCCTTCTGAATAATGAAAGATTGGTTGAACGCTCCAAGTAGAATAAGAAAGATTAAATGCTTCCTCTTCTGTCATATCGTTGTGAAGAATTTTATGATGGAGATTGTCAAAGGTTATTGGTATTCCTCTCGTTTGATGGAAATACGTATGGAGATTTTTAATAGACCACACACCATTTGCATTATCATTATTTTCAAGGACAAGTCGTTTGCGTACTGAATCAGAGAGTCTATCGAAGTTGGTAAAGAATCTAGTGGAAATGTCAATCGGGTCACCATCTTTCCTAACATGAATATTTAATGGAGAATAATAGGACTGTGGTAAATCTAATCGATCAAATATATCAGCATGAGTCTCTAAGTCTGTTATTGAATTTTGTAATGCCTTAGGGTCTTCGGAAGTTAAAGTAATATATTCTGAAGGATGGGCTGATATTCGAATGCCAGTATCTTTGATAGTTTTTTTTAATTTATCTATCTCATACTTAATAAAACCATACTCTGGCAAATCTTCTAAATTTAACATTACATCTGGATGCTTAATTACTGGGCACAAATCAGATGAAAGTCTATAACCATTAATTCCTGCAGCCTTACAATGACGAACAATTTTTTCAGATACAGAGAAATTATTCCTAACAATCTCTGAAAGCTTTTGTAATGATTCTCTCCTGGGCTTTGAAAGAAATGATTTATATGTCATTGTGCGAAACTTAATACCCTGTTCCGCCAATACATTAGAAATACAGCATAAGGAAAGATTCATGTCCTACTGTATCACAAAACTGTACCACTTGCAAATCTCCATTTAAGATTCTTTAAGTCTTCAGCTAATAGATCCCTAAACGTTTCATCATTACCATTAAAATGACCTAAAACATAACAAAAAAGGGCATTAATTGTTATAGAATAAAATATACCACTCAACTCCCTATATTTTTCATTTTTTTCAATATAATACAAGATGTTAATGGAATTTAAGAATGTTAATTTAAAATCCCTATTGTCTTTTATTAAATTATATAGTAAGATGTTTAGTGGTTCTATTTTCCATTCTTTAAGGTTTGCTAGATCTTGATAAAAAAGATTATTTAACTCATTATCTAGGGTTTTAATTGCATAGTTTTTGATAACATTATAATTAACTCCAGGAACTAGGTAAAAGAAATCCCAGTCCCTGTTTAAAATGAGTAATATATTCTTCTTTACTTTAGACATTGTTACAAAAGTTATTTATAATCTTCCGTGCTTTAGAGAAATTTTTAGAGATTTTTTCAAAGTATACAGTAACAATAAAATAATCTTCATTACTGTATCCAAAATGAATTTCAAGCTCTGGACCAAGGAGTGGGAATTTTGTATTATTATTTATTTCAAGACTGTTATGTAAATGTTCAAAGAATTTACCCTTACAGCTATTATCCACTACGAACACAACATATGGTAAACTGTAATTGCTAGTACTATATTTATGTCCTTGGCAACAAAATAATGTCCAAATCCAGTCACTCTTATTAATGTTTAAGATAGACTTTTTAATTAATCTGTCTAGCTCTACATCTTTTAAATTTCTAGGATCGTTATAATCTATCTCTTTTAAAAATGTATTAAGGTTTTTCATTAATCGTTTCGCAGACCAACATATTATCATCTGTTCTTACGATTTTGCCAGAAGATGTTACAGTATGTTCGTCAATAGAAAGATTCCAATTGTTCTCATTATAAAGATCACGGAACTCTTCTAATGTGTAAACCTTGTCATCTTCGAAAAATCTAACCAACGACTCTTCTGAATTAAAATCAATGAGTCTGTCAATAGCGGTGAGGTCTAATAGTTTCATGCCTTATTATTCCCCCATTATCTAACTTTTGAGGCGTTTGAGTAAAAAAGGTAGCAAAAAGGGAGAAATTATTAGCATGCCTCCGTACCTCAAATATATACTACCCTCGAAAAAACCAATTATATAAAAAATAATGCCTGAAAAAATAGGATATAAAATAATAAAGAGAATTAACCTTAAGACGAAAAGGACCTGGATCCTCTTATAAGCTTTTGGGAAATTTTTGCAGCGACGACATTCATACTCGAAAATATCACTGTGAAAATTATCTCCGCAAACCCCGCACTTAAGTTTAACTCTCTTTAATATACAACTAGAAATAACACTATTTTTAATCATAGTGTTATATTCTATTTTTTAGAACTTGAATCCCAACATCTTAGTAAAATCATCAATCTTTACAGAAGCGGTGACAAGAGCTCGGACCTTATCTGTGCTCGAAAAATTACGTGCAAGATCTACTCCCTCGAAATAAGCGCCAGCCGAAAGACTTACACCATTTACAACACGGCCAAGGGGAACAAGAACACCAACACCAACTGCAGCCTTCTTACCATACTTATCTGTACTTAAGACTCCAACAGTTGAAAAGGTCTTACCCATTACAGTATAATTGCCTAGGGTAGAAAGAGCCAATGCATTACTGTTTCGGCCATCAATTCCTACTCCAGCTGTAAAACCATTCACTCTACCATCAGAATATTGAGGCTTAACAAAAAAGCTCTTACTCTGTACCTGGGAAAAAGATGCACTACAAACAGCACAAGAAATTACTACTGGAACTAAACCCTTGTAAATATAATTCTTAATCATATAAAAATTCCTTCTAGACTTTAACGTCATGCATTATTCTTCCCCTTTAATCGAAATATGCAATTAATCTAAGATCTTTTTTTAGCTTTTCCTTTATTCTTTGTATCTTCTTCCTTAGGGCCACAACAGAAATATCATACTCACCTGACAAACTATTATAATCTTCACCCTCAGAATAAGATTTAAAAAGCTTATAATCGTTACATAAAATTTCCCTTACAATATCCTCTAACTCATTTGTCTCGAAATTTTCCCTGTAACTTGGCTCCTCTAACAAAAGATCTAAACTCTCGAATTTCTTCTTCCTGTAACGATCTATCAAAGCATTATGAGCGATACCAATTAAATAACTCTTTTCAGTCTCCTCTTTAATGTTATAATTCCTAGTCAAAATATTATAATAAACATCACTAGTAATTTCCTGAGATAAATAATAATCTTTTGTCTTACTATATAAATAATTTAATACAATCTTACGATATTTCCAAAGTCTCATACAAATAAAAAAAAGGAGAAAAGATCTCTCCTTTCTCCCCCCTTTAAATTAAAAAAATCTTAATCACATAGCAAGAAAGAATAACGGAACTTATGAACGGCTACAATAACTTCTTCGTCACTATAATCTAACTCATTAATTGCAACCCTATAATATTGTATCATGTTCTTAATAGGTGGGTCAAGAGGAGATAAACCATTTTGAATTCTATACTGTGTCCAACTCCTATAATGCTGACCAAGAGATCCAAGATTATAAAGTAACAAATCAAAATCGTTAAAAGGAATACTCCAGTCAATCTTAAGCTTCTCTAACTCAATTAAATTCTCGCCCTGAAAACTCTTAATCTCTTTGTCATCCTCGAAAAATTCACCAATCTCTTCACCATACTCGAAGACCTTATACTTGTCTTTTTCAACAACAGGCTTTAATTCAACAACCTCTTTAACGACCTCTGCAATAGGTTCCTCAATAACAGCAGATTCTTCCACTGCCTTAATATCTTCAATTTTTTTCCTTGCCATATTTTTTTCCTTTCGGCTGTGGATATTCTTTTAAAATGCCACTAAATAATAGAGTAAAAACCCCATATAATCTAATGTACAATAAATATACTCCTAAGTCCTCGAAAAACTTATTCCTAATTCCTTAAGCCTACTACTGATTATTGGAAAACCTGTTACAATCCCATCATTAATTTCTATCTCTTGTTCCCCTATATCACAGAATCTTATCTTTCCACTACCATTAAAATAATATCCTTGATTACTAGAACCCCTTAAACCACTCGAAATTCTCTTATCTCTATCATATCGCCCATAAACCAATAAGTCAATAAAATCCAAACATTTCCTCTTATCTGAATCTTCTAATATTTCCCCTATATCAAAACCACTAAATACAATAACTCCCCCTGGCAAATCTAAAACACTTAAGAGATTATATAACTCATCAACTTGTAGGAAAGGCTCTCCACCAGATATTGTTAAACCAGGAGAACTTATAAAATTTAAAACATCAACAACACTATGATATTCCCCACCCCTGAAATTCCATGACTGAGGATTAAAGCAACCTAGACATCCTAAATTACATCCCTGAAACCAAATAATATCTCTTAACCCCGGACCATTAACAAGAGTCCCAAAGAGTTTTCCCATAAGTTGCATATCTAAAATTCATCCTGTATAATAAACGCATGAGTAAGGTTTTTAACAACGTATATCTAAAGCTAAAAGAAGAATACGAAAATAATCAAGTAGAAGAATATAACTCGAAAAATCTACTTAAAGATATTAGCACGACACTAGACAATCTTTATAAAAATCTTCTCAATATTGAACTTATACTTAAAGAAATAACATTATTCGATACAAGTAGTTCTGAAGAATTTTTAAATTTATCTTATGGAACAATTGGAGAAATACATAAGAGTTTCCCTAAGCTATTTTTCGAAAACAATATAGAAGAAAATGAACCAGAAACATACTTAGATGCTATAGAAGAATTAATTAAACTTGTAATCACTCTTAGGTTTTTTATAATAAGACTCGAAAAAGAAGATTATAAAAATATCCTATCACTCCTAGACTCTTATATTATTAACTTAAAACTATATACCAAAAATTACTAGGCTCGAAAAATACACCAGAGTATCTTAAAAAATATTGAACCTAAATCCTACAGCACAGATTAATAAGAACAAAAGAATCTACACCTGAAAAATAGGCTCGAATTTTAAAGTGTGATATAATAGGACTGTGTGAACCTAAAAATTACTCGAAAAACCCCCTAGAGACTTTATATTATTCTAGGGGCAATTTCACTCGATTTTTATATTTTTGGGGGTTTTTGAAATATACTTAAGAATTTGCAGGAAAATCTATTTGAAACGTAGAAAGATAATTATTCACACTTTGAGATTAAAAAAGCTGATCGAACAAAAAGACCCCC
>ERZ767114.751-NODE-751-length-16823-cov-5.808074_pt1 | contig 16823 bp, 16 predicted proteins | sample MGYA00374952_ERZ767114 | MGnify/ENA primary metagenome ERZ767114 (study PRJEB28939, sample SAMN06267156) | marine metagenome | isolation source: Columbia River Estuary | place: USA:Columbia River Estuary, USA | collected 2012-05-05 ...
ACTGAAGCTGCAACTTCACCATGCTCACAGGATACGTCTGTTATATCTGCTGGTAAGCAATGCATGTATAAAGCTTTACCTTCTTTAGTTAAACTCATCATATCTTCAGTACATTCCCACTCAAGATGATTTGCATTTTGAGCAAGTAGTTCTTTCTCCAGTGATTTGATTCCATCAAAATCTCTATTTCCATAAAACTCCGTTCTTTTTTCCATGGCTTTAAATGGAGCCCATGATTTAGGATACACGATATCCGCATCTTTGAACGCTTCTGCCATGGAGTTTGTTTTAGAAAAAGAACCTCCAGATTTAGCTGCATTTTCTCTTGCGATATGTTCTACTTCTTCCATTACTTCGTACCCTTCAGGGTGCGCTAATACAACATCCATACCGAATCTTGTCATTAATGCAATGACGCCTTGAGGAACTGATAATGGTTTCCCGTATGATGGAGAATAAGCCCATGTCATGGCAATTTTCTTTCCTTTTAGATTTTCTATTTCTGTTAGTAAATCGTCAACAAGAATTAATCCTGAAATTCGTTGTTCTTGATGTATCTCATCGTTAGATTTCCTCTTAGCATGAGGTCTGGATTCATCTTTAGCAGATTTTTGATTTGGTGCACCACATTGTGGACACGATTCTGCATATTCCGAGATATGATGGCCACATTCATAACAAGCAATCAGAGTCATCAGTTTACGCTAATGATTTTGTTTGTTTAATCTTTTGACAAATCAAAGGGTGTATCCGATTACCCTTGGCGATCTTATGAGAATACGATGGGCTTGCAGTGGGTCGCTGCTAACGCTACCGAAGCGTGAGATGTAGAGGGTGTCTGAAGAGCGCTTGGGGAAATCTTAGCCAAGAATATGCTTACAATTCTGAATCAATGCTTTCATTCATTTCTCTAATTTGAAACCATGAGTAAAGTGCAGCACCAAGAATCGTAATCATTTGAATGGTTTCGGCATATGAGGCCAGCGTTTCAACATTCATGCCTCTTTCAAACCGCACAAGGTGATTGTGTTTCGAGTTGGAAAAGGTATACTGCTTCTGTGTCCGAAAAGAAATGATTCCGAGGAAAGTATAGATTTGAGCCATTTTGTTCATAGAGTACCGATTGAAGCATATTTTGGAGATGGCATGGACATGGTGACGGCGGAAGATGTGAAGCAAGCGCAACAAGCATGGGGCGAAGGTGTCGTGGAGATCGCTACAGCACACTCCACTGGCATGGATTATGTGGGGCGTGCTCGCTTGCACGTCGAGGCATTGTATGCTTACGACCTCGGGCCGGTACTGTTCAAGCCAACGTTTGCAGTTAAGCAACAATTCCGACCAACCTTCGAGGGTGCATTGTCCTACTTCGTTGCAGAAAACGGCGCTTGCCCAGAAGACAACGGCTTCGCCATCCAAGGATGGACAAAGGTCCGCTTTGAGAACGATGATATCGTCATTAATGGCACATCTGCAATGGTGATGGGGAACTATTTCTTCACTCCACCTGAAGGTGATGAAGTCAAAGTGGAGTTCTCTTTTGGTTACATTGCTGATTCAGCTGGTGCTCTACGCATCCATCTGCATCACTCATCTATACCAGCAAGAATTGATTAGGCAACAACTGGTTGTTGCGATTCATTCCATTTTGACGACGCACTTACCCTTGGCTCGTCCTGAGAACGAGCGTGTAAATGCTCCTTGCCATCCTGCTTGTTCGTCTTCAGAATGGAAATCCCAGACGCCGTCGAGAACGGGTTTAATGGTGCCTTTAGCAAGGTGATTTGCCAGTTCAGTGAGGTCTTCTGCGCTTGGAGAAAGGAACAGGTATGTCCACGAAGCCTTGTTCGCTAACGCTGCTTTGTACTCCTTCCTCTTTTCCTTTCGCTTGAGAACCAACTTGAGAATCCACGCCGTTCCGCCGATACGTCGGATTTCATCGAGTGTGGGCGTGCCTGCAATTGTAACGACGCTACCGCCCGGTTTGACCACTTTGGTCATGTCCAGGCTTTCATCCGTAGTGTCAAAGCAGACATCGAATTTCTTACCGTCGTCGTTTGAGTAAAGTTCGACAAAGTTCTGTGCGTTGTAATCGATGACCACATCTGCGCCAAGTTCCTTGCACATGTCCATCTTTTCACCCTTCGAGGCGGTTGTGACCACGAGATGAGCCTTGAACACATGTTTGGCCAATTGAATCGCAATTGTGCCAACTCCACCTGCGCCGCCGGAGATGAAGATCGAATCTCCTTCTTTCAGCCCAGATTTTTTCAATGCCTGGAATGCGGTCATTCCTGCGAGTGGGATAGAGGCTGCTTCCTCGAAACTGATACTGTCCGGCTTAGGGACAACATCAGAGATGCGTGCAACACAAAATTCAGCCGTTGTGCCTCTGTACGACGGTGTCTTCTTACCATCACTTTCATCACCCCACACGCGAGTAAATACGGGCTGTCCTACCGAGAACACTCCATTACTATCGGCTTCTTCGACGACTCCTGCAACATCGTAACTGATGGCATGAGGGAATTTAGCAACAGGCCAAACCATTTTCAAATCGCCAGAGAGAAGTATTTTGTCTACAGGATTGACCGAAGATGCGTGAACCTTGATGACTACATTTTTAGAGGCATCAAATCCATGTGGATAAGGCACCTCAGTCTTCTTCAACATTGCCGGTTTACCGTATTTCGCAAACGCAATTGCTTTCATAGTCTTTCCATTCGAATTATTCTTCATTGTGCTGGCGTAATACCTCCCCTACATAATGCGGGGAGTGTCACGTGTGTATTCTTGTAACAATGTTGTAACCTGTTCCTTGATAACAGAATGGTACTGCGATTTGTTATGACCGCTGTACAAGCTGAACGCATGGGTGCAATGTGCGACTCGTCAAGAATTCATGTAAATGAATTACTTGTTCTCTTATCCAAATCAAAGATGCTTCATATTCTCTACATCCTAAATTGCGATCCGAAACCCATGAGGTTTTCAGAAATCAAGAGAGGGGTTGACTCCTCTTCAACAACAGTTACACGTCGATTAGGCGAATTAGAAGCCCACGGTTTGGTTAATCGAACGGTCTATCCAACGGTGCCAACGACGGTAGAATATGCACTTACACCTGATGCCGTAGCTTTGGCCCCAAGCCTTGAGTCCCTGTTTGAATGGGTGCTCAATCGTGCTGAGAATGTTGCTTGAAATCGCATATCTTCTTGCTTACCATTCCTTCGATGGAGAATGCAATACTGCGTTCATTTCACTTGAGACCATTTGTTGCATGAGTGCGGGGCCAAGATTCTCACCTTTGTCCACTGCGTGAACATGGTTCTCACCTGCTGATTGAAAGAGATGCGGGGGGCAGGATTCGAACCTGCGAACCGATAAGGAATGGGACCTAAACCCACCGCCGTTGACCAAGCTGGGCGACCCCCGCGCAAACTGATGGCGGCGCCTCTCGGATTTGAATGAAACGCATCAAGCGTGTGCTTCAAAACCCGCAGAATTGACGATTTGGAATACCGTTGCTTCTGTTATTTCGGGGGATGTCGTTACCTTTCCCTTGCCCTCAATATGCGAGATTACAGCCTTCAATATGCCAGGTGTTGATTCCAAAACCCGAGTGAGTCTGCTCGAGCATCCATCGCAGGTCATTCCAGAAATCGATATGGTATGTACCGTTTGCTCCATGGTACGAGGAATGAGGGGAGTGATTTGAACTCATTCACCGATCGGGCTCCACCAACGCAATACCAGCGAGTTCGCCACAACGCTGACCGATGAGAGCGACATTGCAGCAGCAGCAAAAGCCGGTGGGAGTAGCACGCCGGTGAAGGGCAGCGCTATGCCCATGGCCAATGGAATTCCAACGGCATTGTAGACAAACGCCCAACCGAGATTGACTCGAATCCGGCGCATAGTGCTCTTACCAAGGTCAAGTGAGGATACAGCATCAATCAAGTCGTTTCTCAACAGGACAAAGTCAGCAGCATCCATGGCGATGTCCGACCCCGCCCCCATAGCAATCCCCACGTGAGCAGTGGAGAGTGCTGCTGCATCGTTGATGCCATCACCTACCATCGCTACATATCTTCCTTGTTCTTGCAACTCTTTGACGTGAGTCGCCTTTTGGTCTGGTTTCACTCCGGCAATAACGGTGTTTATTCCGACTTCTTGAGCGACCGTTTCAGCGGCCTCTTTCCGGTCGCCAGTTAACATAATGACATCATAACCAGCCCTTTTGGCTCTTTGAACTGCCTTTTCTGTGGATTCTCGAATTCGGTCCCTTGCTTCAATCCAGCCAAGCAATTTCAAACCTTCACTTACCAAAACGAGGGTTACGCCTTTGGTTGCTGCAGCGCTGAGTTTTCCAAGAATTTCCTCGCTGATTTGAACACCAATTTCTTCCATCAGTTCGATGTTGCCAACTGCGACTAAGGTTCCCTTATTTTCTCCAATCATCCCAAGGCCAGGAAGCGTTTGGATTTCGGTGAGTTGTGGACGAGTCGAGGTCACATTCGACCATGAAGTGAGAATTGCGCCCGCAAGAGGATGCGTTGATTCGGCTTCAAGAGAAGCAGCGATGGAAAGTATTTGTTTCACTTCGCAGTCAAGCAGTTCAATATGACTTACCCGCGGTTTCCCTGAAGTCAAAGTACCCGTTTTATCGACGACTAACGTGTCGACTCTATGCGCTTGTTCGAGTGCTTCAATGCCTTTGATGAGCAATCCGTTTCGGGCGCCTACGCCTGTGCCGACAATCAGCGCAGTCGGTGTTGCAAGTCCCAGAGCGCACGGGCAAGCGATAACAAGAGTGGAGACCAGCACCATCATGGCTAATTCTAAATTTGAATCCATGGGATTGTACGACGCTGAATTGGGATACAACATCCAGAACATCGCCGCAGTAAACGCAAACACGACGACTACGGGAACAAATACCGAAGCGACTTTGTCGACGAGCCGTTGTATTGGTGCCTTACCCATTTGTGCGTCCTCAACCAGTTGAATGATGTTGGCAAGCAAGGTGTCTTTGGAGGTGTGAGTGGTGCGAATGAGAATTGTTCCGTCAAGGACCAGTGTTCCGGCTGAGACTTGTTCTCCTTCTTTCTTTCGAACCGGGTACGGCTCTCCGGTCATCATGGAGGTGTCAATACTGGCTTTCCCTTGGTACACCACGCCGTCAAGAGGTATTGTTTCTCCGAGTAAAACTTTGATCAGGGAATCCACCGGGACAGCGTCGACATCTTGCATATCTGTATGCCCAAGTTCTTCATCGGTGACCAAGCGAGCCCGCTTTGGTTGTAAATCCATTAATCCGTGAACTGCATCTGTAGCTTTCAGTTTAGCACCTGCTTCCATCCAATTACCGAGCAACACGAATCCGATGATGAAGACAACTCCATCAAAGAAGACATGACTTGAGTTTGAGAATACCGGTGGCATATTGCTCACCAGTGGTGATAAGGTGACAATGCATGACCAGATAAAAGCCACACTTGTCCCTAAATGGATCAGAACATCCATGTTTGCTGAACCCGAACGTAAGGCTTTCCAGGCATTGGAATGGAATTGCCATCCCGACCAAAAATAGACTGGAGCAGTCCCGATCAGGGCAAGCAACAAACGGGTATTGACGCCGTTCAGTTCACCAAAATCTTCAGCAAACATACTCAGATAGAGCGTAGGTAAAGCCATCAGTAAAGCGAGTACTACTTTCCTCGATTGAGCGCGTAATTCCTTTCGAGCATTTTCAATCATCATTGTTTTTCCACGATGTTCTTTAGCTTGGAATCCACTCCGTTCAATCGCAGCAATGACGTTTCTTTTCGTCGTCTCAATAGTTGAGTCTAGAGTCACGTTCACCACGGCGCGCTGCAGGGGGAGGTTCACTGAAACGCTCTCCACATTACCAGCACGTAGCGTCACTTTCTCAACCGAGGCAACGCACGAAGCACAGGTCATTCCTGTTACATCTAAAACGAACGATTCGGTTGACATTCGAGCACCTCAGTTCAACAACATCCTTGGTCACTGCATCCGGTAAGACTCCATTCGCCTTCATCCATAGAGACGCAACCGCAGCCGCATGTACACATCCAGCCAACCTGATTCCAACCTTTGCCGCCCTCGGCTCGAGTGTACAGGCGCTTCATTTTGCAACCGCAATTGCACATCTGTGCTTTGATGCGTGCCATGTGTTTGCGTTTAATGTAGTCAATATAAACACTTGGTTTTGACTACAATACTACTGCGGGGCAAGGTCCAATGAGCCGGCCCAAACATCCAATCCTCGCAATCGACAAGGGAATTTTTGGCCGAGTTGAACGACAGGCTCTTGCTCTCCTCGAGCATCTGGTTCGGCTGGTATGACTGCCAGTCCATGTTCATCGATGCTCATCTGGGTTTTGCCACCGATTTGACGCAGATGCATCCGCCCGTGAATTGCACCATCGTCCGCTAAGTCGAGGAAAATCCAAGGTGTACGCAAGCCGGTAATTCGAGCAGGCCATGAAGTGTGTTCTAGAGGCGTGGACTCAGTTGAACTTTCACCGCCAATTTTCCCACCGCGCAACAAGTGTAGGTGGTACGCATTTGCTACAAGTTCCCATTCCATTCGTTTGGCTGTATGGCCTTGTTCGCTGCAATGCTTGGCGATTTTGGCCGTTTCTTCGAGGGAATGAACCCATTGCTCTCCTCGCAAGTGGGCTTTGAGTTGGCGGTGCGCCATGAGGTCGGGGTAGCGTCGAATCGGGCTGGTGAAATGGACATACGCATCGAGATTTAGCCCAAAATGACCAAGGTTTTCCTCACTGTAATTGGCGCGTTGCATGAGGTGGAATAATCCTTGATCCACGACTCTGCGAATAGGTCCTTTGAGTTCAGAGGCTTGCTCCTGTGCTTTATCGAGTGCATCAAGAATATCTTGGCGTGCACCAGCATCAAGGACGCTGTCAAGGTATTCGGGGGTGTCGTTACTGGTTGTTGTTTCTTTCTCCAGCCCTGAAACATCGACTGAGCCGCCGGCCCACCCTGCAAGTAAGTCAGCCAATTCGCCTTCTTCGGATTGACCGTGCGTCCGATAACTCGGAAGCGGTAATTCTATTTTTACGCCTAATGCAGCAAGCTTCGCATTCAGTTCTTCCACTTCGATTGCATCAGGTGGAGTGTGGCAACGCCAAGGCAGCGGTGCACCGACCTTACCCAGCAAATGCCCTACTGAAGCATTGGTTGCGACCATGAACGATTCAATCATTCGTGTGGCGGCGTTTGGCCATTTGATTTCAACTCGGATGTTTTCCTCGCCGTGCAAACGAGGTCGTAGTTCTGCATTTTGGATGTTGAGACGTACTTCTTTTTTCTGCCAAGAGTCAGCCAATTCAAACATGCCGGTAAAGCGCGGATTATCCAGGGCATCTTCGTAGGCCATGTTTTCAGCAACTCGAATTACTGCTTCAAACGCCTTACATTCAACTATGGAGTCATCATTACCAATTTCCATTGAAACAACCATTGCCAGACGGTCTACATCAGCACGCAGCGAACAGAGATCATCGGCCAACCGTGGCGGCAGCATTGGCAGAACAGTATGCGGCAGGTAGACCGATGTTGCCCGGGCGCGAGCAGCGGCGTCCAAGCGGGTATCCGGCTCGACATAATGGGCAACATCAGCAATGGCGACCCAAAGGGTTCGGACGCCATTCTTTTCGACCAGGCAAACAGCATCGTCGAAATCTTTCGCATCATGAGGGTCAATGGTTACGAACGGGAGGTGTCTTAGGTCACTTCGGTGGTTGGACAGTTCACCTTCACCATCCACTTCTGGAAGCCGTTCAGCAGACCCGACCAGTGCTTCATCGTAGGTTCGTGGAAACGGATTCCACCCGCCCTTGCGTTTGTTTTCAAGCCGCAAGTCCAAGAGCGAACGTGCATTTAACCGTCCAGATTGTATCAGCAGTAGCGCCATACTTGGCTCAGCATCCCGAAAGCGTAGTCCAGAGCGCCTGTTAGCGATAAACCGTGCTTCTTTTACCAAATCAAAGGCACCCCAAGTACGAATCACCTCGTTGGTAAGCAAGGAAAACGCCGCTGGATAATCGTCGCCACCCAGATGAGCCAGCCAAACATCTTCGAGCAGTGAATATCTCTCAACATCTCTTACGCTGGTGTTTTCTGGAGCATCTGGCCCACTGAGGGCTGGACGCCCATGAAGTCCAGTCGAGCCTTTGGTTGCGTGTACTGCACTGAACGCTTGCCAGTCAAGTACTGCCTCCTTAATGCGTTTTATTTCATCAGGGCTGCGAATCCGCACCTTCTTGTCTTCCACTTGGACAAAGTTCTCACTTTTTGCCCGAGCGTGCGCCATCGTTTCATCGATGGAACTGCGAAACACCCGTTCCGGTCGAGAATCGCCAGCATATTGCTTGTTCAATTCTTCTTTCTCGATAAGGAACGTAGCAATTTCTTCACTGCTCCAGGCTTTCTGCCACAATTCTTCTTGTGCGGCAAAGTGACTTGCTAAACGCTTCCACAACCGCTCGACATCAGAGATTTGTGGTCCTTTCTTGTTCTTTTTTGAACCACGGTTGTTGCGTTTCTTCCCTTGACCCATGAACTCACCTACAATCCAGAGTTCTTAAGATTCTCAAGCGCCTTCACTTGTTTTTTCGAGAGTTCATCGTAATCAGGTAGCACGAACTCGAGTTCTAAGTCACCGCCATCGTAGCCTGCCCCGGCGATACGAAGACGATCGCCAACCATTGTTTCAGGTGAGACGGTGAGCATTATTTTCTTATTCGATGGTAGTTGGACTTTCACTTTCCCTCCGAGCATGAGAGTACTGAAGGGAGTCGGAACTTCTTGCACCAACATCTTCCCATCCCAGAAACGCCCTTCTCCGAATTGAATGCGTATCGTCAACATCACATCGCCGGCAACACCTTCCGGATGGTCGTGTCCTTGGCCCTTGAGGCGCGACGTTGTACCGTGTTTGACGCCGGGTTTTACCCGAGTTCGGAGCGTAACTGAAGCTGCCTCCATCGTTCCTGTTGCGTTTGGTTTGAGCCGCTTGAAGGTGAATGGAAATTGCCCGCCCTGTTCGGCCTGCTCTGCGGTAAGTTCGAGGCTGACGCTGATGTCAGCACCTTTCGGTCGTTGTTGGCGTTGTTGCGGCTGGCCCCCCATCCCGCCGAAGGGATTTCCACCTCGTGGGCGGCCACCTCCACCGAACATTTGACCGAGAATATCATCCATGCCGCCACCGCCACCGCCGAAGGGGTTTCCACCGCCACCGCCACCAAACATCGAGGACATTCGTTGTTGTTGTTCGTATTCATTCCGATCTTTTGCGGTAGCAATCGATTCATACGATGCTTGAACTTCTTTGAACTTGGCTTCAGCAGAGGCATCCCCTTGATTCCGGTCTGGGTGGTACTGGCGCGCTTTTTTGCGAAAAGCCCGTTTGATTTCGACATCGCTGGCATTTCGACCTACGCCTAAAACCGAATAGGGGTCTTGCTTCGCCATTGAGCGTCCTTCGACGCCACTCCCACATCAACCCTCGCAACGCAATTTACGAAACTTTGAGGTCAAGAAACTCCAGCATTCGCGACGGAGTGGTTATAATCGAAGGGTAGGTGGCATTGAAAGCCCGAGGTTGTACCATGTCTGGTGAAACTGTAGAAAACCGCTCATTTGAAGAAAAAGTTCAGGACCGTCAAGACTGGATTGAGTCCCAATTCCGTCGAATTTCCCGTGGTTCATGGGCCCGTATCATTCGCATGGCCCGCAAGCCTACGCCTCAAGAATTCAAGCAAACCTCGATTATTTGTGGTATCGGCTTGTTTGTATTGGGTGCCATTGGTTTTGCCATGCTCGTCCTTATGGACAATGTCCTCCCTTGGATGTTCGACGCATTGAACATCGGTAACTGAGTAAGAATAGGAGATGAATGAAATGAGTGAAGCATTTGTAGCATACGTTCGATTTGAAGAAAAACTCCTCTTGCTGCGACGCAGCAAGTCCGACGGCGATTTCCCAGCATTGTGGGATGGCGTTTGGGGAATAGGCGACACAGCAGAAGAAGTACTCGCCCGCGTTTCTGAATCCACTGGCATCCCAGTTGACTCCCTCCACTACCAAGGCTCCGGCCCTGAGCGTGGTGTTGACATGGGCCGCTCTCTTGTTGATGTTGTACCAGTCTTGGTTGTCTCGAGCACAGATGAAGTGACTCCAACCGGCCGTTACACTGAAGCAGAATGGATTGACCCAGGTACGCTACAAAACTACAATTGTATTTTCTCGAACCTCGACATGGAGAACAACGACAAGTTGTTCCGAGAAATGTACGGCTCAGTCGGTTCGTTCCTCTACATCGTGAAGACGGCAATTGGCTCAGAGAAGCGGGTTGCAGACGAGATGTACAACCGCTTGCATGGCAGTGGTTCTCTTACTTCGCTGCTTCCAGACATTATGTCCATCCTCCACCCTACCGGAATGCGAGGATACTTGTTTATCGAATCAAGCGCTCTTCACCACGTTGAAAAGTTGATCGGCCGCTCCGGTGGTCGAGACCCAGCCGCTCGCCGTGGATTGAACCAAACCCCGCTGAAGAACGCCAAGACCGTCCTTCCTGGTGAAGCACCTTTGGCAGACATTCTACCTTACCTCGAACCAAAGGCAGTGACCTCTGGAATCGAAGTCGGATGCATCGTCGAAATCGTTACTGGTGCGTTCAAGGGCGAGAAAGCTCGTGTACTCAGCGTGGCAGAATCCAAGGAAGAAGTTAGCATGGAGTTGTACGAACAACCCATCCCAATGACCCTCAATATGCGTGGCGACCACGTTCGTGTCGTGGAGCGTGTCGAGTGATTTTATTGGGCTAAGCGACTCAACCCTCTTCGCACAGCGCGATTATATAGGGGTGTTTTGTCGGCTGAATGCCCACATAGTGAGCAATGGAGTTGAAACAATGCCGAAACCTTGGACATCCGAACTCATCAAGAAGGCTCTTGGTGTAAAGAAGTGCAACGGCAGTCTCGATGCCGCGACCGAAGACCTCTCTCTTGAGAAAGCAATGGATGTTGCCCGAGACAAGAACGGTCAAGGTCACCTGACCGGAGCCGATCTTAAGGCACAAACCAAAGAAATCATTGGAACCTGTGTTTCAATGCGTGTCAAGATTGACGGTCACTGGGCCAATGACGCCCTCGAAATCATTAACAAAGGAGAATGGGACGAGCGGTTTAACTGAAACTCACGAGCCGTGGTAGAGGCGCCTAGAGCGTCTCGCTGACCACAGAGGTGATTAAAAATGGAAGAAAAAATTAACCAGGCAATTAAAGGAGCACTTGAAAGTGCACCAAAGAGAAAGTTCGTTGAATCGTTGGATATTGCATTCACGATTCGTGACGTTGACTTGAAAAACCCGAACAACCGTATCAAGGAAGAAATTCGTCTTCCATCTGGTCGCGGTCGTGAACTCAAAATCGCAATGTTCGCTGCTGGAGAAGCTGCAACAAAGGCAAAGGCCGCTGGCATTCACGTCATCACTCCTCAAGAAATTGAAGACCTTGGCGGTAACAAAGGTAAGGCAAAGAAGATTGCAAACGCTTTCGACTTTTTCCTCTCTGAAGTCCCTCACATGGGACTTATTGGACGATACCTCGGTGTTGTCCTTGGTCCACGTGGCAAGATGCCTCGCCCAGTTCCTCCAACACTTGACCCTGCAATTATTGCAGCAGGTCTTCAATCCACTGTCGTTGTCAAATCTGGTGACAAAATGACGTTCCAAATCGCTTTTGGAACCGTCAGTCAGTCAGAAGAAGAACTCTACGCCAACGCAATGGAAGTCTACAACCGTGTGATTTCTAAACTTGAGCGTGGAATTGGAAACATTCGCTCTCTTTACATCAAGACAACAATGGGTCCTTCTCAAATGGTCGAGGTGATTAATTGATTCCTAAGGTCGTTTCTTGGAAGAAAGACACCGTCAAAGATTTGGTGGATTTGCTGGAGAGCGGAGACACCATCGCAGTCATCGACATTCACGGCGTTCCTGCTGGTGCAATGCTCGGTATGCGTGCATCACTTCGTACCGACATGAAGATTCAAGTCGCTAAGAAGCGATTGATGTCCATTGCTTGGGGACGAGTTGGATACGAAGACTCAAACTTGAGCGAACTGTTCGAAGGTGCAATTCAACCTGCATTGGTTTCATCTGCAAGCCTCAACTCGTTCGAATTGTTTACTGAACTTAAGAAGACAGAAGCAGGCCGTGCCGCAAAAGAAGGCGACGTTGCACCTCACCAAATTGTTGTTGAAAAGATGGACACTGGTATGCCACCAGGTCCTATTGTTGGTGAATTGAACTCAGTGGGCATTCCTGCTAAGATCATGGGCGGCTCGGTTCAAATTCAAAAGCGAACAGTTGTTCTTGAAGAAGGCGATGTTTTCGAAGGCGACATGGGTATGATGCTCTCAAAGATTGGAATTAATCCAATCGTCACCGGTCTACGTTTGTGCGGTACGCTCGAAGGTGGAACGTTGTTCGCTCCAACTACGCTTGACATCGATTACGAACAATTCGAAACCGATCTCATCAGTTACGCTGCTGGTGCATTCAACCTTGCGTGTAACATCACATGGTTTACCAGCCAAACCATGCCGACAATTCTTGCAAAGGCCAGCCGAGAGGCAATGGCCGTTGCATTGGAAGCTGCAATCACAACTGCAGAAACCATGCCACATCTCGTTGGACGAGCACACAACGGCGCTATGGCCGTTGCTGGACAGCTTGACAGCGACGCACTCGATGAAGAACTTGCCAACATGTTGGGCGCAGCAGCATCCGCTGCCGCATCCGCTGCCGCAAGTTCATCTGAAAGCACTTCTGAGGCACCAACCGAAGCCGAAGAAGAGGAAGAAGAGGAAGAAGAGGAAAGCTTCGGCGGACTCGGAGATCTATTCGGTTGACCACAAATGAGGTGAAAAAATATGGAATACGTATACGCTGCTATGCTACTGCACGCTGCTGAAAAAGACATTGATGAAAAGACCGTGAGCGCCATTTTGAAGGCTGCTGGTGTGAAAGCTGACGACTCCCGTGTGAAGGCACTTGTTGCTTCTCTCGCTGGCGTTGACATCGCTGACGCAATGGCCCAGGCTGTCGCCGCTCCTGCTGCTGCAGCACCTGCTGCGGCTGGTTCTTCAGACGCCCCTGCCCCTGTTGAAGAGGAAGAGGAAGAAGAAGAAGAAGCTGGCTTCGACGGTCTTGGATCCCTTTTCGGTTGAAACAGGTATCGAGCGCCGCCGAGCGCACTTGGTACGCGACATGCTCGCGTCCAGTGAAGCACGGTAGTCCCACTCGGTCCTACCCGCGGAATACCTCGCCTGTAAGGGCGGGACTGTGGGAACACCGTGCATACAAGCGAATCAAACTTCGAGTTTGATCTGAAACATTCACAACGGCCGTAAGGCTGTCGAATCAAGACACTCCTCCATCGGAGTGTTGATGCCAACCTGTCGATTGGAACATCCATGGTGCGACGTGCTACACAAGATTTCGAAGTCAGTGTATCTCCTGTTCAATCCATCAAGGTGTTTCGACTTCTTGCTGAAGAAGCCGGCTGGTCTATGGAACGTCATGAAGGCTCGAGGATGGTCGACCGGTTCGCCATCATCATGCCAATGACTCAAACAACCCGAACACTTGGTTTACGAATTCTCGACGGGCCTTTACGAGGTCTCGAAGTCACCAGTTGGGCTGAAACACGAGGCTCATCTGGAGCGCTCAACATGATCTCTTGGGTATTACCCGGAGGGCTTGAACTCCCTCTTACTCAATTGCTTCTTCAGCATTGGGTCTCTCGTTTACCTCGGTGCCCGTGGCGTTGGAGTTTTGGTGAACGTTCAAAGATTGGTTTCCTTCTACCTGTGTGGAAGAAATCGCGTAAAAACTTCGCCAAATTAGGTTTTTCAGTTGGGCGAAACGATTGGCCCAACCGTCCGAAAGAGCCGTGGATGGATTCAGAATCAGAGTGATTTCACAGCTTGATTTTCTTCCTAAACACCAATTTGGAGTCTGTCAATTGACCGAAAGTCATAGAGGTTGATGCTTCATCGGTAGGGGTGAGGGCGAACTGAATGATTACGTTGGACGATTTGAAAACCAACAGAGATACCCAAATTACCGTGGGATGCATCGCCTTTTTCCTCATTGCTTTCCCACTGTATTTCTCCTTCGCTGCCAGCGGAGTCTCCAGCGTGGCAGGGACTCGAGGTGTTGGCGATTACCAAATCAACGGCAACCTCACTTACATTCAATTGACCGACGGCATCGAATACATCGCAGACGGTGGCACCTACATGATGGACGACCTTCACACCGATTCCATTGATGGCGCTGAAGACATGAACATCGTTGGTGTTCGTGTTCTCATGTCGTATGGCGAAGATGAAGAAACCCAAGGGACTTGTGCAGGTCCTCTCGGCGGACAAGCTGCTGCTGATACCATTTCTGGCACAGCAATGCATGCCGGTTTCAACGGTACGGCAGATGGCCAAAACAACGGTGGTAACGGTGCACATGAAGTCGTTGTGGAATGGTTCAATTCGTCCATGATTGGCGCTGAAGTATCAGGTCTTTCAGAATCTGAAATCATCAGCCAAATTGATTCAATGGGCGCTGGCCTTGGCCCGTATTCTGCTGAAATTGGCGTTTCTGCGGAAGCAGGTGACACGCCACCTCCTGGATTATGTAGTCGTTCGGATAACGGCGAAGAAGTCACCTTCTCAGTTGAGTTGATTGTGTTTGATTATTCAATTGCTCCAGTCTTCAACGAAGACGAACTTTGATTCGTTTCCAATCTTCAAGCGGTTAGTTTGGAGATATCTATGATTGGTGAAACGCGTTCGTGAATCATTCGGAGTAATGCATCGAGTTCAGCATCGTTCACAGCCTCTACGCGCATGACAAGGATGGCTTCAGTGTTCGATTTACGAGCGAGATACCAACCGGATTGTTCTGTTGATTGGCCGGAAGTGAAGCGTACACGAACACCGTCAATGGTCGAGGATTCGAAATCCGAAAAGGCATTCTTGATGGCCTCGACGGTTTCGAGTTTCTTCTCTTCTGAGCATGGAATCTTGACTTCTCCAGTCGTAGGCAAATTAGGAGCGAGACGGGTGAGTTCTTGGCTGAAGGTTTTCCCTTCTGTTCTTGACCAAAGTTCAATCAAGCGAGCTGCGTTGTACAACGAGCAATCAAAGCCGTACCATCCTCGGTCTGCCATGAAAATGTGTCCGCTCATTTCTGCAGCCATCAACGCATCAGAATGTTCAGCCAAGACTCGCTTCATGAACGAGTGCCCAGTCTTTGCCATCATTGGACGACCGCCTGCTGTTACTATGGCTTTCTCAACGTTCATTGAACATTTAACATCGTAAATCAACAAATCCTTGCCTTCTTCAGTACCAACGACATCATCGGCCAGTAAAGCGATAAGTCGGTCTGGATAGACGAAATTACCGAGTTCATCAACCGCACCGATTCGGTCACCGTCACCATCAGCTCCGAGCCCGAACTCGCAACCGTTTTCGACAACTGCTTTACCCAAATCGACCATGTTCTTTGGACGGGTTGGATCTGCTCCGTGATTTGGCTCACTGGCATCCCAGTCGCAATAGAGATCGATATGTTCGCAACCCATTCGGTCAAGCAGAGCAGTCATTGCAGGTCCAGGGACTGCGTTTCCGCAATCAACGGCAACCTTGACTGGACGTGCAATCGGTCCAGTGGATTCGAGAATAGCATCGAGGTAGGTGTCCAAATGAGGGGCGTCGACGATTTCTCCCTTTCCTTCTCGGAAGTCGCCGGCAAGGAACACATCCTTCAATTCTTGAATTTCTTCACCTGCAAGCGGTAAAGTTCCTCGGCACATTTTGAATCCGTTGTGCGTCGGCATCGGGAGGTGACTTGCTGTGACCATGACTCCACCGTCAACTGGAAGCGTCCAACATGCATGATAGACGCAACCGGTCGATACAATTCCTAAGTCGAGAACTTTGACACCACCGTCAACCAGACCACGCATTAGTTCGCTGGTCATTGCTGGTGAGGACTCACGAATATCCCGTCCAACTGCAAATGTTTCACATTCAAGGTAGGTTGCCATGGCTCTTCCGAGTCGATAAGCAAAGACCGGCGTTAACTCTCCGGTGCCATCACCGTTCGCCAGTCCGCGAATATCGTAGGCTTTGAAACACTGAACCGGCCATTCGTCCATGCAATTGCTACCGCCTTTTCCCTTTCAAGGATGCTGTTTGATGCTTATCTACGCATGATGGCCGTGAGGATGAAAAAGAACGTGAAGGCAGCAACCATCTGAAAGATGACATCGTAAAAGAAGGCCAGATATGTTGTAACGAGTAGACTTGGTATTGAGAAACTGAGAAGCCGTCTCCATGTCAAAAGTCTCTTAGGCGGCTCTTCGAGGTACGGCGAGCCTGGCATTGAATCACCTTAGAACGATGTTCGGCATGCGCCTTGAACGACAATTTCGACTAAAGCGCCTGCTGGTAAAGCGGCGGCTGCGAAAGCTGCTCGTGCTGGTCTGACTTCGATGTCTTCCACCCAAGCGCCATAGACTTCGTTCATTGCAGCGAAGTCGTTGATGTCTGCCAAGAGAACTTGAGCAAAACAGAGATTGTGTTTTGAGAGTTGAGCAGCATCAAGCAGAGCATCGATTTTGTCCAATGCGCCCTGCGTTTGTGCCTTGACATCATCACCAGCCTCAACATCGATTTGGCCTGAAAGCCAGATGGTT
>ERZ767114.755-NODE-755-length-16764-cov-6.116738_pt1 | contig 16764 bp, 2 predicted proteins | sample MGYA00374952_ERZ767114 | MGnify/ENA primary metagenome ERZ767114 (study PRJEB28939, sample SAMN06267156) | marine metagenome | isolation source: Columbia River Estuary | place: USA:Columbia River Estuary, USA | collected 2012-05-05 ...
TCTTGGTCTGTTGATCCATCGCTCCCAGCAGGTCTTGCTTTCTCTACTTCGACCGGTGAAATCAGTGGTACCCCTTCCGCAGTCACCTCTTCAGCAACGTACACCATTACGGCCACCAACACCGGTGGTGACGCTACGACAACCGTAACCATCGTTGTTAACGATATTATTCCATCTTCGGTGGCTTACAGTCCGAATTCATTCACCTTGACCAAAGACAGCAGCATGACTGCAACTACGCCTACCTCAAGTGGCGGTCCAGTTGTTACCTGGACAGTCTCTCCAACACTACCTGCAGGCCTTGTCATCGACTCATCCACCGGTGAACTTTCTGGTACGCCTACTGCAGTCACCTCTTCAGCAACGTACACCGTTACCGCTACCAACACCGGTGGCAGCGCTACGACAACAGTCACCATCGTTGTCAACGACATTATTCCATCCTCAGTTTCGTACAGTACCAGTTCATTTACCCTGACGAAAGACTCTGCCATGACTTCGGTCACTCCTACATCGAGTGGCGGTCCAGTCATCTCTTGGGCCGTTTCTCCATCGCTCCCAGCAGGTCTTGCTCTCGATACCTCTACCGGTGAAATTTCTGGTACACCTTCCATTGTATCTCCATCTGCAATCTACACGATTACTGCCACCAACACCGGTGGTGACGCTACGACAACCGTAACCATCGTTGTCAACGATGTTATTCCATCTTCCGTCACGTACACTCCAAGTTCATTCACATTGACAAAAGACTCGGCTATGTCGGCTGCTGCACCAACATCCAATGGAGGTACGGTTGTATCGTGGTCTGTCTCTCCATCGCTCCCAGCAGGTCTTGCTCTCGATACCTCTACCGGTGTGATCAGCGGAACACCTACAGCCGTCACCTCTTCAGCAACCTATACCATTACTGCTACCAACACCGGTGGTGACGCTACGACAACCGTAACCATCGTTGTCAACGATGTTGTGCCATCATCCATTACCTACAGTCCAAGTTCTCTCTCACTGAACAAAGATTTGACGATGACCGCAGTAACTCCTACTTCAAGTGGAGGCGCCGTTGTTTCATGGTCAATTACACCAACTCTACCTGCAGGCTTATCCTTCGATACTTCGACTGGTGCCATTTCTGGAACCCCAACAACAATCACATCCTCTGCCGCATACACTGTAACAGCTACCAACACTGGTGGAAGTGCTACGGCAACAATCACCGTTGTGGTCAATGATGCAGCCCCCTCTTCCATCACCTACACCCCAAGTTCTTTCACCCTAACGAAAGGCACTCCTATGACCTCAGTTACCCCAACTTCAAGCGGTGGAACAGTTACATCTTGGTCTGTTTCTCCGTCCCTTCCAAATGGCATTAGCATCGATACATCAACTGGACAAATCAGTGGAACGCCGACTGTAGTTGTCTCTTCAGCCGCATACACGGTTACGGCAACAAATGCTGGAGGCAGTGATACTGCAACCGTAACCATCGTTGTCAACGATGTAGCACCATCTTCGGTCTTCTACAGCGGAAGCCCGTTCACCTTGACCAAAGATTCTGCAATGACATCGGCAACACCTTCCTCTTTTGGAGGCACGGTCATCTCTTGGTCCATATCACCAACGCTACCTACTGGTATTGTAATTGACGCCTCAACTGGTGTCATTTCAGGAACACCTACTGCAGTCACATCATCTGCTACCTACACGGTGACAGCAACCAACACCGGTGGTAGCGATTCTACGACCATCACGATTCAGGTCAACGATGTGATTCCTTCCTCGATTTCCTACAGCGGAAGTCCATTCACGCTAACCAAAGACGCTGCAATGGCTCCAGCAGCACCAACTGCAAGCGGCGGTACAGTCGTCACTTGGTCTGTCTCCCCATCGCTCCCAGCAGGACTCTCCTTGAGCACTTCGACCGGTGTAATCTCCGGAACACCAACCGCAATTACTTCTTCTGCCACTTACACGGTTACAGCAACCAACAGCGGTGGTAGTGCGACTGCTACGATCACCGTTGTCGTCAACGATGTCATCCCTTCTTCGATTACGTACAGTCCAAGTTCGTTCACGCTGACCAAGGATTCTGCAATGACCGCAACCACGCCTGCTTCAAGCGGTGGCTCTGTTGTCTCTTGGTCCGTCTCTCCATCACTCCCAGCAGGTCTTGTCTTCTCAACCTCGACCGGTGAAATCAGCGGAACGCCGACTGCAGTCACTTCCTCAGCGAGCTATACCGTTACAGCAACCAACACCGGTGGCAGTGCAACCACTGCCGTGACAATTGTTGTTAACGACATCATTCCATCTTCAGTTGAGTACAGTCCAAGTTCTTTCACGCTGACCAAGGATTCAGCTATGACCACGGCAACCCCTACCTCGAGCGGTGGTACTGTCACATCATGGTCGGTTGTACCCGCACTTCCAACAGGTCTTGCTTTCTCGACCTCAACTGGAGCCATTTCTGGAACGCCAACCCAGATTACTGCATCTGCAACATACACAGTGACAGCAACCAATACCGGCGGTAGCGCAACGACCACAGTGATCATTGTGGTCAATGATGTAGCACCATCTTCGGTCTTTTACAGTGGAAGCCCGTTCACCTTGACCAAAGATTCTGCAATGACATCGGCAACACCTTCCGCCTTCGGCGGTACAATCGTTTCATGGTCGGTCTCACCATCGCTGCCTGCTGGTCTGTCTTTTGATACATCAACCGGTTCGATTTCAGGAACTCCGACAGCGGTAACAGCGTCTGCAACGTACACCGTGACAGCAACCAACACCGGTGGTAGCGATTCCACGACCATCACGATTCAGGTCAACGATGTGATTCCTTCCTCGATTTCCTACAGCGGAAGTCCATTCACGCTAACCAAAGACGCTGCAATGGCTCCAGCAGCACCAACTGCAAGCGGCGGTACAGTCGTCACTTGGTCTGTCTCCCCATCGCTCCCAGCAGGACTCTCCTTGAGCACTTCGACCGGTGTAATCTCCGGAACACCAACCGCAATTACTTCTTCTGCCACTTACACGGTTACAGCAACCAACAGCGGTGGTAGTGCGACTGCTACGATCACCGTTGTCGTCAACGATGCTGCTCCATCATCGGTAACCTACAGCCCAAGTTCGTTAACGTTGACCAAAGACCAAGCAATGTCCGCTGCAACGCCTACTTCAAGCGGTGGTACTGTTGTATCCTGGTCGATTACTCCCTCGCTCCCTGCCGGTCTTGCTTTCTCAACTTCAACCGGTTCAATTTCCGGAACACCAACTGAGTTATCTTCTTCGGCAACATATACCGTGACTGCAACCAATACCGGTGGTAGTGCAACTGCCTCATTGACGATTCAGGTTAACATTGCTGCGCCCTCTTCCATTGTCTACAGTCCGAGTTCGATGACTCTTACCAAAGATATTGGCATGACTACGAATACGCCTACAGTAAGTGGTGGAACGGTCACGTCATGGTCGATTACGCCAACCCTTCCAGCAGGTTTGTCCTTTTCAGGCAATACTGGCGCCATCAGTGGAACACCTACAGCCGTCTCTTCATCTGCAGTGTATACGATTACTGCGACCAACGACGGTGGTAGCGATACAGCTACAGTGACAATTCAGGTCAACGATGTTGCACCATCATCGATTACGTACAGTCCAAGTTCATTCACCTTGTCAAAGGACTCTGCGATGACTTCAGTCACACCGACTTCAGCCGGTGGAACCGTCGTTTCCTGGTCTATTTCGCCAACACTTCCATCAGGTCTGTCCTTCGATACTTCAACGGGTACAATTTCAGGAACTCCAACAGCAATCACTGCTTCAGCAATTTACACCGTAATTGCAACCAACTCCGGAGGCAGCGCTTCGTCTACAGTGACCATCGTGGTCAACGATGCAGCACCATCCTCAGTGTCGTACAGTCCGAGTTCCTTTACCTTGACAATTAACAACGCCATGACATCGGTCACTCCAACTTCAAGCGGTGGAACCGTCACTTCTTGGTCGATATACCCGGCGCTCTCATCGGGTCTCTCCTTCGACACATCAACTGGAACCATCAGTGGAACTCCTACAGCGGTATCCTCTTCCGCGGTTTACACTATCACTGCTACGAACGCTGGTGGAAGCGGTACCGCTACAGTATCGATTCAAGTGAACGATGTTGCTCCTTCAGGTGTTAGTTACTCTCCGAATTCTTTCACCCTTGCGAAAGATTCTGCTATGACTACGGCAACACCAACTTCGACCGGCGGTACTGTCGTATCATGGTCCGTCTCACCTACGCTCCCTGCCGGTTTGTCTCTTGATACATCCACTGGAGCCATTTCTGGTACTCCGACGGCAATCTCATCCAGTGCTACATACACGATTGTTGCGACCAACAGTGGTGGAAGCGCAACGGTAACAGTGACGATTCAAGTCACGGTAGCTGCGCCTTCATCAATCACCTACAGTACGAGTTCATTCACCCTGACGAAAGATGTCGCAATTACAGCCGTCACACCTACGTCAAGCGGTGGAGCGGTTACGTCGTGGTCTATTTCGCCAACACTTCCAGCAGGTCTTGCTTTCTCGACGACAGACGGTACAGTTTCTGGAACCCCGACCGAGATTTCTGGATCAACTTCGTACACAGTAACCGCCACCAATCTTGGTGGTAGCAGTACCGCAACATTGACGGTTCAAGTGAACGATGTTGCACCATCTTCGATTGCTTACAGCCCAAGTTTCCTCACGTTAACAAAGGACACTGCAATGGTTGCAGCAACTCCAACATCGAGCGGTGGGGCAGTTACATCATGGTCGATTTCTCCGTCACTTACTGCAGGTCTTTCACTGGATGGTTCAACCGGTGAAATTTCGGGAACTCCAACTTTAACCTCTTCTGCGGTAACGTACACGGTAACAGCGACCAACACTGGAGGCAGTTCTACTGCAACAGTCACGGTTTTGGTTAACGATGCGGCCCCAACTTCAGTTTCCTACAGTCCAAGTTCATCGGTCTTGACCAGAGGTAACGCTATGACAACAGTCACTCCAACCTCGAGCGGCGGTACCGTTACTTCATGGTCAATTACTCCATCTCTTCCGGCTGGTTTGTCCTTCTCGACTTCGACCGGTGCGATTGGTGGGACGCCTACTGCTGTATCCGCCTCGACAACATACACCGTTACCGCATCCAATGCCGGTGGCAGCGATACGACAACCGTAACAATCCAGGTCAATGATGTCGCTCCATACTCAGTTTCGTACAGCGGTTCACCGTTTACTCTGACCAAAGGTTCTGCAATGACCACCGTTATGCCATCTGCAAGCGGTGGTGATGTTGATTCATGGTCGGTTACACCTTCGCTCCCAGCTGGTCTGTCCTTGGATACTTCAACCGGTGCGATTTCCGGAACGCCGACTGCTCTTTCCACTTCAACCTCATACTCGGTGACAGCAACCAACACCGGTGGTAGTGATACTGCGACAGTGACGATTATTGTCAACGATGAGACACCGTCCTCAGTAAGTTACAGTCCAAGTTCGTTCACGCTGACCAAGGGCTCTGTTATGACAGCCGCAGTTCCGACTTCGAGTGGTGGCACTGTTGTTTCATGGTCCGTGTCACCAACGTTGCCTGGTGGACTTTCCTTTGACACCTCGACAGGAACCATTTCGGGAACGCCAAACGCAATCACTGCATCCGCCACATACACCGTTACCGCAACCAATACTGGCGGTAGTGCAACCGCTACGGTGACCATTGCCGTCAACGATGCACCACCAACTTCAGTAACCTACAGCAGTACTAGTCCGTTCACCTTGACGAAAGATGTTGCAATGACGACAGCCACTCCAACTTCAAGTGGAGGTACTGTTGTTTCATGGTCAATTACACCAACCCTACCTGCAGGCTTATCCTTCGATACTTCGACCGGAGCCATTTCGGGAACCCCAACAGCAATCACGTCCTCTGCAACCTACACCGTGACTGCTAGCAACGAAGGCGGTAGTGGAACTACGACCGTTACAATTGTCGTCAACGATGCTGCCCCATCGTCCCTCACATACTATCCAAGTTCGTTCAATTTAGCGAAAGATACTGCAATGACCGCCGTTACTCCAACATCGAGCGGTGGAGCAATTACATCCTGGTCGATTTCACCATCGCTCCCGGCAGGTCTTTCCTTTGACACTTCGACTGGAGCGATTTCCGGCACACCAACAGTAATCACGGCTTATGCTTCTTACACAATTACTGCAAGCAACACGGGCGGTAGTGATACTGCGACCGTGACGATTATTGTCAACGATGCGGCACCGTCTTCCATCGCCTACAGTGGTAGTCCGTTTACCTTGACCAAGGGTGTAGCCATGACCTCGACTACACCAACTGCAAGCGGTGGAACCGTTAATTTCTGGTCCATTTCCCCAACACTTCCAACCGGTTTGTCTTTCGATACTTCGACTGGAACGATCAGCGGAACACCGGCTGATGTCTCTTCCTCTGCAACCTACACGGTTACTGCAACCAACGCCGGTGGCAGCGATACAGCATCGGTAACGATTCAAGTCAACGATGTAGCGCCGTCTTCAGTCGCTTACAGTCCAAGTTTCCTCACATTGACAAAGGATACTGCAATGATTACCTCAACACCGACCTCGAGTGGCGGTACCGTCGTTTCGTGGTCGATCTCACCCTCGCTCACAGCAGGGCTTACGTTTGACACTTCAACTGGAGCGGTTTCTGGAACGCCGACTTTAACATCTACCGCAATCACATACACGGTTACTGCGACCAATTCTGGTGGCGGTGCTACGACAACTGTGACAATTCTCGTCAACGATGCAGCACCTTCCTCGGTGACATACAGTCCAAGCTCTCACACCTTAACGAAGGATGTAGCCATGACAACCGTGACTCCAACAGCAAGCGGAGGCGCCGTTACTTCTTGGTCGGTCACTCCTTCGCTCCCAGCAGGTTTGTCTCTCGATTCTTCAACAGGTGCAATCAGTGGAACGCCAACCGCTGTCACTTCTACCGCAACATACACCGTTTCTGCAACCAATGCCGGTGGCACTGGTACGACAACAGTTACCATCGAGGTCAACGACGTAGCGCCTTACGCTGTATCCTACAGCGGTACCCCGTTCACTTTGACCAAGGGTACTGCCTTGACGACTGTGACTCCAACCGCTAGCGGTGGTGCTGTTGATTCTTGGTCGGTAACACCTGCTCTTCCATCTGGTCTGTCCTTGGATACGTCAACAGGTGCTCTATCCGGAACTCCCGCATTGGTTTCTTCATCTACGATTTATACAATTACCGCCACGAACACCGGCGGTAGTGATACTGCTACAGTGACGATTATTGTCAACGATGTCATTCCTTCATCCATTGCATACAGCGGAAATCCGTTTACCTTGACCAAAGACATCGCAATGACTGCATCGACGCCTACGTCCAGTGGTGGCGATGTTGTAACTTGGCAAATCTCGCCAAGTCTTCCAGCAGGTCTCCTCTTTGACACTTCGACCGGTGAAATCTCCGGAACGCCGACTGCGATTACTTCTTCTGCGACTTATACCGTGACAGCTACCAACACCGGTGGCAGTGCAACCACAACGGTGACCATTGTGGTCAACGATGCAGCACCTTCGTCAGTTGCTTTCAGTGGAAACCCGTTCTCATTAACGAAAGATGTCACCATGACGACAGCGACTCCAACCGCTAGCGGCGGCGTAATCACCTCTTGGTCGATTACTCCTACGCTCCCAGCAGGCTTGTCTTTTGACTCTTCAACTGGGGCTATTTCTGGAACGCCGACTACGATCACTTCTTCCGCCACTTACACGGTGACAGCAACCAACACCGGCGGTAGCGATTCGGTCACAATTACGATTGAAGTGAAAGATGTTGTACCTTCATCAATTACCTACAATCCAAGTTCCTTTACTTTAATCAAAGACTCGTCAATGACAGCAGTGACTCCTACATCAAGTGGCGGTACAGTCATCTCTTGGGCCGTTTCTCCATCGCTCCCAGCAGGTCTCGCTCTTGATTCTTCGACAGGAGAAATTTCAGGAACGCCAACAGCGATTACGGCCTACGGTACGTACACAATTACTGCAAGCAATACAGGTGGCAGTGCTACGGCATCGATCACGATTCTGGTCAACGACGCTGCTCCATCTTCGCTTGCGTACAGTGCTAGTCCGTTCACATTGACGAAAGGCTCCGCAATGACCTCCGCTACACCAACCTTCAGCGGTGGAACTCCAACATTCTGGGCGATTTCTCCAACGCTCCCAGCAGGTCTCGCGTTCGACACATCAACAGGTACTCTTTCTGGAACACCGACCGCTGTATCTTCCTCTGCAACATACACACTAACGGCAACCAACGCCGGTGGCAGTGACAGTACCACGTTCACCCTTCAGGTTAACGACATACCTCCATCGTCAGTTTCCTACAGTCCGAGTTTCTTCTCTTTGGCAAACGGTACGACGATGACTGCTGCAACACCATCTACAACAGGTGGAGCCGTCACCTCTTGGACGATTTCTCCTACACTTCCAGCAGGTCTAACCTTGTCAACCACAACAGGTGTTATCTCAGGTACGCCTACGACGACATCCTCTGCAACAGTCTACACCGTAACAGCGACCAATTCTGGTGGCGGCGCAACGACAACCCTCACACTTCTCGTGAACGTTGCTCCTCCATCTTCAGTTTCGTACAGTCCGAGCTCCTTTACTTTGACAATTAACAACGCCATGACAGCGGTCACTCCAACTGCGAACGGTGGTGAAATCACCTCTTGGTCGATCACACCAACGCTTCCTGCGGGTCTCTCGTTTGACACTTCAACCGGTGCTATCAGTGGTACACCAACCACCGTGTCACCTTCAACATCGTACACCATTACTGCAACGAACCCAGGAGGAAGCGATACTGCAACAGTGACAATCCAAGTCAACGATGTCACACCTTACTCGATTGTCTACAGTGGAACTCCGTTCACATTGACGAAAGGTACAGCCATGACATCTGTTACACCAACGAACAGCGGTGGATCAGTTGATACTTGGTCGATTACACCAGCTCTTCCATTAGGCCTATCCTTGGACACTTCGACCGGTACTCTTTCTGGAACTCCCACAGTGCTTACTTCATCTACGACCTACACAATTACTGCCGTCAACACCGGTGGTAGTTCGACCGCAACGGTGAGCATCGTTATCAACGATGTAATCCCATCGGCAATTACATACAGTGGAAATCCGTTTACTCTAACCAAAGATACAGCTATGACCACCTCGACTCCAACCTCGAGTGGTGGTACTGTCACGGGTTGGTCGATCACGCCAGTGCTCCCAGCAGGTCTTTCCTTCGACACCTCTACTGGTGCTATTTCTGGAACTCCGACAGCAATCACTTCATCTGCTGCATACACAGTGACGGCAACCAATACCGGAGGCAGTGCAACGGATACAGTGACCATTGTTGTTAACGATGTCATACCATCATCTCTTGACTACAGTGGAAGTCCGTTTACACTCACCGTAGGGACTACGATGACTGCGAACACTCCGACATCAAACGGCGGTGCTATCACTTCATGGACGGTATCTCCAACGCTCCCAGCAGGTCTCGCTCTTGATTCTTCGACAGGAGAAATTTCAGGAACGCCAACAGCGATTACATCATCCGCCACATACACTGTGACTGCAAGCAACACTGGTGGTAGCGACTCGGTCGTGATTACTCTGGTTGTAAACGATGTGATACCATCATCCGTCGTCTACGGTGGAAGTCCTTACGTCCTTACGAATAATTCCATCATGACCGCAGACACACCGACTTCGAGCGGCGGAACTGTTGTTTCATGGGCGATTTCCCCGTCGCTTCCAGCAGGTCTTACCTTGGACAGCTCAACTGGTGAAATCAGTGGAACCCCTACTGAACTCTCTTCGCTAACGACTTATACAGTAACAGCAACAAACTCTGGTGGCATTTCGACAGCAACAATCACCATCGTGGTCAATGACGTAGTCCCGACGGTTTCTTACTCACCAGATGACCTGAGCATGACCAACAACACGGTGAGCAACGACCTACCACTTGCACCGGCATTGACCGGTGCAGGTGAGATTGTCTCCTGGACCGTCAGCCCTGCTCTACCAAGCGGACTTGCGTTTGATACCACAACTGGTACCATCAGCGGAACAGCAACAGAATTGCTCGCTCGAAGTATGTTCACCATTACCGGAACGAACACCGGTGGAACCGCAACAGTGTACATCAACCTCACCATCGTTGATGAACTCCCAATAATTGCTTACTCGCCAGACGATTTGAGCATGACCAACAACACGGTGAGCAGCGACCTACCACTTGCGCCGACATTGACCGGTGCAGGTGAGATTGTCTCCTGGACCATCAGTCCGGCTCTACCAAGTGGACTTGCGTTTGACACCTCAACCGGTAATATCAGCGGAACAGCAACAGAATTGCTCGCTCGAAGTATGTTCACCATTACTGGAACGAACACCGGCGGAACATCAACAGCGTACATCAACCTCACCGTCGTTGATGAACTCCCGACAATTGCTTACTCGCCTGACGATTTGAGCATGACCAACAACACTGTGAGCAGCGACCTACCACTTGCACCGTCCTTGACCGGTGCAGGTGAAATTGTCTCCTGGACCATCAGTCCAACGCTACCAAATGGCCTTGCATTTGACACCTCAACTGGTGTTCTTAGCGGAACACCAATCGAATTATTCGATCGCACCATGTTCACTGTGAATGCAACGAACACCGGTGGAACTGCTACTGCGTACATCAACATCACCGTCATCGATGTTGTTCCATCGGTTGCCTACTCGCCAGACGATCTGAGCATGACCAACAACACGGTAAGCAGCGACCTACCACTTGAACCGACATTGACCGGTGCAGGCGAGATTGTCACCTGGACCATCAGTCCTGCTCTACCAAGTGGACTTGCGTTTGATACCTCAACCGGTACCATCAGCGGAACAGCAACAGAATTGCTCGCCCGAAGCATGTTTGTCATTAACGGTACGAACAGCGGTGGGACAGCAACAACGTACGTCAACATCACGGTCATCGATGTTGTTCCGAACGTTGCTTACTCGCCAGACGATTTGAGCATGATCAACAACACGGTGAGCAACGACCTACCACTTGCACCTACATTGACCGGTGCAGGTGAGGTTGTCTCTTGGACCATCAGCCCAGCATTGCCAAATGGACTTGCCTTTGACACCTCAACGGGTGTTCTTAGCGGAACACCAATCGAATTATTCGATCGCACCATGTTCACTGTGAATGCAACGAACTCTGGCGGAACTGCTACTGCATACATCAACATCACCGTGCTTGACAGCGTTCCAATCGTAGAGTATGTTCCAAGTGATTTCGAATTGCTCAGTAATTCCAGTGTTGTCGATATGGTTCCTCTTTCCACCGGTGGAGCAGTTCTACAATGGTCGATAACACCTGAACTTTCGGCGGGCCTTTCGTTTGACAACTCAACTGGTCGTATCAGCGGTGTACCTGTTGAAATTACCAGCCAAACGCTCTACATAATCACTGCATCCAATGACGATGGAAGTATGATGGTTTACGTGAACATCACCGTTGAAGACACTGTTTACGATACAACTGCTGGCCCAATCTACATGCTGGATAATTCGACCATCAAAGCTATCGCTCCGATTTCAACCATCAGTGGTTCTCAGTTTGAGATTCATCCTGCACTACCACAAGGATTGATGTTCAATGAGTCGAATGGAACGATATACGGCACTCCTACTGAAGTGATTGGTCTTACGAACTTCACAATCTACTCGAACTCGAGCCTGTTCAACGACAGTTTCACTGTGCAACTTCAAGTTCTTGCCGACACCGATGGCGATTCCATGCCAGACCAATTGCCTGAGAACTACAATTCGACAGGCGGCCTCATCGAAGACATGGATGACGATGGCGATGGATTCACCGATGCAGACGAAGGAGATTGTCTTTCAGACTCGCTCGACTCGAATTCCGTACCACTTGACCTCGATGGGGACAATATGTGCGACGCTCTCGACGACGATATCGACGGCGATGGCTTACTCAACAGCGTTGAAGACAACACTGGCAATTACACATCGGTCAACAGTACAGGAACAGACCCATTGAATGCAGATACAGACGACGATGGAATCTGTGATGGACCAACAGCCGTCAATGGAACTTGCACTCTGGGCCCAGATGCATTCCCGAACGACGCCTCCGCATCCATAGACACCGACGGTGATGGAATGCCAGACGAATTAATCGGCAACTCAACCAGTACCCCGCCTCTTGTTGAGGATACTGACGACGATGGCGATTCCGTACTCGATGTTGACGACGCTTTCCCACTTGATGCATCAGAATCTGTCGACACAGATGGTGATGGAACTGGAGACAACGAAGACACCGATGATGACGGCGATTCAATCCTTGACGTCAATGACGCTTTCCCACTTGATGAAAACGAATCCATTGATACTGATGGTGACGGAACCGGAGACAACGAAGACACCGACGATGACGATGACGGATGGTCTGATGTCAATGAAAGTGCATGCGGTACTGACGCTCTAAGTAATGTCAGCACACCTGTAGACACCGATTCGGACCTGATCTGTGATTCATTGGATGAACTGTTGGACCTACCGTTCAACCTCACTTATCCATCGAACAACTTGACGTTAATACTCGGTGTGGAAATGACTCCGCTGCTTCCAAACATCACCGGTGCTGGTGAAGTCGAGACTTGGGAACTCGAAGGTGAACTACCTGATGGTTTGATCTTCGGATGGAGTCCTGCTCGTGATGCACAACTCGATGGAAGCATCCGTGGAACGCCTACAGTGGAATGGGATCTGACGACATACACCATTTGGGGTAACAATTCAGGATACAGTCAATCGTACATAGTCACTCTTGGAGTGGAGAAACCTGAACTGACACCAGACTCGGACAATGATAGTAACGATTCAGACTCGAATTCGATGTACGCTCTCTGTTGCCTACCGCTTCTCCTGTTGCTCCTCCTGGTCTTCCTCCTTCGCCGAAAGAGGTCAGTTCTACTCGACGCAGAGCCTGAACACACAACTTCCAAGCCGAAGTGCAAGAGTGGTTCAGGTACTCGAGAAGATCCATTCGTGGTTACGCCATTGGCCAACGTCACTTCTGGATCTCTCGTCTTCAGTAAGGAAGCATTCACGACCAAGGAAGTAGAACCTTCTGGTGCATACGATGCTCGGGACGAATACAACTCAGACAATGAAGGTCGATTCAAGGTTGTCAACCACCATATTGAGGCTGATGAACTGGAGGATGACGATGTTTCACTCGCACGACAACTCATCTCCGATGAAGACGGTGTACTCAAGTATCGATTGGCCTTTGATGACCGTGATGTTCCTTCCGATGCCTCGGAATCTTACGAAACGCTGTTCAAGGTAGGAAATGGCTCTGTTTACTTCAAGTGGGCTGTTGAAATAGCAAGCGATAAGAAATCCAAGGACAAGTCGAAAAAGAAGGCTAAAGTTGCTGCCAAGGTCGATAAAGAAACACTGGACAAGGCTCAAATTATTGCTGATGCAACCGGTCGTACGGTTGAGTCCATTGTTGAAGACTTAGAAGATGACGGCATAGTGAATCTATCAAATGAATCCAATGAACAAGCCGAAGCGGATGCAAAGGCTACTAAGGAAGCCAAGGCAAAGGCCGAAGCCGATGCCAAGGCCGCTAAGGAAGCCAAAGCAAAGGCCGAAGCAGATGCAAAGGATGCAAAGGATGCCAAGGCACAGGCCGAAGCAGATGCAAAGGCCGCCAAGGATGTCAAGGCAAAAGCCGAAGCAGACGCAAAGGCCGCTAAGGATGTCAAGGCAAAGGCAGAAGCGGATGCAAAGGCTGCAAAGGAAGCCAAGGCAAAGGAAGCCAAAGCCAAGGCAGAAGCAGAGGCAAAGGCCGCAGCCGATGCTGCTAAGAAGCAAGCAGCGAAGAAACCTGCAACTCAGGACGTCAAGAAGCAAGAGGAATTGGAGCGAGTCAAATCTCGTGCAGATACCATTGACTTCAAGACTCTTGGAAAAGCCACAACTTCGACTTTGAAGACTGAAGTTCAGAAAGGTGCAACGACTTTGCAAGTATCTGATGCCTCCGAATTCGAAGATGCAGGTTCAGCTGCCATCACCGACGAGAGTGGAAGTTCTGTCATCTCATGGACTGGCAAGGACGGCAATGCTCTTACCGGTGTGAAAGGCGTAACTCGCGTCTTTGGTACGGCGACCGTAGTTACGGTCAAAGACGATCTCCAAGTCATCAAGGGAATCGGGCCGTTTATCGAAGAGAAGTTGAACGCTCTTGGCATCACTACCTACCGCCAAATCGCCAACATGGATTCGAAACTTGAGACACAAGTAAACGAAGCCATCGAGTTCTTCCCAGGCCGTGTAAAGCGTGACCAGTGGGCAAACCAAGCCAAGATTTTGCTCGGTGAAGATATCAAACTTGATGAAAAAGCTCTTCAACAAGCCGAAGAACTTGAACGTATTTCTAAGAAAGCAGAATCCATCGACTTCGCAACGCTTGGTGTAGCGACTTTGGATGAAAAAGACGATCTTCAAACAATCAAGGGGATCGGTCCGTTTATCGAAGAGAAGTTGAATGCGCTTGGTATCTACACCTTTGAACAAGTCGGAAACATGACTCCAGACATTGAAACTCAAGTCAACAAGGCTATCGAGTTCTTCCCTGGACGTGTCAAGCGAGACGAATGGGCGAAGCAGGCTCGTGAATTGCACAGCAATAAAAAGTGATATTCTCATGTTTGAGGGTTGACGAAGCGCTTTTACTGTGAAAAACGAGCACCTAGAAACGGTGGGTTTTTGAGCATCTCACAAGGACGCTTCTCTAGAAAGGTTCTATTCTATCCGACCTTTACATCTTCCATGGGCGTCCTGTTAAACGAAAGTTCGGGGAGCATTTGGAGAAGTCGAATTGTTGGAATTCCCCAAGGAATTCAGATTGAATTTTATTTCAAACGGAAGTGAGAGTATGGGTGGATTAAAACCAAGCGGTGACATGAGGTATTTTCAGATTCGTATTCAGCATGAGCAAGCCATGCATTTACCGGGGAATATTCTTACAAAGTTCTTCAGTAAAGTGGAAATGGTTACTGGGACAGGGGTCGTGGACTCCATCCCAACATGTATTCTCAGGGTAGAACACGATGGCGTCGACATTATGAACATCAAAGATCAGATTAAAGGGAGTTTGATTATCGATAAAATTCTCCAAGTAGGCGATGATTATGCATACTTGAAAGCGAAAACTCCCGGACCGATTCAACTCATCATTGGAGCTGAAGATGAAGCGTGGATTATGCCACCATCGTATCTCTCAAGAGAAAGTGGTTTCTTCATGACAATACATGGCACGCCGTCTGGACTGAAAAGAATCAAGGACAAATTAGAAGCATTGATTCCTGAAAAGATGGATATGCGAATTTCAAAGCTGATTGTCGGCGATTGGATGTCTGCCCCGCAACTGACCAACAAGCGTCACTTAGCGATTAAAACTGCAGTTGAGATGGGGTATTACAGCGCTCCTCGAAGATGCAATCAAAGTGATATTGCCGAAGTTTTGGGTGTTAAACAAGGAACCGTTGCAGAACATTTACAATTCGCTGAAAGTATTATCATCAATTCTTGGGCAGAACAAACGTCTCGTTCATAGCCCTCTCATCGTGATTACTGTCGCCAATACGAAAAGTAAAATTCCTAGGACAGTAAATGCTTTTTTGATAAACTTTGGTTCGTCCGTTTTCGATTTTATCTTCTCACCAAGATTCGACCAAACCAACATGGCTAGAATCCCGCCGGTTGTAGTAATGGTGGTGATTGTCAAAATCCCTCTGACACCCCCCCCAAAATCATCCAAAAATTTCGTCATTAACATGAATACCATGGCCCATTCCTTGCCATTAACATATTGCATCAAGACGCCTGTTTTGAATCCTAATTTAGGAACCACTTCAGGAAAGTTTTGTATTTTTTCAGAACGTCCAAGATATAAAATGCCGAAGGCGATTAAAAACATGAATAACGACCCAACGATGTCCATTACGGTGCGAACTGTTCCCTCTTCATCAAACGAATCAACGGCCATACCGCAGATGAAATGAATGGACATGAAGCCCAAAGCCATTCCAGCAATCAATGGTAAATTACTTTTTTTTCCATGCACAACTGCATGAACTGTACAGGTGATGTTGTTCGGTCCGGGTGTGATTAACCCGGCAAGAAGTAATGCCAGTAAGTACGCTAAGGAATCCCATGGCATTAATGCCAGTAAGTACGCTAAGGAATCCCATGGCATGCACGCTGACTTGAAGTCCGAGGTATAGTTATTCTGTACCGTTAGCAAATTGAATGCTTATTTTTCCATACTTATTTTTTCTTGAGAGGGCTCCCTGACATCGTAGACAGGCTCGTTTTGATAGGGTTTGAACAACCATTTGTGCGAAATTATAGGGTCAACTATGATAGTCAGTTCGTCGTTAGCGCGCACATGAATGTAGCCATCTCTGTGCTTCCAGACAGTAGAATTGGACTAAAATCCATGAAATCACTCCTTCTTGCCGTGTTAATGGTCTCGATGTCCCTTTCTGTGGGCCTTGTGGAACTGAACAA
>ERZ767114.757-NODE-757-length-16729-cov-12.775556_pt1 | contig 16729 bp, 17 predicted proteins | sample MGYA00374952_ERZ767114 | MGnify/ENA primary metagenome ERZ767114 (study PRJEB28939, sample SAMN06267156) | marine metagenome | isolation source: Columbia River Estuary | place: USA:Columbia River Estuary, USA | collected 2012-05-05 ...
TAATTAAATCTATCTTTTATTTTTTCGGAATGATTATATAAATCATCAATAGATTCAAATCTAGCAAAAACACAACGATGTTTATACTTTGTTTTGATTGGTGTAAAATCAAAAAGGTATTCCATAAAATCAATTCCATAACAACCATTTTCTTCATTTCTGTATAAATCACCTCCGATTTCTAAATCTCTAAAAACATTTTCCATTTTTTCATTATGCAAAAATTTAAAATATTCTAAATCTAAATCTGAATAATTGTTGAAATGGTAAATTTCACGAAGTAAATCTATATTTAATTTCTTTGTAAGAAAATACATATAGAATAAAAAAATAATTTAATTATTTTAATTTAACTCAAAAGGGGGGTAAAAGTTTAAATTAGCATAATTTTAATTTTTTAATTTGATAAACCATTCTAAGATTACTATTATTTTTGTTAAATTTATCTTCATCATCTAAGCCTACATTACGAGCAGAATTTTTGAATGATTTAACAAATGAGAATGATAATACATAAGCGTATTTTTTAGTATGTAAATCGTCAAATAATTGAACTGCTTTTACATTAATCATTTTCTTACCTTCATATCTAACCAGTTGTCTTTCATTTGAATACTTCAAATAAAAATCTCTAGCCTGTGTTTGTGATTTAATAAATTTTTTAATTGTTTGAGTTCCATTTCTATGTTTGGTTATTTTTTCACCAATAAAATCTTCTTTACCTGTTAAATATAAGTTTGTCTTTGATACACCTTTAAAGGAAAAGGCATCAATTTCATTTTTTTCTTTAATAATTAAATAACATTTTTTCATAGAAATATATGATTTAATGTTATCTTCTGATAGTTCATTTTCAAAAGATCCGAAAACTTTTGAATGTTCTTCATATAGTTTATGTTTTTTATATCGGTCATCATATTGTAGAACATTATCCCAAACTAAATCTTTCATTTTTGCTTTTCCAGAATAGTGACTAATCCAATTATCACCAATTGATTTAGTAAATTTACAGCAATCTGTGTCTGTATACAATAGATTTTTTAATCCTACTTTGCTGTAAATATGGTTATACATCATCATTTTAGCGTAATCGTAAATCATAGTTCCTAAATAAACTGGTCGCTGTTTTTTAATTAAGTCTTCTTCATTTAAAGTATAGCTCATAAAAATGGAATTACCTTTAATATCAATAGCGTTAATTTTACTCGTTTTTGGATTTTCTTTAATTTTATGATATTCATATTCGTTAACCATTTTAACTTTTTCAGCGTGTAGCCCTTCAGCAACTTTGCCTGTAACTGAATTCATTAATAATTTAAGGGTTTCTCTTAGAGATGAATTGTATTTAGTAGTTCCTTTTAATTTATCCTGGTCGTTTTTACCTTTCATAAAATCTAATAGGAAACCAAACATTTCAAAATTTTTCATTACTTCTGTAAAATAAATTCCACTTTTATCAATGAATTCAACTTTACATTTATTTTCTATTAAGGCATCAATAATAATAGTTGATAGATAAACTTCTTCTAATATAGGCGTTTTCCAATCATTTTTAATTTTAGTTTTTAAAGGATAAATTTGAGGTAGGTTTCTTTTTTTTAAATTACTTTGGTCTACTTTACACCAAAAGAATCCAATAAGGTTAGGTTGAGTTTTTCTAATAATTTGATAATCTTCCCACGATGATTTAACAATTTCACCACAGGGAAAATAGCATTTATTAACAGCACAGATATAAGGGTATAGACTACAAATATCTTCACTAGCAACACATTCATCAACGATTTGAGAACCATTAAAAAGTTCAACTCTACCAGCTACTCGGTGTTTAACAATAGCGTTATATGTTTCAAAATCTAATTTTGGAAGTTTAGTTTCTTTATTATATTTTTCAAATACTTCCCAGATGATAGAACCAATTGTTAGTTTTTTTCTTAATTCAATATATTTAGTATGGTCGCTATCTTTGAAAGTTTTTTCATATCTATGATATAATAAGCCAGTAGATAGAACATCAAAATTATTATATTCAATCATTTTTTCATTTAGTTTCATTTTATTAATAAAATTTTTAGGGTCTTTCTCATAATCTAATTGAACCAAATTATGATCTAGTTCTTTTTTAGCACAACTAGAAATTTTGAAGCTTTTACAATTATGAGCCAGTGAGCCAACAACGTGCCGTCTTAAATCAAATAAGTTATGTCTTCCATTAATGGTGAAATTTAATAATTGAGAATTAGTATAACAGGGGTTTGATATGTTTTCCATTTTATTTTTATATAACCAATCCGCTAGAATAAAATTATCAAAGTTGCAACCATTAAAAGATACTAGAGTATAAACCGTTTCCTCCTGGTTTTTTGTTATATAATCATACATAGATTTAGTGCAATTCCAACCGACGCTATTATAACAATTGCTTTTAACAATTTCTTTAATTAATTTAGTGTTTTTTTCAGTATCTGCTTTATCAATTTCTTTGAGGTCTTCATCATCGCAAACGAAATATGAAAGGGCGTATGGTTTTAAAATTGAGCTATGACCCCAATCAACAATCGTTTCATAATCAAATACAATATATTTGTGATTAACAAATGATGGTTTCATAGCATTTTTATTTAATTCAGTAGCATTAAATATTTTAATATATTTTTTATCTGTTTTTCTATACATTTTAATACAACGACTAATATATATGTCGTCTTTGATAGTAAGAGGATTTTTTAAAACATCAATATGGTTGTTGATAAAATCATATACGATATTTATACATCCATCAAAGTTTATTTTATGCTCTTCAATTCCAGTCATATTTTCCATAAAATATGGTTGTAAAATATCTTTTTTCATTTTATATAATTTTTTACCATCAACTTTAATAAAGTCTTTTTTTTTAATTTCTTTTTTCCATTTAGTTGATTCTCTTTTAATAGTATTACCGAAAATATTGATAGACGAAAGAATTCCAGACTGGTTAAGATTCATTCGTAAAAAATCAACAAATTTTTTTAATGTGTTGAAATCTTTTTTATTATAATTATTTTCATCAAATTCAATATCTAATTGATTGTAAATAAATTTAATTGTTTCAATCCCACAATTTTTTTCTTTTTCAGTTCCCATTCCTTCACATTCAAATAGGATTTTATTAATTCCAAAAACATTATCTTCAATATATTTAATATCAAATCTATCCATAATAAGCGTTAACTCGTTATCATTCATTTTATCAGATCCTTCAACTTCGCCTCTTCTAATCTGTAAGATTCTTTCAACAAACTCTGGAAAACTATCTAACCAATTTTGATTAATTGTTGCTGACCTAATTCTTTTATTTCCGAATTTATAACCTTCTTCGGATTGAGAATCAGCATATTGAAAATGAAGATTAATATATCCATCTCCATCTGCTTTTTCTTCGTTTGCAGTTTTTATAGCAAAATAGAAATCTCTTAAATTATTTGTTTTTAGAGTAACTCTAAAATGTGAAAAATTTTTAAATTTATCCATCTTTGTGTATTTCATACTTCGTTTGATTTTGGCTTTTGCTACATTTTCATCTTCTTTTGTTTTTTGTTCTAAAACAAATGAATTATCAGAATCGTATGTTGCTCTATCATAAATCCTACCATTGATTTTTTTCCATCGTGTTCCTTCTGGTGATAAAACATCTTTTCTTATTAAATCTAAATGAAGACGACCATCAATTTTGATTTTGTTTTCTTTTACATTTCCATTATCGTCATACAATACCACAATATTTTTTCCCTCTACGAAACTATTAAGAACATTATTTTTGTTTATATTTCGTAAATTAAGTTTCCCCATTTTATTATTATTAGTAAACATAATATTTTGGCTCATTATATTATAATAAGATAATTATTTTTTATATGGTTATTCAAATAATATATATTAGTTTTTTGAAATCAATTTATTTTTTATAAATCAATTTTTTTATTATATATTATTTTAATTATTTTTTTTATTCTTCATCATCTGGTAAAAATAAACATTTTCCCTTTGATTTAAATTTATTTCTTTTTATTCTAGAAAAATCTTTATAACACTCCTCACAATATTTATATTTTATCTTTTTTTTACAATTCTTTTCACATCTAGGGCATATATTGGATTTCTCCATTATATATAATTATTAAAATTCTTTTAAATATTTATGATTAATATATCCACCATCAAATATTTCTAATTTTCCTCTATCCCATCTTTTCATTTTTCCTAAAGAATACTCATCTTTTGAATAATCCCAATATAAATTTTTATCAATATATGAAAAAACAAATATAACTCTTTTATTATTTCTTTCAGCTTCTTCTAATTTATTTAGATTCATAAAGGTTGAATTATATCTTTTGCTATTTATTCTCCTGGTCTTAAGCTCGATAAAAAAATCATCTCCTTCATAATCAAATATTGCATATTTAGGAGTTTTACAACAATCACCAATATGTTCTTTGAAAAAATCAAATAATTTATCTTCGCTCTGGAAACCAAACTCTAAATCTTTTACCTTCTGTTTATTCATTATATATAAGTTTAATAAAAAAAATTTTTATATGAACGCATATTAATGGAAGAAAAGACTTATCAAATATATAAACTAAAAAATGTAAAATATATATTTTCAATAGAAAAAGGTGGTGAAATTAATTATACATTAGATGTTTATGAATATGTTTGTTCTTTTAATATTAAAAGAGAACACATATTATTAAAAGAACATACTGGAACAGAAAGGGATAATAAATTTTTAGAAAATGAATTTATGAAAGAATATGAAACACATACAGATAAAAGAAAAAATCGCATAAGAGGTTTTAATGAATTGAATGAAATATTTTATAGAAAAAAAACTAGAAAAGAATCTTATGATAACTATTATAAAAAAAATAGAGAGAAAATACTATTACAACGAAAAAAATATTATCATTCTAATCTAAAATATCAAAGAGAAAGAAAAAGAATTTATTATAAAAAATTTAAACATATAATTAAACCTAAGCAATTAGCATATCAAAAAGAAAAAACCAATTGTGAGTATTGTAATAAAATATATTCTAAAGGTTATATTAATAAACATAGGAAGAAATGTCAATTAAATCCTTCTATCTAAAAATAGTTAATCGGTTTGTTTTTCTTTCAACTTTATTGTTTTTAAAGATTAAATCCTTTCCACTATAAAGTAAATTTTCTCCTTCGTTTCTTAAATTTTGATAGTTAACTGGATTAATTAATCTACTTCTAAATACCAAATTTTGTGCTGGTTTTAATCCTACCTTTTTTATCTTTTTTTTCTTTTCCTTTTTAATTCTTCCTTTTTTATCCCTTATTACTGGATTTAACATTTGATATGTGGGAGTGTTTTGAGGTTGAGGGTTGCTACCTATTTGAGGTTGAGGCGGAACTGGTGCTGGTGTATTTGGATTTAATTGTTGAACTAATTGTTGAGGAGATAAACCTAATGATTGTCCGTTAATGATAAAGCCAATATCACCACCTTCAAAAGATTTATCACCACCACCACCATCGCCACCACCTCTTAGACTTATTAAAGATTGTTTCACCTGTCTATCTATTCTAATATTTTCTAAAAGAATATCTTTTAATGTCATAATTTCATAAGCTTCATTAATTGAATGGTTATCCTTTGATTCATTAATTAATAATAAGAAACCATATTCTAATATAGTTAAATCTATTATTGTTTTTGCTTCTGCTTTTGAAATGTTTGGATTAAATTGTTTTATCATCGCTTTTTTAAAAGTGAAATCAACATCGTTGGCGGTTGCAATTTTTTGTATACTTTCGTTATGAATACCAACATCAATTATATTATCTCTTTTTTTAATTTCATCGGTATCCATTCCAAAAGTTCCTTCTAGTTCTTCCCCACGTTGTCTAATTTCTTCCTTTGGATTTTCATCTATAACCATTTGAATATTTGTCGATGATTGAGGAGAAGTAACTGGTGGTTGAGGAGGAGCAGTTGATGATTGAGGAGAAGTAACTGGTGGTTGAGGAGGAGTAGCTGGTGCTGGTGCTGGTGCTGGTGCTGGTGCTGGTGCTGGTGCTGATGATAATTGTCTATCTTTAATTCTTTTAACATCTGGTTTTTTTGCTAAATTAGTTATCATATCTAAAGCAATATTATTGCTAGTATTATCATAATTTTTAAATGTTTTTTGATACGCTTCTGCTATCTGTTGATCTTTTGATTTTGCACCTCTAAAAGTGTTAGGGGCGCTTTCATTGATTCTTTTTTCTTCTTCTATAAAATCCATTACATCTTTCAATATCTTAGTTTTATCAGATGAATCAACAACTAGTCTATCGCCTACACCTGCTTTATTGTCTTCTATTAATTGTAATGATTGGTTTGATAATCCAGTATCACCTATAAGCATTGAGAGGGCAGTTATACTAGCCATTGTTCCCATTTTGATTGGCGCCATACCAGTAGCCGAATATAACATATTAAAAGCAATTGAAGCTAGACCCATAGCAGTAGGGCTTTTAGTTAATTCTTCTTTAAATTTATAACCTTTATCAACTAATTTTTTAATTAATTTTTCTGCTGTGTTTTCAATTAAACCCTGTTCTTCCATAAATTGAAAAAATTCTTTCATATCTTTTGGTTGACTTATCTTTGTTTTTTCTACAGCCTTTTTTCTTTCATCTAAATCAATAACTTCTAATTCTTCATCGTCTACTCTTTTCTTTTTCTTCGCCTCTTTCTTTGCTTTTGATACTGCTTTAGCTAACACTCCATCGCCGTGAGTTGTAATTCGCTTTTTTGCTTCTTCAGAATTTGCTACATCAAAAATGTAAGTTAATATATCATCTCCATCTTTCGCTGTTGTGTCTGCATCGTCAAAAACTAAATCATAATGGTCTAACCATTTGTCTAATCTTTGTTCTTTTGGAACATCTTTTAAAGCATCTCTTAAAGAATTTACGTCATCTTTACTAATTGAAAAAGCGACATTTTTCGCTGTTTGGACTGATTTCAAAATAGGATAAGCTACTCCATCAATCACTAACGATTTAGGAATATATCTATCTTCGGCTTTCACTTTTTTATTACCGAAAGTTTTAACTTTATTGTATGTTCTTTTCTTTTCAGGCATTATTTATATAATGTCTAAAGATAAAAAAATAGGGTCATTATTTTAAAAGAACCTAAGGTTCTTTTAGAATCTCCTCTTAAATAGGGGGTGGTAGGGGGGACTTTGTCCCCTACTTAAAAAGATTTAATAATATATTATCTTTGTAAATTTTATATTTATAATCAAATTCTTCTTCTGTGAATATTGGTTTATTATTATTATCATATCCTTCAAACCCTTCTCGCTTTGTTGCTTTATTAATTCTAATTAAAATTCTTTTTTCTTCTCCATCAACAGGGCATTTTGAATATCGTATTTCTTTCCTAAAGTTTCTGAAATTTCCATTATTTTCATATTTGTGAAATCCTTTATAACAATCACATTTAATATAAAAATATTGAGGGTCTATTGCTATGGCTGTTTTACGATAATTTAATTTTATTTTTTGATTCATCTTTATACACTAAAGGTAGATAATTTAAAATCACCAGACTTTGTAAATAATTTTTTTTGAATTTTAATTCTTTTATATTTATTTAACACATTTCTTTTCCGTGTGTTTCTTTTAAAAGTTTTTTCTAAACAACAATCATATAAAAAATATTTAGATAATTTGAATTCCGTAATAATTTCATTCACATTCTTATATTCTTTTTCAAACATTAGTTTAGTTTTCTCATCATCAAAGTAGATAGAAATAGTCCAAATCGCTTTTTTCATTTCTTAATTAATATACTAGAAGATTATATTTTTATATGGTTTTTCGTTAATTATATTTATAAATAGGGGGTGGTAGGGGGACTTTGTTCCCTACGAGTTATAATAGTATACACCTAATAAAGTATTTTCAATATCAAAAATATAACTGAATAGGTTTTTAATATTGAAAAAAACCTTTTCTTTCAAAATCTCTCCATTTTGTTTTAAACATACCTTTAGTATTTTATTTTTAAAACCTAGATTCATTAAAATATTTATTATTTCTTTCTTAGTTTTTTCTGCTGGAATTGAATAAAAATTATCAACATTTTCTTTTTTAATTAACCAACAATTATTTTGTTTCCTTACAGAGAAGAATGGTTTATAACAACAAAAACAATATTGCAATTTCACATCATATATATGATAGAAAGTATTATCATTTTCAATAGGGACAGCAATAGCTGATTTCATTTTTAATTATATATATATATAATAAATTATTTTAGTTCTCTATATTAAATGAATACTCATTCAGTAAACGATGATGAAACCGACATAGATGCTTTAGAAACTTTAACAACATCTCACGCTTCTTCAATTAGTACAATCAATAGTAGTATAACAACCATTAATAATAAATTAAGTGGGTCTTCCTCTAGTGGGTTAAAAACTTTAACGACAACTAATTTAAATGGAATAAATGGAATTCTTAATCATACAACAGACAGCAATCTTAAAGCATTTGTTGATGCAAATTCGGCAAAAACTGGGATAACTAGCGTTCAATCAAATAATATTTTAAATAATAATGATAAAATTGGGATTACATTAAGTCAAATATCTGCCATTTCCGCAAATACAAATCGTTATCCGCAATTTACAAATTTGAAACGCCTTTATAATCAGGATGGTGATATTTATAATGATGGTAAAATTAAATTCCGTTGGAATAGCACATATCGTCAGCTAATGTTTTATGTTTTAGACATAGGAGCTTCTGAGTATCTCACTGGCGGAGTTGTTAAAAATGAAGGTTCTACGAGAACCGCAGTTCACACATATTTGACTCAGGGGGAAAGCACGGCCTACAAATACTTCACAACCCCTCAAACTGGTGCTTCTCAAAGCATTGTAAATTCAACATTTAATCTAACAACATCTTATTCCAGAATTGAATATTTTTTACATCCATATAATGAATTTGCTTATCCTTCATATAGAATTACCATTTTAATAGGTAGTTCTTCTGGGTATCATCAAATATCAATTAAAAAGTTCAGTGATTAAATATATTATATTTATATATATAAAATGAGCGAAGTAGATAAATGGTTAATATTTCTTAACGATGAACTTCTTTTTTGGACGGAACAGGAAGAATTTGCAAATTATAATGATATAAAAGAAGAAGACAGACCAAATTGTTTAACCTTAAAAAATGTTGCTGGATTCACAGGGCCTCAATTGGTTAGACTAATAACCGATGCATCGGGGAATAAAACTCCCGAGGTGTATGAAAGACCTCCCCCTCAATTAGATTAAGAGTTTTTGCCGTAGATTTTTTTAAAATCTACTATATATAATGAACTTCACACTAGATAATTTTAATTCTACTGAAATGTTTAATAATATTTCCACAGAATGTTTTGGCGATTATACTTCAATTGCTTTAGGTTTTTTACTTTTTGTATCGGAAGTTTTACCATTTATAAAAGATAAATCAGATTGTAATAAGAACAAAACCATTGATGAAGAAGCAAAAATAGAAGAAGAAAGACCTAAAAGAGAATCTGTTTTACACAATTCAAATGGTGTATTACACACAGCATTAAGTTTTTATAACAAATTTAAAAAAAAATAATAAGATAATATAAATGAATACTCATTCAGTAAACGATGATGAAACCGATATTGATGATTTAGAAACCTTAACCGCTTCTCACACTTCTTTAATTGCTGTAAATAACGCCTTAATTACAACAAATCAAAATAATATAGCAACACACGAAAGCGAAATTAATGCCCTACAAACTTTAACAAATACTCACGAATCTGAAATTAATGCTCTACAATCTAATGAATTATTTACCGATATTATAAAATTTACGACAGATGGGACTTATAATTATACCGTTACTGGGGGTAATAGTGGAGTAGCAATAGGCAATCTAGTTGCTCTTTCTGCCACCAGTAGAAGGTTCATTCTAGTCCGAACTGATACTTATTCTAGCAATATTGTTTTAGCGAATAATGATACGACTTTCACACCATCAGAAACTGGGACTTATTTATCAATAATATCAGCAGAATTTTATGATAATTCTAATGATTTAAAACAGGTGACCTTAAGTCTAACAGAACGAATAGCTACCGATGGAATTAATGTTATACAAATTGCGCGTGGGTCTTTTTTTGGATCATCAACATCAAATGAATTTCAAAGATTAGAAAATACAATGGTTGTTTCCTTAGTTGCTGGTCGTGAATATTGGTTTGATATTTTGGGTAATTCTGCTGGTGGGGTCATCAATAAAGGGTCTGCATTAACTAATTTTACTTTAATCAAAATTAATAAATCTTTTTAATATATAATAATGGAACTATCTGAATATGATTTCAGAACACTCAAAGACTATAAAAAAAATATGTTTTTAACAATTAACGGAGCATCAAAAAGCGGTAAAGGATACTGGGTCAACGAAGCCATTTACTGGAGAAACCGAGCAATGCATTATAAACACGCCTTCTTATTTTCATCTACCGCTCATATTCAAACACCGAAGCAGTTTCCTTTTATTCCAGATAATCATAGATTTACGGATTTAAATATGTTAGAAAAAATAATTTCTAGACGAATGGAAACTAAATCAAAAGATAATATTTTAATTATTTGCGATGATGTATCTTCTATGACCGAAGGAGGTAAAATGTTTAAAAATTCTACATCTATGAGAAATTTAGCGTGTTACTCACGTCACGCCTCAATAGATGTTTTTAACCTTTTGCAGAGAGCTCAAATGGCTTCTCCTCTTATGAGGAATTGCAGTTCAATAGTTGTTAACTTCCTTCCAAAATCAGCGAGGGATTTAAAAATGGTTAAAGATAATTATCTATCATTAGCAGGAACAAAGAGAGAAATTGATGATGTATTTAAGGGAATTTTTTCTCAATCATACCAATGTTTAGTTTGCGATCAAACAATTAGTGGTACTATTGATTTGCAACAATATGCTTTTAAATCAACAGCTCCAAATAAATTAAGAAAATTTAGATTAAAACTTTTTGATGAAGAGAAGAAAGAAAAGGAGAAGAAAGATAAAAATAAGAAAAATAAAAAACATAATAGAATATATATAAATGACTAAATTTAATTATGTTAACGATGAAAAGAAACCTTTAAAAGCAAATACCATTTATAAAACAATTTCATTTAACAAAGGTTCAGTATCTTTACCATCCACATTACCAGGAGTAAATCATTTTTCCAAAAGAGATGCTGGACTATTTCATAAAACAAAAAACTTTAGGGATAAAGCATATAACATATATGAAAACACATTTGTTGATAGAAATTATTCTGGTGGAAATGACGGCAAAGGATTCCACAAACACAATAGACCATCTGAATATAAATACAATTTCAATAAAACTAAACCACAAAAGGAAAGTAAACTAACAGAAGAAGAACTAGCATTAGAAGAACAAAGATATGAGGGCGGTGATGTTAGAGGGTATGCTAGATTAGATATTAAACGAGCAAAACAATTAATGAAATTAAGAAACAAACCTAGAAATGAAGGTGATAACCATAGCAAAGGAATGTTTGGAGCTGGTATGAGAAAGTATAAAAGAATGGAAGAAATTGATAAAGTTAATAATAATAAAGAAACATATTTAGAAAAAGAAAATGAAGAATTCGGCGATTTATTTGAAGGAATCAAAAAAGAAAAATTAGAATATACAAAGGATTATAAAGAATTCAATAATGCAACTGATGGAATTTAAATGTTTTTTAATAATATTATTTTATATTTATATATATAAAATGGTTCTATTCAGTATTCACATACGCCCTTTTGAAACTACAATTGATGTGCAATCTCAAATCTCTGGAAGCGGAATAAACGCACAACATATTAGACTTAAATCTTACGCTGTATATTTAAAAAATCCTAATGCTAATACAATAATTCCACACGCTCTATATGTTAACCTACCCTTTTTAGGAAATCAAATTCATAATAGCACAGCTTCAAAAACAGATGGTGGCGATGATTTTCAACATAGTAATGCTTTAATTCTTCCTCTATCTCACGAACTCCAAACAATCACAACTGGATTAGATATTGAATTTTTAACATCTGGAAAAATTGACCGCAATATTTTAGCATCAGTTAAACGATATGATGCTAACAACGACTTAATTGAAATGGAAGCAAAAACAACAACGATAGCTGGTTCTGATACAACCGCTTATTTAAGTAGTATTTACCTTTTCTTTGAATATGATAAAAAGGGTAATTTTTAATTTTTTATTATTTTGTTTATAATATATAAAATGGTTTTAGATAACTTTTTTGAAAATCTATTCGGTAGTTCAGAAAAAGAAAAAGAAAAAAGTTCACCAAAAATAAATTATAAAAAAATAACAGAGCCAGAAAAAATGGGACGAACAAAGGGACGAAAAAAAGACACAGAAGATATAGGAAGAAATCTAAGAAAAAATCCAAATGATGCTAGAAGCACAGGAGGAATAAAAGGAGAATTAGATACAGAAGATAATTATGACCCTATGCAAAAAGGAAATGTTGATAAACCTATGTATCAGAAATCATTACAGGAATTAATTGATGAAAAAAAACAATTAACAGATTCTTTAAATAATGATGATAGACCAAATGTTGATGATATAGGAGATAAATTAAATGCTATAAAAAAAGAACAACAAAAAAGAGCAGACCAATTAAGAAAAGATTTGAATAACGAAGATGTAACTCCTATGGATATTGCTAATATTTTAAAAAAAGGAGGACAAATACCACCAGGGGTTTTAACAAAAGAAGAAGAAGAAGAAGTTAGAGATTTATATCAAAATAAATTAGATGATGTTGAAGGAGAAAATCCATTAGATACATTAGGAGAATTGGGAACAGGTGATTCGTTATTACCATCTTTTGATAAAAAAGAACCAGTTGAACCAGATAAACCAGTTGAAGGCATAGAACAAAAAGATATTATAACACACGAAGCAGAAGAAGCAATTCATAATGATGACGCTATTGATTTATCAACAGATTTTACCGACCCTACTATGAATACTTCTTTATTAGATAATACTATTTCTGAAAGAATTATACAATCTTATTTTTTTACAATTATAGATAAATTAGTTGAATTAAATTTTGGAATGGATATGAATAGTAAATCAATTTATGATAAATATTTAATACCAATGGCTAGTGAGAATAATGTAAACATTTCAGAATTTTTAAAAAGATTAAAAAGAGAGAAAACAGCAACTGGACGATTAATTATAACAGATAAAAAAAGGAAATCATTAGTTTTAAGAGGTAAACCATTAATGCCTATTACAATTATTATAATATATTTATTTTTATGTTCCGAAGAAGAACTATTTAAAAAAAATGTAAATGATTTATTTGATTTTCAATTAAGAAAGTTTTTAAAATTATTTATAGATGATAAAGATTTAATTCAATTTGGTATAGGTATAATTAGAAATATTCCAATAGAATTGAAAACTGCTTTTAAGAAACAACTAGGAGAAAATAGGGTTGAAATAGATAGTAATGAAAGATTTCAAATAAATTCATTTGTTAAAAATATTTATAACGAATACGAAAGAGTTTTTGGAGAAGATTTAGAAACTGGATTATACAATTTTGAAGGTAAAAAATCGCTTTATTTACATAATTTCTTAAATACTTTAGGAACTTCTGATACTTTGTTTACTATATCAGCATCGTTTAACAATATTGAAAATGTATTTAATGAAACAAAAAACAATCCATACTTATTAGTTCAACTTTTTTCTCTTTTTAATGATGAAAGAAATCCATCAGATGATTTTTCAAATGAATTTATATTATCAAATGCTGTAATTGATAAAGTTATTGTTTATAAGTCAAATGCTTTAGGAAAAACTTTTAATGAAGAAATAAATATTTTAACAAATATGAACGAAGAAACTAGAGGAACTGATACTATGCAAATTATTGAAGACCGAGGTAATGTAGCATTATATAAATTTAACAATCAATATTTTGTTTCATTTAAGGGAACTGATATAAACAAAATGAGCGATATAAAAAGGAATGTTTTAGCATACGGAAATAAAAACCTATATGACGACCCTAAATATAATAAAGAAATATTAGATGGAATAAAATTAACAGATGAGGCAATTAAAAAAAGTAGAAACGAAAATTTAATACCCCCTAAAATTATTTCATATTCTGGAGGTTCAATTTCGGCATCAATGATGGCTTTAAAATATAGAGATATTAGAACCGATTTTTACAATCCATTATTTAGCAAAAACTCTATGACCGATAGTATTTTAAAAAGATTACAAAAATCAAATATTAAAATCAATTATGTTAACGGAGACGCCATTTCTTCAAATGTTCCATTTTATGTAAAAAAATATGGATTACCATTTAAAAAATATAAACGTAAAAAATTTTTCAATACTCACGATTTAAAACAATTTTTATAAAAAAAGTTTTTAATTTTTTTATCTCACGTTAGTTTATAATGTCTGATATTGCTATTTTATCTGCTGAAAATTCTTCACTAATGAACTCGGCTCTCCAGGGATCTGGCGGAGCGGATAATGACGCCTTAGTTTACACTATGGGAGCACCAATGCCTAACCATTTCAGAAGTCGTGATAACAAATCACAAATTCTAGGAGCCTCTATGGGTGGAAATACCTATCAGGTGGAGGTACCAGCCTACGGAAACTGGAAATCCGCTTATCTTCGCTGGAATGTTGACTGGAAACCAGGCACAGATAACTGCACTTCTGCCGTATCCGCCAATATGGGTTGTGCTATGATTAAACGAGTTTCTGTTCTATCCAATTCTCGCACTCTATTTAGTTTAACAGGACAGCAAATTCACTATCTTATTCAATCCGAAAAAGACGCTCAAAAACGAGCTGGTTGGAAAAGAGCATCAAAAGATAATGTTAAACAAAACTGCCGTTCTTCTACCGCTGGAACTGCTGGTGTAGGTTGCCCTCCTCGCTTCGGTGCAACACCAGTTCAAAACACTGGATACATCGCCACAGATTCAGAAGTCGCCGTCGTTGCCGACATTTACACACCTCTTCCATTCAGTATGTTTAACTCTCTTAAAACTATGCTTCCTACTGATTTCTGTGAAAAACTTATTGTTGAAATTGAAACCAACGACCACTGGCGTGTTGTGTCTGGCGGTAGTGGAGCAAACACTGACTTAGTCACAGACTTCAACGTTAACTCGTGCTACTTATGCTCCGAATTTTTAGTTATTAACTCTGATGACAAAAAGAAAATCCAGGAAAAGAATTTCTCGCTAGGGGGTTCACCTTTAGCAATGCTACTCACTGACTGGAAAACAACCAGCAAACAGGTCGCTGGTGAAGCCACTCGCACAACTGCTTCTCTTAATGTGTTCTTCACTGAATTAATGGCTGGTATGCTAATTTATGTAGAACCAGTGAGAACCTCTGCTCTTATCGGTGCAGTCGGTGAAACTGGAAAATCCGCATCTCAAACAACTGCTCTTAACGTTTACGCCAATCAAATTGTAGACAGAGGTGTAGCAGGTGTAAATGTAGAGCACACGTATGGGCACATAGAGAAAATTTCAATAACCGCAGGGGGGCGCAAAATCGCAGAGTTTCTACACGACGAGTTGCTTTATCTCCACGGAGCACGACCATCAGGACTTTACATCACAGAAGGCAAAGAAACCGCCGAAGAATGTGATGCTTTCGGTAATTCTTCAAATAATATGTATTATATCAATTTCGCTAACACTCACAAACTAGACCAAATCTCAGGTGCCTTAGCTTTACGCTCCCTTAACAGCGTAGTTGTTGAAGTCACTTTCCAAAGTGTAGACACCGCATCTCGCAAATACAACGTCAACGCCTGTATGCAATACTTCAAAGCTATACAAATTGATGGCTCATCAGGAGCTATCGCCACCGCCCTCTCCAATTAAATTATCTTATTATTATATAAATGAAACCTCAACCAAAGGATGTAAATTTATATAATAAAGTCAAAAAGAAAGTAATGTTTAAAAATCCAAAGCATTCAGCATATCGTTCTGGAAGAATTGTTTCTCAATATAAAAAAGAATATAAAGTTAAATTTGGTAAAGATAGAGCATATACAGGGGATAAAAGCAAAGGAACTTTAAACCGCTGGATGAAAGAAGACTGGCGTAATCAAAGGGGTGAAGTGGGATATAAGAAAAAAGGAGATGTATATAGACCAACTAAAAGAGTTAATAAAGATACTCCAAAAACTTTTAATGAATTAAGTAAAAAAGAAATAACAGATGCTATGAAAGAAAAGAAAGATAAAGGCCGTGTTAGTAAATTTGATAAGGATGGTTTAAAAGAAAAGATTGTTAGAATAGAACCCCCTTCTGTTAAAGGAAAAAAATATACCGCTATCATTAAAAATATTTCAACTGGAAAAGAAAGAAAAATATCCTATGGCGCCCTCGGTTATAGTCAGTTTAATGATTCTACTCCATTAAAATTATATAGCAGTAAAAACCACGGAGATGAAAAAAGACGACAAAATTATTTTAGTCGTCATTCTGGAGTAAAAAATAAAAAGGAGGCAATTGATAAAGAATTAAAAAAAAGTGGT
>ERZ767114.759-NODE-759-length-16662-cov-46.325294_pt1 | contig 16662 bp, 32 predicted proteins | sample MGYA00374952_ERZ767114 | MGnify/ENA primary metagenome ERZ767114 (study PRJEB28939, sample SAMN06267156) | marine metagenome | isolation source: Columbia River Estuary | place: USA:Columbia River Estuary, USA | collected 2012-05-05 ...
GTGTAATCTTTTACACAATTGTTGTCATAATCCCATCTGCGGGTGTCACAGAACGTAATGTCGATGAATACTAACCACAATGTAATATTAAAATGGAAACCTGCATGGTCACAACGTTTTGACCATTCGACTTCAAAATTAAATACTTGACATCGGTAATATGGTTCTAAATAACCAGCATGAAATTCAAATGACTTCTGTCTTTCTTTCCAATGTTTACTGAAATACATAATGTCATTCCTTATTCTCGTTCGATTTCAATTTAAGTAAAAAATTCTCTATAGCATCCCACTCTCGTGGTTGAGAACTTATTCGTGCATTCCCTCGTACATTCATACGAACTGAATCTATTTTTTCATCTGTCGTGAGGTTGGCATTATCGGTCACGATGGCGCATATCATGCCAAAGTCTGTCAACAATTGCGCTTCTAATTGTCGTTGTCTCTCAGCTCTATATTTTGATTCGCTTGTGAATAACCGATTTAATAGTCCAAAATACATAACGTCATTCCTTATTCTTGTTCGATTTCAATTTTACGTTGAATTAGTTTGGCTTCCATACGCTGACAGTCGTCTCGGATGTCTTTCAATACATCCAATATTGCTGCAATATCAATATCGTGAACGTTAGAACTGATTGCAAGTTGTTGTATCATAGATTCCGCAATGTCTAACTTCACACAGACAAGTTCATCTCTGGGCGTATAAATTGTTTTCGGCATTATTCGCCTCCTAGTTCGATCTATAATTGTCGTTCTTTTTCAGCAGCCAATGGTATAGAGATATGCTCAACAGGCAAGTCTCCTCTGACGATCTCATAGGAAATATCACCATTTCGCATTCTCTTATGAAGTGCTTTTAGTTTCTTACCGATCCAGTATGGAACCACTTCATCTACTGTTAACCAACGCATCCTGTTAATCCTACCACCACCATAACAACTAGTGGTTGAAATGGTATCTGCATACCCGCCCATGTCATAATCGATGTACAGTTGACGGATATGGTCACCCGATCGTATGACATCCGTGTCTTCTAAAATTTGTACGTTGATCATGACTCGTCCCTTAATGTTTCTAGTGGATCACCTATTGGTTTAGAAATGACCCAGAGTTCATCTCTGGTGTAACTTAATCCAGCGTACTCAAATATTTCGTTAGGTCGATCATCGAACATAAGTCTACGCACTATCACACGATCGCAATCTGGAATAGTTGCCCAATGCCATGTATCTGATATCCGCTTACCCATTTCATTTCACCTTTTTTTGATTAGAATGTCATTCTACACTCTTTATTTTATAAATGCAACCGTTTCTTCCTTCCCAGTCTGAATCTTCAGGCCTTCGTGCATACTTCAAATCTTCTTTAAGTTCATCAGCAGTGTCTGCTTTGTAGCGACGCGGCATGTGTAAGTTGATCCAATGAAAGGATAATACAGCCAATCTAAATTTAATTTTATCGAACATAATTATTATTAATCCTATAAAAAGTATGAATCCTTTCATTTTTACCTATAAATACATGTAAAGTTAACTTATATTTATCCAGAGGAAAAAATGGCAACTACTAAAGATTGGCCACAGGCCTGTTACAACGAAACAAGTATGTGGGTTACTGCGGCATGCAAGGAATATGTCGAAACAGTATATTATCCCTCATTAACAACTACCACAGACACCACAACTACTGTCGAGCAACCACCTATTACGGATACGGTTTTCCTTGCTGGCCCAGCTCCAGTGTTTGGAACAGGAATTATTCCTTCTCTTTTCATTGCGATATTTGCGTACGGTCTTTTGAAATGGCGGAAACGGGTCTTTTCCGGGTAAGGCGATTAGATCGCCATCTTACCCTTAATTGCGGGCCAGTGTACATATCCAGCTAATTCAAAATCCTTCATTTTGAAGTCATCAATATTCTTGACTCCATTTTTCAATCTTAGATAGCATGGAGCATATGGCTTGCGATCCAATTGCTCATTTACTGCCTCTAAATGATTTTCATATATGTGACAATCTCCACCACTCCATATAAATTCACCAACATCGAGACCTGTACATTGAGCAATCATATGAGTCAACAAAGCATACGATGCGATGTTAAATGGAACACCCAAAAACATATCAGCAGATCGTTGATATAAATGACATGACAATTTACCATCACGCACGAAGAATTGAGATAGTACATGGCATGGTGGTAAAGCCATGTAATGCAAATCAGATACATTCCATGCAGATAAAATATGTCTACGTGAATAAGGATTTACCTTGATATCCTCAATCAATTTAGCAATTTGATCAAATTGCACCCGCTCTTCACGTTCGAGATTTGCACCGCCATCGAAACTTTGGTTCCAATCTCGCCACTGCGACCCATATATAGGTCCAAGCATTCCTTCTGCGTAACCTAAAGCTCTGCCTTGGTTCTCTGCATTATCTGTCCAGATGGTTCGTTTGCCTGTTAATTCACTTCTAGGCTTTCCGTAATGAATTTCTGCAAGACGTCTCTCGTCAGTGGAGCCTTCTAAGAACCACAGTAGCTCCGATACCACGGATTTGAATGCCATCTTCTTGGTAGTTAGTAAAGGAAAGCCTTCTTGAAGGTCGAACCTCATTTGAGTACCAAATATTGAAAATGTGCCAGTGCCAGTTCGATCGGGAGTATATATCCCCATCTCTTGCACTTTAGCTAATAAGTTAAGATACTGTCTCAATTATTAATCCTCTAGAGTAAAATGTTGCTGTGACAAAATCATCGGACTTTTAGATTCATGTAACTTAGACCTTTCTTCGTCTTCACTAACCCACATCGTTACAATAGAATCTGTAGTAATTCTTTCATTTTCAAATCCATCATATCGCACAAGATCCAACGCGATATTCGCTGTTTCAGCTGAAACAATGAATTTGAATTTGGACTTTACACCTTCATAACTTGTTAATGTTAACACTTCCCATACTTTCATACTTAACCCACCAATGTTTTAGATACGTCAGGAAAGATTTGGTTGCGGATTCTTTTGATCTCAACCATATCCAGTTCAACATAGCCTTCAGCTACATCAAGAATATACATCGCATTCGAGCGAAGGGTTCTGATAGCCTTCTCTTGTGATTCAACATATTCAGGTTGGGTGTTATTACGGAACCCGATTAGGTCACGTCCCAATTCTGCAGCACGGTCATTTGCTTCAGAGATACAAGCACGATATACGCTGTCTAACATTACCAATTCCTTCATCATATTCTTAACCTCTGGCCGGATGTTTGATTTTGATTTTGCGAGATGGAACTTGGGTGATCTTACCTTTGGCAGCCAAGAACTTAGCTACGTCTGATGATACATTCTCTTTTTTGATATTCATGATATATTTTCCTGTGTATGTTCCGATTCAATATAGATATTATAACACACCTTTAGGGACATGGCAACACTTATTTTCATTTAGCCTAAGTTCTTTTGAAAGTATCCGGATATTGATAATATCCATGTTCTACATATACTTGTACTTTATAACTCATCATGTCATTTCTCCAGGTTAGAAACAAATTGCAACACGGCCGATGATCGCCTGTACGAAGCTATTATCCATCAATGCCATATCCTGACCGATTGACAAACCGATGAAGAAAGGTACAACAGACGCTACGATAGATACTAGTACGATGAAGGCGATATGTTTGATTTTCATGATATATTTTCCTTATGCATGACGGAGATTGTACATGTGAATTTCATCAATATGAAGTTTAAGGTGACGACTATATGCTTCGACTGCTTCAATTTGATTAAGCAGTTCCGAATCCGATTCATAGTCATTGACGCCTAATTGTGATTTTAATTCTTTGACGTCTGTAACAGATTGATCCAACTCGCGCTGATAATAATCTAATTTAGTCATGATATATTTTCCTGTGTATGTTCCGATTCAATATAATAATTATAACACACTTTCAGTGACATGGCAACCCGGTAAGCATAAAAAAACCCGCAAAAGCAGGTTTTTTTTTGACTTTAATCTTCTAAGACATCCATTATATCTTCGCCATGCTTACGATTCCATGCCTCCGTGAACAAGTCTTCCGGATTCGGAACAGCGATTTCCGGCACTTCTTCAGGCACTTCTTCATCTAGTACGGCCGTTAGTTTCTTAACTCGCGCCTTTAAACGTTTAATAACTTCATCAGCATCCATGTAGATATCTTTATTGTCAAGGATTTCTTTAATTTCCTTTTCTGTCAAGAAGTCTTTATATAATGACGTTAGAAGATTGGTAGACCACATCCGATCATGCGATACTTGGTCATATAATTCCCCACCTTTGCCGATCGCGCCACCGGAATAATTGTGGAACATGAATGATGAGTGATCAGCAATCTCAATTGAATCTGACATCATCAACGGGATTGTCGCTGCTGAAGCGCACTCGCCTTCTACATGAACGACGATATTTGCTGGTGTTTCTTGTAGTACTCGGTAGAACTGAATTGCAGTAAACAAGTCACCGCCGCCAGAATTGATATGGATATTGACCGTATCCTCTGGACTTGCGGTACGGATTACATGGAACCAATCCGTATATTCAGATGCTTGCTGGATAGTACCCACCAAATAAAATGAGTGAGAGTATCCAATTGGTACGTATGTATATGCCTTCTGCTCGCGTTCGCCTGTAATAGAACGTGACATATCTTGCTGTCTAAAGTTTTTCATTTACGTACCTCTCAATTGTTTCCATTAATGGTTTAGCCCATGTATTTCGGTCTTCAATAAAAATCTGTGTATCACCACCATCAACACCAATTATGGTTACAAGCTTACGGATAGGTTCACCTGTAAGTTCTTCCCACATGATAGCATATGCGGTTTCTTGCATAAAATAACTATGACACCATTCTGCTATTTTTGGCTTGCTGGATGTCTTGTAATCGATAATAGCAAGTTCACCATCCCATTCGGCTATCAAATCAACGCGGCCTGCAAGTCCTAAGAATTCTGAATAAAGAGGAATCTCTTGGCCACGAACATTATCTACATGTTCAACCAACACATCAGATACCTTATTAAACAAAGACGATACAGGAGGCATTGACTTTTCTTGATGTATTTCCTTGCCATGTACAAAGTCTTCAAGTAACTGGTGTACCGCAGAACCACGATCCGAAGCTAATCTTGAAACTCGATTAGCTTCTGCCTCGCCTACATTCTGCCTCCACTGTTTAATAGCTTCCTCAGATAAGATTGACAGGCATGTAGTTACGGATATTAACTTACCTTTTGGCGTTTCATATACACGACCCAAATCTGTGGTTATTGATTTCAAATTTGAATATGGTAATTCATATCCTATAGTTTTAAAATAATGTTGTTTCATAATCTATACCTTTTTTGCGTATATTTCCTCACATCTTAAAAAGTCACGAACTAGGCCCGAACGTACCGAATCTGCTTGCGTGAAGTCCACACATGTAAATCCAGTCATCATGTCAATGATAGATCTGAAATGATCAACGGCATGCGTGGTATTCTCTTTATATGAGACCAAGTCAATCTGTTTTGTATCACCTGCGAAAATTACTTTTGTATATTCTCCAAGTCTGGTAATACAGGATGCCAATTCGTGATATGACATATTTTGATATTCATCTACAACAACAACAGCGTTATCAATTGTAACTCCGCGAATGTATGATGTGGTCATAAACTCAACCAATCCACCCATCTCCAATGCACTCCAAAGACGATCTGTTTCATATATTCCAAAAAGTACAGTAAACAGCTGTTTATATGGAGCCATAAACAATGCTTCTTTCTCTTCTTTAGTGCCCGGCATAAATCCCATGTCCTTAGTAGGTACTGCCGTTCTAACGATTACTACCTTTTCGTAAGGGGTTTCACGATTTAATACTTGTTCCATTGCGAGGTATAATGCCAAGAATGTTTTACCAGTACCAGCTGATCCCGACAAGACTAGATTTGAAGGTGCCGCTCCGTTTTGAAATGCATCTAATGTGATTTTCTGGTTTTCTGTTAATGCCTTGATAGTCTTTAAATGTGAAATGTTAAACTTCTTTGGGAAAGCAATCGATGACATATATTAATCCTTAATTGTGGTTCGTTTACCTGCGCCCTTTTTCTTAGCACGCAATACTTCTTCCCAACCTTTGCCAGCTATCCGTCTGGTAGATTTGTGAGTCGCGCCAAATACCGCCGCCGATAATACAATAGCAACTTCCCCCGTCACTGTACATTCAGGACAAGGGTTATCACACGGCATTGCACGATCATCTATTTTATGTAGTTCTTCAAAAGAATGACCACATTTATTACACCCATACACATAAACTGGCATTGGCTGTTTCCTTATGCTGTTAGAAGATATTTAAACTCCAACTCATCAATAGAATCATCAATGAGTTGTTGTTTAGTTCGCATGATATGGATCTTATCATACTTGCTTTTCTTTTCAAGACGTTTTATATAATGACCCAATTCCCGCGAATCTTTACGCAAACGTTCTATTTGGTTTGTACTCATACCAGTATAGCTCAATGACTCCCTTTTATTTTTATTTGAACTCATTTACGCGCAACCTCTCTGAATATATTACATATTATAGTTCAATCAGATTCGGCCAAGTTGATTGAACTAGCCTTTTTGTAATTCCCTTATACAATTTATTTAACTCCTTGTCTTTCATTGCTACTAGAACAGCGGCATCATCAACATGCACATTCTCTAGCATACTTTGAAACATTGCTTCCTTTTTCATTCGAGTGATGTTAGCTCCTGACTTATGTCCTTTGACAAAGTACTTTAACTTACCACACTCTTTAGCCATCTGGCCAGGCTGTAGACCAACCGGACCATCATCTGCTTCGAAAGGCGGAGCGCCAATCGGTAGATCCCATTCAATAGCATCATCAAAAGAACCCTTTAAGATATCTCTTAATGCTAGGCTATTATATTCACGCAGCAATTCACTTTTAGTTTCATTCTTTCGTGTATGAGATACCAATGCCAGGATCTCAGATATAGTCATATTCTTTTTTTGCTTTGCCATGATAAACTCCAATTTTTAAAAAAAGTCTTGTACACATTCTACCAATAGACGATGTCTGTTGGCCATTAGGAAAGGCATTAATTTGCCCTTGTCCGTTCGGTTTGAATTTTGCGTTTCATAATCCTTGTAGATATCTTCGACAATATCTTTCGGAATCTGATCGCAAAGATCCATCATTTTTGTATTACGTATAAAGTTTTTAATCTGCGAATCATCAAGAAAGTCTTCCAATTTTCCGAGGTCAAATTGAATGACACCAGAAATTTTGGCAATTAAGTCTTTACTGACAGATTTTTGACGAGGCGAATTTTCAGCTACAAACTGATCGTCAGGCGAGTGGATATTTGGAATGCCATCTTTTGATTGTCCACGCATAATATTTTCAATAAGATATGTGGTAGGACCATTTTCAGGAACCATCATTTTCTTATTAAGAACAGAGTATTGTTGGACATTCTTGAATCGCTGCAGTTGTTGGAAATCCGAATCTGATGATACGATCATCACAGGATTACCACGTCCAAAGGCCTGAGTATATTTAACCATTGCGGCTATACAATCATCGGCTTCAGCGCGTTCATGTTGTAGAAAAATATATGGCGAATTTTCACGTAGTTCTTCTACGATCTGGTTCAGCATAGAGTATACGTTTTCCCAATCAAGCTTAGGTTTCTTCTTCACATCCTTTCGATTGGCCTTGTATTGTGGAAATACTTCTTTTCTCCAAGACCTGCCTTCAAGGCAAACAACCATTCGTGTATCATCAGAAGTAGAATAATGTTCACGGAATTTGAGGTTATACTTTCGCAATTCATTAAGTATAAAGACTCGTAAGTCGTCAATGTCTTTATCCATTTTCTGAGAAATGATCTGGCCGATCATCGCTCCGTTAAAGTCAATCAAAATCATAATCTACTCCAATTAATTTATCCCATATAACTATTATCACACATAATACATCAAAAAGCAACGTTTATTTTTTCAATCAAAGCCTCTTTATGTTTATTGAGATGGGCCCTTCTGACCTTGCACTGGATCCAATCATTATAGTAATCGTCGGATATGATGGCATCACGAAGAAATTGCTCTCTGGCTTCCAAGTACCCACACTCTGATTTGGTAGTGCACAAGTGTAATATGACTCGTGAGAAGTTTTCCTTCCCATGTTCTTGAATGTCTGCACTGAATCTTTCAGATGATCCATAATATTTCTCCCAATCCGATACAGCTTTATAACGTTTGCCTTTACCTTTAACTTGCTTTCTTTTAATTGATACAAAAAATTTCTTTCCAATGTACTTCTTCCCGTTTAAATTATTGGTGATCATGTATACAAAGCCAACATAAACAGGCTTAGAAGGGTTGAAGTCTTCCGGTAAGGCGAAGACTTCGTTTTGATAATTCCACATAATATATTTTCCTTGTTTATTATATGGAATTATTTATGTTAGGTAATTACCATTTGGTTTTAGAAACCCAGTTCTGTAATGCCATGTAATCACCAATTACCTGTTCTTCATCTGTTCCAAGATCCTTAATAATATAAGGTACAGTCCGTTGCCCTGGATACATGATAGCGAAGTTTGCAGTAGTGATATCATCCCCCAGCACTTGCTCTTCATAATCAATTCCACGGTTGTTCATTAACGCTTTCGCATTAATGCATGAAGGACATGCTGGTGATTTTCTTGTGTATATTGTAATCACATTATTCTCCTTAAAAATTTCTTGTGTATATCGTAATCATATTATTTTTCTTAAAAGTCAATTTCGCAATTACCACCAGCACATGCCGATGATCCTAATGTATCTACGTCAATAAATTTCTTATCATGCAATTCCTCAACCCAATTAATTGGCTTTTGATTTGCAATAATCTTCTTCCACTTATGTAGGATATAAGCATCTTTGAGGCATAGCTCGGTCATTTTCTTATCGCCATTCATGTAGTTATCAGCGAACCTATTGAACCGGCGAACCCAATCAGATTTCTTAGCATTCTCAGAACTTTCAAGTGAAATGTCATCACCCATGCCTACTGCTGTAGAACAAGCAGCCCAGAGATTACTGAATACTGATAGGCCATCTACCACCAATCCGCTAGCAAAGATAGCGCCATCGCCATACTTCTCAACCATCTCTTCAGCAGTATAAACCGCAGTATTTGGAGCTTGGTTGTAATCGCGATCGCCTGTCATTGACAAGAAGGAAATGCCAGAGAAGCTATAACGATTCTCAAATACATACTCTTCTACTTCATCCCAGTCATCAACAATAATCGTATTGGATACATTATGTCGTAGACCTTCATCTGCACACAAATCAACATCTGTTCCCGCCTCAATCCAATGCTTCTGGACTGCAGCTACCTTAGCTAAGTGATCAACACCCAACAAGTCATTTTTGAAGATTGAGCCTTCATTTGGTACAATTGGAAATGAGATGACATAATCAGAATTTGTTGATGACCATACAGAATCTTCAACCATATGCGGATTAGTTCGTTTGATCAACGCACCAACTTCAGAGTCTTTGGTGATCTGTACATTTCTCAAATAACGAGCAGAGTGTTCAGCATGAATACCAGATGCTGTTTTCAATAGAACCGAGGCATTACCAGATGGCTTCACGCAAGTGGTTCTGGCAGCAGGATTAATACCAATCAACGCAGCAAGTTCTTTATTCACTTCCTTAATGATTGTTGCACCTTTTTCAAGAATCTTTTCATCAAACAAGATATCAGGACTATTCATCCAACCTGTAATCGATGCGCCAATCAATGCTTCACGTTCAAAGATTTTCTGAGTAGTTTCTGGCAAGAATTTGAAGTCAGTATATCCTGCCTGCAATGTACCCAAGATAGCTGAAGCACGACAAGCCTTATAGAAGTCTTCTTCAGTAAGACATAATGATCCATTGATCTCTGTAAGATTACATCCCTGCCAACCAGACACACCATCGATTTGAGGAAACATGCCAATCTCAACACACGGATTTACTGTATGTTCACGTGACTTAACCAATACAAATCCAGGCTCTCCAAACTCACGTACCATTTTCATTGCTTCTGCAAATTCTGGTCTTGTAATTTCATCACGTACAATGACCACTGAATTATTTGACCTGCCGCGCTGCGGATTGTCATTAAACCAATTACCTGTCTTGGCTGTAAGCATTTCCATATCGTCTGGCGAGAAAAGACAAATTGTAGCTGATCTACGAACGCCACCAGATAGTACTGCATCAGCAATAAACATACAGATATCATATACATGGATAGGACGCAATTTAAGTGAACCAGATTCAGATTTATTCAACAGACCTTGTACCAGATGTTCAATATGATCCAAACACTTACGTAATCCTTCAGGTCCAGGTGCTTTAAATCCACCTGAAATCATTGAACCTTTTGGACGAATTGAATTCAAATCAAAGAATACTCTTCGACCATTAAATTCAGAATGCTTACCACCTTCCTCTATATAAGAAGATACTAATACATCAATAGCTGTAGCCCAACCTTCAATTGAGTCTTCAACTACATGCGTTTTTGGTGCTTTCTTACGAACAGCGATAGTAGGCATTTTGGCAACGTGATGTTTCTGTACAGAGAAACCAGCTCCAGCTCCACATAATAAAATGTAGAAGAATTCGCCAAAAAATTCAGGTCTATCAGCATATGATGATGTACAGTTATACATTCTCATTTGATGTTTAAGTAACTGATCACCACCAAACTGCAAACTTCGTTGCGCTCCAAGCACACGCTTTTCTTTATACCCTTGTCTTGCCTCTTCAATAAAACTTACAATCTTATCAATTGACTTTGCATAGAAATTAGAATGCATAGCCATCACACGATCTACTGCTTCATCCCATGTTTCATATCGATTCAGCGAATCATTAAATCTCGCATATGAGTCAAAGAATTTTGTATCCGACATCATTTGTCTGGCATCCGTCAATCTATCAGCACGAATAGATACCATTGATTTCGGGCGTGGAGAGAGTTTTACGGTCATAAGTGTTCCTCATTATTTTTAGTGATTATTAATTATACCATAGAAAGTGGCATAATACAACATTTATTTTCTTGATAGGACAAAAAAAGCCAGACCGAAGTCTGACCTTTTATTGAAACTGAGATTTACTTAGATGATGAATTTTTCTTTTCGAATGCTCGATTGCCGAACCAAAAAGATATAACTGCAGCAAAGATCGCTTGTGTTTCAGGATCCCATACTACATCCATCGCAGCTAATAATGTATCACCCGAACCAACAATTTCAATTATCAGGGCAACTTTCATTGCTGTAAAGAGGCCCATGAACATATATGTGATTACAGGTCGGACTGATTTTCGTAGTCCACCAAAGAAACCAGAATCGTTTGACATAGAAGTATCATGTGCAATCAAACGCTCATGTTCTTTGTCAGCAGCCTTAGTTTCATATGTTTTTAATTCCAATGCCACACCCTTCTCAAGAGCCTGTAGATCAAGCTTCTTCATTTCAGCAGTGTGCTTATTGGCAGTTTTTTGCTTGTGAATATCTACTATAGTAGGTAACGCGGAACCCGCGAAACCCACCAAAGAAGAGATGATAGACGTTAATGCAATCATACGATTACCTCTTAATCTAAGCTAATCAGTGATAAATCAGTTGCGACCCATATTCTCTCGTCTTTTTCTGATGTATACTGGATAACGTCTTTGCCTGTTTTGTTATTTTTGCCGGTGCGTCCAGGACCAAAGTACTCAGTACCTCTAACGACTATGTAAGAGACTGAATCAGGAAACTTCTTTTCCCAATTTTTATCCTTTGAAACTGCTTTCCAAAGATAAAATTCTACGTTCTCAATTTTCTCTTTGTTGTTCCAATCAATTACTTTGATTTTTTTTTTACGGCATTGTCATCTACTGCAGATTCCACAGCTTCTTCAACTGCTTCATCGGTCTCGCGCTTGCGCTTTGAATCTTTAAACTTGCCAGTGTTTGACTTAGCCTTCAACTCAATCTTGTTGGCTTTCAACAACTCCAGTGCTTCATCCTTATAATCAACAGGAATTACAATTTCAGACATTTCGTCACGATCGCCCGGCTCTGCAGGAATTTTAGCCTTGTCAAATAACTTCAAACGGGCTTTGGCTTCCTTATCATCTTTGGCTGGAACAAGACGCAATGTCATCTCATCAGGGCCTGCCTTAGCTTCTTTCATATACAAATACTTTTCTAGTAACGACATTACATTCTCCTAAGATTAATACTTATTATCGGATTGGTTTGAGATATCCATATCGATATCATTCCAAATATCAGCTATCTGATCAATAAGCTTTTTCATTTTCGCGAAATCTTTACTATATCCTGCACCCATACTCTTTTGGATACCAGATGAAAGATTGCTTTTTGGATCAAGGGATTTACCAAGACGTTCAATCATCTCTGCAACGCCTTTATATCCTATAGATTTAGTATACTCTAATACCTGTTGATATTCCTTGTCCATCATTTTCATCGGTTTATTCCTTGCTACTTAACTTTGAATTTAAAGTCTGTGCCTTTTTGGATCTCAGAAATAAATTTGACGAATGATTTGTGGCTGTTATTTATCCAGGCCATGGCTTCAGCATGTTCACTAGGCTTAGAAAATTGAATTACTTGTTCAGCTTCATAAGTGAGGTCTTTTACCAAGTCATCCATTTCATCAACTAAGGTTCTAACGCCCGAAGATATCATAGAAGCAATAACATCATCGCCGAAAAATTCGTATGCGGTACCCTTTGCTTCAACTACCTTTTCTTTTTCTAATACCTGTTGGTATTCCTTATCTAACATTTTCATTGATTTATTCCTTATGTTTCTTTATTATTGACAGACCAAATATTTGCTAGATCTGTAGCTTTAGCTAAAGTTTTAAGCTTTAGCTAAAGCTTTTCTCAGAAGCCCTTTATTAAAATTTCATACCGAATACTTTTTCACATACTTTGATGATATGATCTTCTAACTTAGAAAGTTCCTTATCGCCTTTGCTATCTTCTTCGTCCTGACAGAAAGCTCGCAAATTTGCGGTACCTTCAAGAATATATTCACCCACCATTTCACCAATATCATCTTCATAATCTTCATAATCAACTGCTTCTACTAATCCTTTTTTTGCTTTTGCTAGCTTTGCTTCATTCATACGATCACGATACTTATCTGCTAAATTTGACATATATTACCCCTTCATTTTAATTGTATTTTTCTTTTTATTCTTATTCTTCAGCTTATTTTTCTTAGCCTTCTTAAGAATCTGGACTCTATTCTTTTTATAATCAAGGCGGGCTGCCTTGCGATCTTTGTTAGCTTCCGCACCCTTACGTTTCTTTTTTACGATGACCTTTTCGTCAACTTCTTCATCGTCTTCTTCATCATCTACTTCGATTTCAACTGCTTCTTCCTTGACTTCTTCTTCCTTGGCTTCTTCAACTTCTGCCAAGGCAGAAGCTTCTAGAAGGACTTCTTCAAGTTCGGCAATTTCAGCTTCAAGAATAGAGATCTCTTCATCAATCTTTTCTATACTCTTATTATACCGCTCTTCTTTAATTAAAGCAACCTTTTTCTCATGATCAATCTTTTCTATACTCTTATTATACCGCTCTTCTTTAATTAAAGCAACTCTTTTCTCATGTTCAGAGACAGATTCTTCAACTTCTTCTTCGTCTTTCTTTTTTGCAGGAGTAGTATCTACTGCATCGCCTGTAGAGTTCGTAGGCTCTTCTTTGATTTTACGTTTTTCTTCTAAAGCTTTTCTTTCTTCTAATGGCAATGTATCTTCCATTGCTTTTAGAACTTGATCTATTAATGCATTTGACATTTTATTTTCCTCGAGGTTATCTTAATATATCGCCAGCTGTTATCATAATTTTACGTGTTGTTGGCATATGAGTCACCTGATATATGTTTGCATTAAACACAGTATCTACTGGCTCTAAATTTTCAGTAACCCTGATTCGGGTACCTTTTGCAGCAATGACATCTCCAGTTATTGGGTCAGCCACATCCTTTACTAAATGATAGAAACCGGCAATCAGGTTGCCTTCTTCTACATAAAAGCATTCTTTTAATTGATGATCAGTTACACTAACACCCATCTTCTCCATCGTCTCAACAATAGATTTTTCTGACATACCAGTTGCTTCTTTGACGAGGTATAATGCAGCAGCATAAGATGTAATAGAAGCTCCTGGCATTTTACCTAACAACCTTCGTACATTAAATACCAATTTATGAAAGTATGTATATGCAGCTTTTTGATCACCCGATACTGGCTTTTTAATTACCTTTCCTTTCTCGTCAATTAACCCTTGCTTATATGCCGCGGTCTTTTCCCAAGGCATTGTTAATAAACGCAGAAATCTTAACGCATATATCGTATCAGCAGCTCTTGATAATAATCCCATTATACTTCCCTTAATTTAGATACCACATGTTTGTCTAATGGTATTTCTACCATATCATTATCATCTAGAAAACTTAATAAGATGAGAAATGGCTTTATAACAGGCCAATTCTGTTCATCTTGAAATTTAAACTTCATCATTTTATGTGCTGCATCTATACCAAATACATTATAAATGATTGTTATATGATTTAATATAAGGCGTTCTTGAAGGTCATCTTTCGATTTCATATACCTACCAAGAAGCCTTTTCACATATTTAAACCGATGTAAGTCTTCATAAAATTCCTCTATATTTTGACATTGAGGATTTTCATAATGATTCATAGCAAATAAAACAAAGTTTTCTTCATTTATTACATCAAAAAGTCTAGTCATAATTCCGCCAATAAGTTACTGTATGTACTTATTTATTACTTCTTTTTACGGCGACTTTTCTTCTTAGGAGATACAATTTCTTCAACCACTTCTTCAACCACTTCTTCGATGACTTCTTCAATTACAACTTGTAATGGTTCGTCAACTACATCGACAATCAGTTCTTTTTCTGGAGTCGGCATTACTTCGGTTAAGAGCACTTTTTCGTTATTCCACTCTGCAACAAATTCTTCGGATAGACGAATACCTTTCATCTTCTGATTACCACGGAAGAAACCGTTTGGTGATGCTTTTGTACCAGCCAACAAATCCTGTTTGCGATACTGTGCTACTTGTTCTTTTACGCTCATATTAGTCTTCCTTTATATTGGTGAGGTCTGTTACCCATTTTCTTGTGGATCTACCATCTGCATGCTCAACAATTACATAATTGGTGGCAAGTCTGGTGATGGTAACTACTTCTTCTGTTGTGGCGATTTGAACTTCTTCGCCGACATTAAATAAATCTCCGCGCTTATATGCTTCACGTTCTTCTGAGATTGGCTCAAATTTAACCTTACGTCTAAAATCTTCTACTTCTTCTAAGCCCATGTTCGTACGAATTGAATTATACATTTCATGAACATAATCAGAATCGACAGGCATCTTAGTCATAAATTCATCTACATTATTATCTTCAACAGACTTATATAATGTATCATCAGCAACAGGTTGAAATCCCATTACACTGATATTATGAAAGTTAAAATACCCATGTCTGTCAGTTAAGCCATTATGTTCATGCAGCAGGTCGAGAATATCATTTTTTCTACTCTCTTCAACATATACCATGATATCCCCATATCCGGATTCAAAGTATTCGGTTGCCTTTTCAAGCACAACCTCTTGCTCTGTTCCTGTGCCTGATCGAAACGAACGAGCATGGCGAGGAAATAATTTTCGGTAATGTTTGACCATATAATCTTCAGCGATATCGAAAATGCGATAATCAGTGTTAAGTTCGTTCGAGGTAGTATTTATCTTATCGAACAATTCTAAGTGTTCGTTAGTAGGTATTTTAAAATCGCCCACACCAAACACTGCCAGCTTACCGCCAGTTCTTGTTTGAAAAAAATCAGTAAATTTTAACATCTGCATACCTTACTTTAAATTGATATAAGTATTTATAAGCCCATTCCATCACGAACTTCTTGCATTAATTCGTCTGCATTGACGTGATTTGGAAGGCCTTGAGTAAATTTTTCTATATCATTATCCATCGCTGCCGCTCTCATTTTAGAAGCGGACATTCCAGCGGCACCATCCTGATCAGGATCTCTCTCGCCAGCGGATACGACATCAACACCGCCTTCGAATTTATAATACCCATGTTTTGCTTCAACGCCATTATATTTGTTGACCATACCGTCAAAAGCTTTTACTCGATCAGAACCGACAACCATTGTTAAGTGACGTGTTCCAGAGTTATATTCCTTTACAAGAATATCGAAGACATGTTTTACTGACATGTCATCCAATATCTCATTTTTCATTTTAAAAATCTCACGCATCCACTTGATCTTGGTACTGAATTTTAAAGGATTTTTTGCGGGGTCATGGGACTGAGATGCGTATATATGAATCTTTCCGCGCTTCTTAGACGCTTCTTTTTTCATTGCATTGACCAACTTTAAATGGCCAATGGTCGGTGGATTAAACCGGCCAAAGGTCATTACAACTATGTCATCCTTAGATTCTCTGAAAAACTCGAAAAACGTCTTCATATCTTAGCCCT
>ERZ767114.760-NODE-760-length-16653-cov-17.758627_pt1 | contig 16653 bp, 11 predicted proteins | sample MGYA00374952_ERZ767114 | MGnify/ENA primary metagenome ERZ767114 (study PRJEB28939, sample SAMN06267156) | marine metagenome | isolation source: Columbia River Estuary | place: USA:Columbia River Estuary, USA | collected 2012-05-05 ...
CGCTCCTATTACAACTTACAATGGAACTTTAACCGTAAGCAATGGGCAGGTAAGTACAGGATATTCTTTTACAATTACTGTAACGGCTCCAGTTCCTACCATAACACTTACAGTTGCGAATCCTTCTGTTGTACAAGGAACTACTTCTGCAAATATAACCTACAGTGCCACAACCGGAACACCAACTACCTATAGCATAAACTATAATGCTGCTGCTGAATCTGCAGGGTTTTTAGATGTTACTGGCATTGCACTCGGAAGTCCTATTATTGCTGTTGTTCCTTCAGGTGCCCCTATAGCTATTTACAACGGAACTTTAACCGTTAACAATGGACAGGAAAGTTCAGGATATGCAATTACAATTACCGTAACAGCTCCTCCTCCTCCTACCCTAACATTGGGGTCCTTTCCTTCCGTTTTACAAGGAACTACCTCGGCAAATTTAAGCTACAGCGCTACTGGAAATCCTACTACCTATAGCATAACTTATGATGCTACGGCCATAAGTGCAGGTTTTGCTACTATTACTAATGCTCCGCTTTCTGCTAGCCCTATTTTATTAACGGTTCCAGCTGCTGCTCCTTTTGCCGTTTACAACGCAACATTAACTGTAAGTAATGGACAGGTGAGCCCAAACTATTTATTTACAATTACCATAAAAGAAATACAAGGTCACAGCTTAACGAATTGCTCAGCTTGCCATATTACACACAGTTCACCGGGCACTACGCTTACCAGTGTTGCAGGTAATGCGCTTTTATGTCAAAGTTGTCATATTTCTACGGGTGTAGCAAGTGCTAAGCCACTATTAAATGTAAACAAGGCAACACCAGGTATAAGTGGAAATTCTCATGCATGGGATGTTCCTGCTGCAAATAGTAACTATCAAACACTCGCACCCGCTGCTGGAACGGAGATGGGAATGCGCCTTGCAGGTGATAATATTATATGTTCTACCTGTCACAATCAACATAATAATGGAAATGCAGGAGATCCATATTTAAGAGTCGATAACACTGGAGATGCTATGTGTAAAGACTGTCATTCGGTTCGAGATGTGCAACTATTTCAGAATGGACCTACCAACAAAGGTAGTCACCCCGTAGGAATTCCCTATAACGCAGTTTCTAAATTAAAGGAAGGTCCTACTTCTACTCAATTGGTTGGTGGCAATGTAGAATGTTCCAGTTGTCATGGTGTTCATGACGTTACCAATAGCACACTTACTACTGATGGTAATTTATTACGAATGCCTAATGGCAATAGTCTTTGTATGGATTGCCATAATTATCCTACGCATCATGGTTTTGATTGTTTGGACTGCCATGAAGTGCACAATACCGTGGATGGTACTATAGGAAACAATATTTTCATGATTAAAGATAAAATTGATATAGATGTTACTGCAGCTATTAATTTAAAACCTGTTGTATTTACAGCTGAATCTGGAGCAAATTCATTTGTAGATAAAGATCTTACTAATTATGATGGTGTTTGTGAGGTGTGTCATACAGGCACTATTAAACACACAAGTACTGGAGGAGAAACACTACATATTGATGGTACTGATAAAAGAGAACAAAGTTGTGTTGGATGTCATTTCCATAATGTTGGTTTTGAAACACCTTCAGGACCACTTACCTGTGTAGGTTGTCATTCATCAGCACAACCTGGTGGTAGAGGAGGCGTCGTTCAAATTGTTGGTGCCACCATTGGTGAAATGAACAACACATTGTCATCTAGACATACAGCTTCCGGCATTGGTTTCGATCCTCTTAATGAAGAATGTGAAGCCTGTCATTTTGATAATGGAACTTCCCATCCAACCTCCATAATGATGCTAAGAAATCCGGATGCTGCCGCTGTATTTATCGGTAGCGATACCGATGTTTACTGTGTTCAATGTCACGATGGGGATGCGCCAATAACTCCTGTTGATTTTTCATATATCAGCAATGCTCTCTATAATAAAGCATCTTATATTGCTACTCCTCATGATACAGGCGATAATTCCTGTTTAGCTTGTCATGAGACACACGGATCACAAAATGCAGCACTGACAATGCAAGCAACAAATTATGAAAATTGCTTTGCGTGTCATAATGGAGTTGTTGCAGGTACAACCATAAGTGCAGCTGATATTGCAATTCCAGGTACAAGTGGAACCGGACATGCTTTCAATGTCCCTGCGAATTCAGGTCTGTATGAAACCAATACGCCTTCCGATGCGGCAATGGCTGCACGATTGGATGCATCTGGAAATATAATATGCTCCACATGTCACGATCCACATGCCAATACATTTGGAAAATTACTGGTTAGTAATAATTCAGGAGATGAAATGTGTAAAGATTGTCATTTACCGAGAGATAAGGGAACTTATGCAGCAGACCCTATTAATAATATAGGAAGCCATCCAGTAGGTATCGCCTATCCTGGAACAGCCAATTACAAAGCTGGACACACATTACCACTAGTAGGAGGAAATGTAGAATGTTCTTCTTGTCACGGTGTACATAACACAGCTACAAATGATGGGAATTTATTAAAAATGACCAATGACAATAATTTATGTAAGGATTGTCACAACTACGTGCCTCATCAAGGCTTTGATTGTCTGGACTGTCACCAGGCTCATGATGGAACTAATATCATGTTGATAAAAGATGTGATTAATGGGAAGAATGTTGTGATGGATACACAAACAGGTCTCAAATCATTTGGAGATGGAGATGGTGTATATGATGGTGTTTGTGAGGTTTGTCATACTACAACCCTTTATCATAAAAATACGGATGACGGAGATAACCATAACGATGGAACAAATTGTACTGGTTGTCATTCTCATAATGGTTTACCACCACCGGGAGACCCCCAAATAATAACCTCATTTCCACAGGGTAGTTGTCATAGTTGTCACGAATCTACAGGACCAGGTGATCCTAACGTTTATCCAATGACAGGAGCACATGATAAACATTCAGGAGAATTATATGGGTATAAATGTAGTGAATGCCATTTCGAATATGGAGATGGAGGGGCACTGGAAGGTACCCACTCTAACAGTTCTGTGGATGTTAATTTTGACCCTACTGGCCTGGCATCCAGGGGTGGAGAGGATATAACCTTGGGTTATGGGACACCTACATGGGATCCAGCTACCAAAACCTGTAGCAATATTTATTGTCACAGTACTGGACAAAGTGCGGATCGTGGAACTGATGGCACTACCCCTTGGGGAGCTATTTTGGGACCACAAACCCCTACGTACGCTTCACCAGTTTGGACAGAAACGATCACCACTTGTGATGCTTGTCATGGAGGGAAAGGAAATATGACTGCTCCATATACCATCACTACCACCCCTTTAAGTCCGGATGCGCACCTTATTTTGGATTACGGCACTGACGCACCTCTTAGTGGTTTGCATACGAATACTGGTATGTTTAATGATAGTGATTCTGGGGCACCTGGGCCTACTGGTGATGGTAGGAATGCTACCGTGCAATGTTACTTGTGTCATAACACTAATGGTGCTGCCAATGATGGAACGAATTATCAGGGTACTTATGGGGCTCCAGAAAAGTTACATGTGGATGGGCAAACCTATTTCAAACACGCATTGCAAACCAATGGCGGAACATGGGCACCTTGGGGTACGTATATGGACCATTGTATAAGTAAAGGGAATTGGAATTAATGATTGGGAGTCCACTCCGAATAATGCCATACATATATCTTTCCTTGAACTATAATTAATTTACGGCTTGGTTAAAATAATTTTAATCAAGCCGTAATTGATTTCTTTCGAGCCTTAAATTGTTTGTTTCATGCGTAAAGTCGAGATAGTCGAGTTTTTCTAAAAATAAGTGCAACATTGACGTTTAGTTCTCGTCACATTGAACTGAGCGTTTTTAAAAATTAAAATCCAAAGGAAGTGATGATGTGGGATAAAAACCCGTCAATGGTAGCTGGGAGTTTTAAAAGAAGCCTGAAAACGAGTGGCAGTGATGACGTTCTAGCGTCAATTCGAGTGATTTCTTCATGTATTCTGTTTAGAATTTATGAAGAAATTGTATCGAGAATTCCTAGTAAGTATAAAAAACATAAACTTCTCGATATAATTACTCCTACCGTCGTAATCACTCGAAGTGACGATGTGGGATAAAAATCCGTCAATTGGAGATTGTAGTTTTTTAATAAAAACAAGTGGGAATAATGACGGAATCTAAGCGTCAATTCGAGTAAATTTTTCTTTCAAAAATTTGTATCGAGAATAGCGGATTTAGTGAAATACGTAGATGGGAGTTTTAAAAGAAACATAAACTTCTCGATATAATTACTCCTACGGTCGTAATCACTCGAAGTGACGATGTGGGATAAAAACCCGTCAATGGTAACAATTCGCGCTGTCGTTTCTTTCTAAAATAAATTATGCCACTCTTTTTCATTATCTAGAATATCTGATTTACGTATTGCTATAAGATGAGAGGCATCTTCGAACAAATTTAGTTATGGATTTAAAGTCTTTTTGAGCATACCTAAAGCTACTATTTTCAATCCTAATTAAATCTTGACTTTTCGGAGTGAACTCAGGTTTGATTAACAACTATTGAAAATGATTTTAGAGTAGCTAAGACAATTTTTTCTTTTTGATTCCTGAAAAAACAAAAAGCGCTAAAATTAAAAAGCTAACAATCCATCCCCAGAGTGGAAATGTTGGTGCATCTCCCGTTGCATAACTATGAATACTTTTTGTGAAATAATAATTTACTCCTAAAAATGTTATAAAAACGGTAGCAAAACTAATTACTGCTCCAATATTGAAAATATATTTTCCTTTCATAAAAGGAACTAGCCGGAAATGCAAAATTATGGAATATGCTATTATAGTGGCAAGCGACCATGTTTCCTTGGCATCCCATTTCCAGTAACCACCCCAGGTTTCATTTGCCCATACAGCTCCGAAAAAAACACCAATTGTTACTAAAAAAAGCCCGATAGTTAAAGTCAGTTCATTGATACATGTTAGTTCTTCAATAATCACATCAAGTTCTTTATGGTTTTTTCGGTTTTTAAATAAATTAAAAACAAAATAAATCAGACCCAAAATAAAACCTAATCCAAGAAATCCGTAACCAATAGTAAGTGTTGCGACATGAATAATTAGCCATCCGGACTTTAATATTGGGGTTAGATTTGTTAATTGAGGGTCGAAACTAGTATGAGCAGCTGTTGTTAATGCAAGAAATGCTAAAAATGCCGTTCCTGCCAGCGCAATTTTTGAATAACGCAGGAACAAAAATCCTACAAGAATAACACTCCATGCAGCAAGGAGCAAGACTTCGTAACCATCGCTCCATGGAGTATGACCAGATACATACCACCTTAGTATCATTCCAAAAGTATGATATGCAAAAGCAACACCTAATAATATGATAAAAAAGTTCAGAGCAGCACTTACGAGCTTACTTTTTCGAGATTTTAAATTATCAATAAAAGCTAATACAAGCAGTACGATACTTAATATGCCTAAGATGTTTTTCAGGTTGATGAATATTCTGGCTTCATTGTAAAAAATCTCAGCATTAACCAATGTTTCAGAAGGCATTAATTTTGCGGCAGAGCTTTGTTGCTGGATTCTTTCTATATAACCCAATATTCTATCAGCCCTTGAGTAATCGCCTGATTTTGATGCGTTTGATACTTCCTTTAAATACAAAGTTAGGATACTATTATAATTCAGATTCCTTAATTGTAAATCCTTATTAATAATATTTATGGAACCTGTCAAAGGGGTGTAGGCAAGAGAATCAGTCCAAGTGATCCATTTATTATTCAATGAGCCCTTTTCGGGAAACAACTTGAGCATTCTACCCTGAAGTGTCATCATAAACACTTCTACACGCTCAGTTACTTTAAGAATTTCCTTGTCAAAGGTGTTTCGCTCCTCTGGGCTTTTTCTCAAAGCATTTCCGTTCAGTTCCTGAAGTTTATAAGTATTGTTCTGAAGAAAGAAATCTTTAAATGAACCGTAGTTACCCTCTATTCCGATAATATCAGCTACTGATTTTTCGCGAACATAAATTATTTTTTGCTGTATCCAGAATTCTTCATTCACAAGTATATCAAAAAACACCTGCATGGCATCCATTTGTCCTTTTCCTGCAATATTGAATTTATCTTTTTTAGAAATTTTATGCATGACGTCATACGCAAGTGTATTTATAGGTGCAAAACGTCCATTATAGGTTTGTACAATTGAACGTCCAAATTTTTGGGTATGTTCAATATCGTCATTCTTTTGATGATTGTTCTGTAAATATATATAACCAATATAACCTAGTAATAATGAAATAACTAGTATACTTATCCTTTTCCATTTTACCTGGAGTTGGTTGGCAGCTTTTCTTTCGGATTGCATTAGTCCGATTTTTCTTAATAAGTACCAGAATCTTGAATTTTTATTAAATAAGGTTAGCGTAAATCCTATAAACATAATTAAATAGCCCAAATAAGTAACCCAGGTACCATAAAAATCATAGCTTACAGACAGTATTGTTCCTTTTGCATCTTTATCGTAAGATTGTTGAAATAATCTGTAGCCATCATAATCCAAAACATTATTCATGAAAATTCTATGGTCTTTACTTAAGCTATTCCTCTTATCAGTTAAAGTTATCTCACTTGAAACTGATGAAGGGATATTAGAGCCAGGATATTTATCCAGAATAAATTTATTTAAATGAATTGAAAAAGGCAAGGCTACTTTTCTCATTCCAAATGCAATCTGGAGCTCTATGTTATCAAATTTAACTTTATGATAATTATAGATATATTCTGGGCTCCTTAAAACACTAACCTTCTGTTTTTCGCCGTTAAAAGTAACATCCATTAATAGTACATGCACACCCTTATCATCTTCCTTTCCGGGAACATATTTTATCTTACCGTTTTCAGCAATTGTTTCAACTGCATTTTTAATATAGTTATTAAAGTTAAACTCAATTGGACCCTTCCCTTTAGTTTCTATACGAATGTGAAAAGAATTATCGGTAATTGTGTTCATCGATATAGGACTGTCAGCAGCATAATTTTGCTTATTATCTGTTACCTGAATATATAAATGAGGTTCTGGAATATAGCATACATTCGAAGATTCACCCTGCCGAATATGCATATTTCCCTCAAAACCTGAATATCTGGTAATGGTTCCGCCAATAATCAATACAATAAATGCGCTATGAAAGAGAAAACCCGGTAATTTCTCTTTCGTATAAAGTTGATATTTTTGGATGTTTCCAATGAAATTCAAAACCAGCAGCAGCATTAGCAATTCAAACCATTTAGCATGGTAAATAAGTGATTTTGCTGTAACAGTATCGTAGTTCTCTTCTATCAGTGTAGCAGCGGCCAAAGATATTAAAAGAATAAGCAGCAACGCTAATGATGTCTTTAGTGAGAAAAACAGATTTAGAAATTTTTTCATCCCCTTAAATAATGATGAATTATTTATATATTTCATTTCGATTTTTAAAACTCAAAACTACGAAAAAAAAGAAAACTATCAGACCATTTAATTTATTGATTGGTGCGTCTGCTGTTTCTAAGAATCTGACTTTAGCAACAACAATGTTAGTAACTTTGACCTATTAGATGTAATAAAAATTGAAGATTTGAATTTGTAGGAACAGTGTCACGGATGCACATTATGGCAGTGGTAAAAGCGGCTGTTAGAGAACTATTTGAAGGTATTAAATTACTTATAACGAGTTCTCGACTTCGCTCGAACTGACGAACACCTCAATAAAACGTCACTTCGAGCATTCCAACCGTCACTTCTAGCCTTTCGACTGCGCTCAAGACAGGCTAGTCGAGAAGTCAAGACAGGCCAGTCGAGAACTACTTAAAAGTGTTAAATTACTATTAAAAGGTTCTCGACTTCGCTCGAACTGACGAGGACAGACTCGTTGAAGGACACATAACGAGTTCTCGACTTCGCTCGAACTGACGAACACCTCAATAAAACATCAGTTCGAGCGGAGTCGAGAAGTCAGGACAGGATTAATCAAAGCCCCCTCATTAAAACAAGTGCTAAGAACGATAATTTTTGTGCGACGTTTCATTGCTACATTTTGCTGATTTTTTAAGGTCATCCCATCGATCCTGAATCAATGCTTCCTTTTTCGCTTTTGACCATTTTTTGATTCTCTTCTCCCATTCAATAGCCTGATTAATGTCCATGAAATGCTCATAATAAACCAACTTAATAGGTAGTCTTTTGGATACATAAGAACCAATATTTTTACTACTTTTATGTTCGAGGAGTCGTTTTTCAAGATTCGATGTTACTCCGGTATAATAGGTTCCATCAGCACATGATAAAATATAAACAAAGGAAGATTTCATAACTTTTTTGTTTAAAAATAAGTATTTTTTATCAATCTTTTTAGCCACTTTAAGCCAAATCCTAAAATACTACTTATTACCATGAACGCCAGTTCGAGCCTTTCGACTGCGCTCAAGACAGGCTAGTCGAGAAGTCAAGACAGGCCAGTCGAGAACTACTTAAAAGTGTCAAATTACTAATAATAGGTTCTCGACTTCGCTCGAACTGACGAGGACCTCAATAAAACGTCACTTCGAGCGGAGTCGAGAAGTCAGGACAGGCCAGTCGAGAACTACTTAAAAGTGTTAAATTACTAATAATAGGTTCTCGACTTCGCTCGAACTGACGAGGATAGACTCGTTGAAGGACACATAACGAGTTCTCGACTTCGCTCGAACTGACGAGGACAGACTCGTTGAAGGACACATAATGAGTTCTCGACTCCGCTCGAACTGACGAGGATAGGTTATTTAAAGGTGCTTAATCTCTATCAAATCCCTTAATTTCTTCTGATTGGATGAGATATTCTAAATTTATCTATTATGGCAAGTTAAACATAATGCACTACCTGCATTACTTTTATATAATATTTCAAATTTTTCACTATTCTCGCGATTAAAAAGAATATTGTGACAAGTAACACATTCAATCCTTCCTTCTACAAGTAAATCTTCTGCAACGGTTCCTCCTAAACCTGAAGGAGTATTATAAGGATCATGCAAATAGCTTTTAGACAATGCCAAACTCCTTGTATATTCAAATGCAACTGGGTGATTAAAACTAAACAAGGTTGATGTTTCAACATTTTCTGAATTTCCAACATTTGTACTAGTATGCCCCTCAATGGCCGATACGCCATCATGACATGAAAGGCAGAAACTCGATCTCAAATATAATGCATTCCCATTTAATTTCGTAAGAAGTAAAGCTCCTGCATGGAATATGGAATCATTGGAAATCTGATTTGATGATAAACCTGAATCCAAATTAATTTTGTCAGAATTAGGAAATATTATATTGTTGCTCATCTCCTCTTTCATCCTATTTGCACTGTTTTGTGCAGTAACCAACTGGAAAAAGGAAAAGAATACAATACAGAAACAAATTCTTATCATCACTATAAAATTTAATATGGTTCAGCAAAATGCATTTTTTCCTTTTTCACTAAACCCTTTATTTGTCATACGCATTTTATACACATATATATGTGTATAAAATACGTATGATTTTTATCCATCCAACTCTCACACAAAGAGTAATTGTCTATACCGAGAGGACCTTAAACTATACTTGTTTTTGTATTGTTTACATATACGTTAAGCTATTTATCTTCCTCCTGATATCCATGCTTGTCTGTGCTATGTTTCTTTATTCCTGCAGCTACTATTAAAGCTACAACTGCTAAAATTGTAATCCAAGCCCACATTGGAAACATAGGTGTTTCTCCACCTCCATAACTATGCATTCCTTTTGTAAAGTAATAATTTACCCCAATAAAGGTCATTAAAACAGATCCAAATCCAAAAATAGAAGCCACATTAAATATAAATTCTCCTTTCAATTTAGGTGCCAGTCTAAAGTGTAAAATTATAGTATATACAACTGTAATTACCAAGGCCCAAGTTTCTTTAGAATCCCAACCCCAGTAACGGCCCCAAGATTCATTTGCCCAAACACCACCAAGGAATGTTCCAACGGTTGCTAAAAACAATCCTATCGTTAAATTCATTTCGTTGATATAGGTCAATTCTTTGGTAATTAAAGAAAGTCGTTTCGAATTTTTAGGTGTTTTAATTAAGTAAATACTCATATTAAAAAGACCTAAAATAAATCCAAGTCCTAAGAAACCATAACTAATAGTTAAAGTTGCTACGTGAATAATTAACCAATACGATTTTAATACAGGGACCAAATTTGTCAATTGTGGGTCGTAACTACTATGACTTGCTGTCATCAATGTAAAAAATGCGAGTAGTGCTGTTGCAGCAAGGGTAATTTTAGAATAACGCATAAAACTAAATCCTGCCAATAAACTAGACCAAGATATTAAAATTAACGCTTCATAACCATTACTCCAAGGAGCATGTCCAGATAAATACCATCTCATACCCATACCATAGGTATGATATATAAATGAAACTCCTAAAATAGCAATACAAATATTCAGTGTCCAGCTTACGATTTTACTTGTTTTAGTGCGTAAATTATCAATAAATACTAAAACTAATAATAACAAACTTAATAAAGCATACATGTTTTTAAGATTGATAAAAATATTTGATTTGTTATAAGAAATCTCTTTTTTAACTTTAGTTTCCGAAGGAATTAAGTCAACTGTTGAGCTTTGTCTTTGAATACTGTTTATATACCCTAATATTTTAGTTGCTTCGCTATAATCAGCTGTTTTGGTAGCATCAATTAAGGTGCTAAAATAAGCACGCATTATATTGCTGTAATTAAAAACTGGAAGCTGTAAATCGTCATTAATCATACGAATACTTCCCGTTAATGGTCTGATTGCCAGTTGATCATCCCAACTCACCCATTTGTTATTTTCAGAGTTTTGAACTGGAAAGATATCTAACATATGACCTTGAAAAGCCATCATAAACACTTCTAAGCGTTCATTTATTTTAATAATTTCTTTATCAAATTTATTGCGTTCTCCATCAGGTTTTCTAAACGATACTTCGGCAAATGATTGTAATTTATATTGCCCTTTTTCATTAAAAAAGTCGTTAAATGCAACGCGTTTACCGCTCGTGTTAATTAAATCGGTAATCGACTTATCGCTCACATAAATCAGGTTTTGTTTTTTCCAAAAATCAGCATTTAAAGGAAGGTCTAAAAACACCTGCATTGCAGACATTTTTCCTCTTCCAGGAATGTCAAGTTTGTCTTTACGTGAAATTTTATGAATTACATCAACGGCAATCGTATGCACAGGAGCAAAACGACCATCATAGGTTTGCGTAATTAATTCGCCAAATTTTTCAGCGTGTTCATCGCTTACAGAATAATTGTTTGACGCTACTTGATGCTCATGCTGGTGTTGTTGATGTTGATGTTGCTGTGAAAATACACTTCCTGTTACAAGAAAGGAGATCATTACTATAGTTAGTTGACTTCTTTTTTCTCTTAAAGTCTTAATTTTCCCCATTAATTCCCAGTATCTAGAGTGCTTATTAAACAAGGTCCATATAAATCCTAAAATCATTAAAGCATATCCAAAATAAGTGATCCAGGTTCCCCAAAAATCATGATTTACAGATAACACCGTTCCTTTTTCATCCTGATCATAAGAGGACTGAAAAAATCGAAAACCCTCATAATCTAATACGTTGTTCATAAAAATGCGATGGTTTTTTCGTACACCCTTTCTTGGATCAATTAGTGTTACTTCACTGGCATATGATGATGGACTCATTGATCCAGCATATCTATCCAACTCAAATTTATCCAATTGTAACGCAAATGGAAGATTTATTTTTTTATTACCATAGGCTAATTTTAGTGTAAACCCGTCCAATTGAACTTCCTGAAAATTTTCTATATAACCAGAACCTCCAAGTATGGCAACCTCTTTTGATTGTCCATTATATTTAATGTCTAAAATTAAAGCTCCAGGGGCATTTTCCTGAGAAGTACTTTCAACATATTTTATAGTTGTATTTTTAGAGATTTTGGTCATTACAATAGCTAAGCCCGATCCTTGAGGTTTATACAACATCATTTGTGTAAGTGCACCCAAACTATCTTTTTCTATAAGACCTTCAGCCATTGCCGGCATGGAAGCTGTTTCAATATTGGCTGGATAACTTATAAATAAACCATCGGCATTTCCAGTTATTTTTACACCATCAGGACGTTGATTGTTGTTAAATGATACAGGAGTATTGTGCATCATTTTAAGCTCCCCATCTTTTAACTGAATATCATGCTTATGCCCTCCATCATCACTAATCGTTAGGTTCAGTATGGTAAAACCACCTTCTTCACCTTCTACATATGTTTCCTGTGCTTTCTTTAAATAATTTTTAAAGTTAATTTCAACAGTTCCTTTCGCAGAAGTTTCAAGATTTGCTTGAAAAGAATTATCAGTTAGCATTCCAAAACTTAGTAATTGATCCATCTCATAATCCTGCACGCCGTCATTGGCTCTTATATTTAAATAGGTTTGATCGCTAAAAATATAATTTGATTGTTGCCCTTCTCTAATATGCATCCTTCCTTCAAAGCCAATATATCTAGTAACTCCCGCACCAATAATCATGATTATAAAGGAGAAATGAAATATAAACCCTGGAATTTTCTTCCATGTCAACAAATGATATCGCTGAATACTTCCAATAAAATTTACAACCATTAATACCATCAAAGCTTCAAACCAAGTTGCATTGTAAATCAATATTTTGGCTGTAATAGTATCGTAGGAGTTTTCAATAAACGTTGCTGCTCCCATAGCTATCGCAAAAATCACCAACAATCCTAACGTGGTTCTAGGGGAAAAAAGTATATTAAGTATTTTTCTCATAATCTGTTCTTTAAATTTTGAATATTTATGTCACAAAAGTAACACTATAATGTATTTTCACTACTGACAAATGTCATAATTAATGGAGTTGTAATGGCATAAATTTGCGCATTACATTACTAATATTTAAACCCTTTTAAAATGAGATTATTTTTTAGCTTTTTAACCTTTCTTATCGTATTATCTTCATGTGATTCTTCTAAAAAAGCGGAGGATACAAAAGCACTTGATGTGCATAAAGTGGTTGCACAAGAAGTATTGCATGTAAATGAGTATTCATACATCCGAGTTTTGGAAGCAGGCCAGGAAAGCTGGATTGCAGCTCCAACAACACCTGTGGAAATAGGAAAAACATATTATTATGGGAAAAGCATGGAAATGAAAAATTTTGAAAGTAAAGATCTTGGAAAAACTTTTGAAACCGTGTATTTTGTGGAAAGAATTAGTGAAAATTCAGAAGAAGCTACGATTCCTTTAACAGAAATCCCACATACTCAAACTACAACTAAAGAAGCTACCAAACCAACTATTGAAAAAAAGGAGGTTATTGTAGAAGCTGCAGCAGATGGAATTAGTATTGCTGAACTGTTTAAAAACAAAGAAAAATATAACAATACAATTGTTACTTTAAAAGGAGAAGTAACCAAATACAACCCATCTATTATGAACCTCAATTGGATTCACTTGCAGGATGGTACCGATTTTAATGGAGAATTTGACCTTACTTTAACTACCAAAGCAGAAGTGAAAATAGGTGATGTTATTACTGTTAAAGGAAAAGTGGCTTTAAATAAAGATTTTGGCGCAGGTTATTTATATGCTATTATAGTTGAAGATACAGAACTTATTAAATAATAATTATAAACTTATGAAATTTATAAAAACAATAGTACTAGCAAGTATTTTCCTATGTAGTAGTATAGGAATTGCGCAAAACCCACATGCCGAAAGCGGGTTAAAAAAAGTAATTGTTCAGGAGGTATTACAAGTAGAGGCTTATACCTATTTATATGTACTGGAAGAAGGCACCAAAAAATGGTTGGCAGCTCCTAAAATGGAAGCCAAATTGGGGGAATTTTATTATTATAAAGGTGGAATGGCAATGCCGAATTTTAAAAGTACAGAACTCGACCGTACCTTTGATGAAGTAATATTTTTAAGTTTTATTACGAATTCCAACGCAATTGACCCTGAAAAGGGGCTGGTTGATCCTAACAAACCAAAGGAACCTGTTAAAACTGGTAAACAACCAACCTTAAATAAATTAGAATTAACTATTGAAAGTGTAGAAGGAAGTATTCGTATTGCTGAATTGTTTGAAAATAGTAAAAACTATGCAGGGAAAAAAATAAAAATTAAGGGCGAAATAACTAAGTTTACCTCAGCTATTATGGGGAAAAACTGGATACATTTTCAGGATGGAACTGAGTTTGAAGGGTCTTATGATTTAATGATTACATCACAAGAGGATGCTCTAGTAGGTGACGTAGTTGTATTTGAAGGTACATTAGCATTAGACAAAGATTTTGGTGCTGGGTATTTTTATAAAGTGATTATGGAAGATGCTGTACTATTGAAATAATTAACATCTCTAATAACCTAAAAATACCGTGAGCATTATATAGCCAACGGTATTTTTTTTTAATATATTGCAGTGGTTAATTTAAGAGGACGTTAAAAAGCACTTGTTACTACACTAGTTAGCTCTACCAGAAAAACCAGGTGAAACGCTAAAAGTATTCATCGCTATTTCATCACCAATAATTTTATATTCTGAAGCTCTGCTCAACTCTAGTTTATTACCATCCATCTGATAAAGAACATATTCATTGTTTTTATATTCAACAGCAAGTCTTAAAAAATTACATTCAAAACGTGTGTCAGCTACTCGACTCCAAATTTCTTTATTAAGAAGTTTTATTGGGGGAATAAAAGAGTACGCCTCGTTATTAGCTATTTCTGTTTTATGAATAAAAGTTGATTCTTGGGAAAATGAGGTAAAAGCAATAAGAAACAAGTAAATAAATAATAAATTTTTCATAATAATTAAATTAAACTTTAATTCTTTAAACAGTATTTGGTGCTAAATCCTTAAAGAAGGTTAATAATAGTGGTTTTTAGAAAATATTTTTACAATACTATTGTTATTTATCTTCCGGGCAAATGTATTTAAATAAATTGAATAAAAAAAATTAAATTACCATTTGTTGATGTTTTCGTACCGTTTGTTGTGTTTTTATACCCTTTTGTTTTGTTTTTTGATTGTTATCAATTCTATTATTTGATTTATTGTTAGATAAAAAATGGCCAAAAACCATCCTAATACCAAGCATTTTAAACTTTTTTAACAAAATTACTCAGTAGGAATGCAATTTATAAAAAAATCAGAGTTAATATCTAAAAATACCAAAAAAGCTTGTTTGCCTCCTTTTTTTATTAGATTATAGCTCAAAAACCTGAAATAAATAATCAAAAAAAGAGTTATTCAAATTGATATACTAACAAATTAGGTCAATTAATGTCGTTTTTTCGAATCTCTATGATAATTCAAGAGCAGCTATTTTCCAATAATTGGTATTTAAATAATCATAAAAAAAAAACCGCTACTAAGCGGTTTTTTTTTCAAAATCTTTATTTTTTTTTTAAAATATTTAGTTTACTCTATTATTACACCTCTTGAATAACTTTGCTCTTTATGACACCCTGTTGCACAAGTACCTCCATTATCAGTTGGAATATAATTTAACGGCATATCCCAACGCCCAAATTTAACTGTAGTGGCAATTAATTGTGTGTTATTAGCAGCATGTAAATCGTGGCAAGTAGTACAATTTCTACCTTTTTCTTTGTTTACATGTAGGTAATGTAAATTTATATCAGCTTCTCTAAACATAGTTCCTGTGGTTGTTTTTTCTATATTTAGCAAATCGGTATTATGACAATCGAAACATAATTGGAATGTTGCTTCTACTCCTTTGGCATAAGACCCAATTGGGAAATTCTCTTCCAACATTAAGGGTTTTGTTGAGTAATGCGCATTGTGGCATGAAGTACAACGTTTGTTTAGCGCTTTGTGAATATTAGAGCTTTCTTCAATATGTTTTCCAATATTGGCAATTAAAGTTTGATCTTCTCTTCTAATAATTTTGTTATGGCAGTCTAAACAAAGTTCCTTGCTCTTTTTTAATAATAAACGCTTCTCTTTAGAACCATGGGGTGTATGGCATTGCGTACAAGCTTCTCCTTCAAATGACGGTGTATGAATAGTTGTTGCCAATTTTTTTTTGGCCACAAATTTATCATGACAAGACAAACATAAATCGGGTGATGTACTAATTAACTGCTTGGCGTGATCAGCTGAATGAATATCATGACATCCTGTGCAATTACCTGTTTTAAGCGGTTTGTGCACATAGCGCGCCTTGTGTTCTGCCGGCAATTCGGTATGACAGGCATAACACATCTCTGAACCTGTGGCAAAAAGCTTAAAACCTCCTGCTGTTTGTTCGTTAGAATGTTTTACGCCTGTGGGCTCATGACAGCTGGTACAATCTGTACCTGTTGGGCCATGAACAAATTCTTTACTTACCATACTGCTATGGCATTCTAAACAGGTATTTGTACTCTGGGCAAAAAGCCCTGTGCTTACAAATAAAGCTGCCAAGATAAAGAGGGTTCCTATTCTTTTTTTTGGGGGAGTGATTGTTTTCATATATAGTTGTTTTTATAA
>ERZ767114.761-NODE-761-length-16652-cov-2.895867_pt1 | contig 16652 bp, 11 predicted proteins | sample MGYA00374952_ERZ767114 | MGnify/ENA primary metagenome ERZ767114 (study PRJEB28939, sample SAMN06267156) | marine metagenome | isolation source: Columbia River Estuary | place: USA:Columbia River Estuary, USA | collected 2012-05-05 ...
ATATTTAAATTAAATTAGATATAATTTTATTTTATTTCCTCAAACATTTATATAAAAGTCTTTAATTTTTTTAATTTCTATTTTTAAATATGCTTATTTGTAACAAAAATTATGTAAATTCATGAGATAATCTATGAATAAATCAATTAGTATATATAATCACTTTTCTAAGCTAAATTTAATTAGAATAATTTTTTTATTATTTTTCTTTACTTTTTCAGTTAATTATACTTTCAATTTATATGATTCTTTCACCAATAATTTTACTGTAAATTCCAATGAGATTGTGAATGATATTGACTCGGATAGTAATGAAGAATCCGAAGAAAATGAAAGAGAAAATGAAGTAGAAGATTTAGATGAGTGTTTTTTTAATTCTACATTGTCTAATCATCTAAATTCTGGTTCCTTACTTAATACTACGAAATTTAATTTTCCAGAACTTTCTCTTTTTATTGAGGTTGATTCACCGCCTCCTATTTGTTAGCTAATTAATAATACTTTCTCTTCAATTTAATTAGTAATCTGTTGTTATTGTTACAACATAAAATATATTAACATGTTTAAAAATAAATTTAATTTTTCTCACTTTAAAAATGATTTACCAGCAGGATTAGTTGTATGGCTTGTTGCTTTGCCTCTTTGTTTAGGAATTGCACAAGGTTCTGAGGCTGACCCATTTGCAGGTATTATAGCAGGTATAATTGGTGGTTTAGTAGTTACTTTGTTTAGCGGTTCTAAATTTGGTGTAAGTGGACCAGCTGCAGGATTAATTACAATTGTTGTTACTGCAATATCAGTTTTAGGATACGAAACGTTTTTACTTGCTGTTGTATTATCTGGAGTTATCCAATTTTTATTAGGTCTTTTTAGGTTAGGAATAGTTGGTTATTTTATTCCAACTTCAGTAATTCACGGTATGCTTGCCGCAATTGGAATAACACTTATTTTAAAACAAATACCTCATGCTTTAGGCGTTGATAATGACCCTGAAGGTGACATGGCATTAAATCAGGCTGATGGTGAAAACACATTCTCAGAAATTTTACTAAGTCTTGATAATTTAGCTATTGGTGCCTTTATTATTTTTTTAATTTCTATGATCATTCTTTTAGTATGGGAATTACCTTGGTTTAAGAAAAATGATAAAATTAGATTATTACCTGTTTCACTACTAGTTGTTGTCATAGGGTCATTAATAAATCTATTTTTTGGTACACTTGGAGGTGACTTTGGTGAAATGACTTATTTAGGTGCAAGTCATTTAGTTGATTTACCTGATGCTTTGTCAAATGGAGATTATAAAAACTTATTAGTTACACCAAATTTTTCTCTGGAAGCTTTTTCAAATAAAGAAGTTTATGTATATGCAATTACTTTGGCTCTTGTAGCCAGTATTGAAACCCTTCTTTGTTTAGAAGCTACTGATAAATTAGATCCTGATAAGAATATATCACCAACCAATAAAGAGTTAAAAGCTCAAGGAATTGGGAACTTTCTTTCTGGTTTAATAGGTGGATTACCAATTACAATGGTTATTGTGAGAAGTTCTGCAAACATTAATGCATATGCTAAAACTCAAATGTCAGCTTTTTACCATGGTCTATTTTTATTAATTAGTGTTTTTGTATTTCCAAATATTCTTGAATATATTCCATTATCATCATTAGCCGCAATACTTGTTCTTATAGGTTTTAAGTTAGTTAAGATTAATAATATTATTAAACTTTTTAAAACAGACTGGGAAAACGGATTGGTAATTGTAGTTACTATAATTGCTGTTTTATTGACAGATTTACTTTCGGGAGTTGGCATTGGATTTGTTCTTTCGATGTTTTTTCTACTTAGAAAGAATTACGAATTAGCATTTATTTCACATGTAGATGAAAAAAATAAAAAAATAATAATCTCATTTGCTCAAATTGTATCTTTTTTAAATAAAGGAGCATTAATGACAACTTTACAAGACATTCCCAATGGAAGTTCAGTTAAAGTAAGTGCTAAAAAGTGTCATACTATGAGTAAGGAAATTCAAGAGGTAATAGTAGATTTTAGAGATATTACAAGTAAAAGAAATGATATTGATTTAGAACTCATTGGATTTGAGAAATTCTTATCAAACGATGAAAACGATTCTAATAAACGATTCTTTTTAAACGCTACTTCAATTATAATTTTAAAAAGATTCCAAGATGAAATTAATACTTCTTCAAACATCGACGATCTTACTTTTTATAAACAAATGCTTAAAGATATTTTCTTTGTAAATAATATATTTTACGAAGACTATAAATCATTTAGAGATTTCTTCTTTTATAAAGGTTCAATAGTTACTAAAAATACTATTCAATTGAAAAAAGAATTTACCAAATTTCACAAAACAATTATTGATAATACTATTAATAATGATGAATTATATCAAGAATGGATATCATTAAGTAATGATGATAAAATTCAAAATTTAATTTCTATAGCCAGTAATAAAATAGCTCATTTTAACAAGGAAAATAAAATGGAAAAAGAATATGTAGAATTTTGGGATATAATTCACAAAAGCATGAGTGAAATTTCTGATTTCAGTACTAAGAAATTTAAAAATTAAAAGACGATAGACTTAGGAATTATCCCAGTATTAACTTCATTTTTTAAATTACCGTTACTATCAATTATAAATAATGTTCCGTTTTGAACATAATCTTTTGCATCTGTTACATATATATCTTTTACGTATGGATCAATTGATAAATTGTAAAACGTATTATTGTTATTTGGCCATACAATTTGAGCAGTAGAATCGTTTAAATTTTGAATTTTATATACGTGTTTATTAATGAAGTATACTTGATTATTGTGAATATTTAGTGACGATGGATAACTCTGATTGCTTTCTAAATTAAAACTCCTTAAAACCTCTAAATTTTCAGTATCTATAATTGATATACTTGGGTTTTCATTTATATTACCTTGACTTAGTACCCAAATATTACCTTTTGAGTCTTCTTTGACAGAGACAGGGTTTGGACCTACACTAATACTGTCTATTATTAAATTGTTATTTGAGTTAATTACATAAACTTGACTATTTGACACATTGCATACAAATACTTTTTCATTTTGCATTATTAAATCTTCACACCACCCGTTAACAGTTATTTCTAATGTAGAGTTATGATAAGTATTGTAAACATGAATAGAACTTGAATAAAGGTCAGTTATATAAAATTTTGAATTATTAACTTTAATAATCTTTCTGGGTGAAGTAAGATTTTCTATTTGGTACATATATTGAAAATTCTCGTCATCTATAACAATAATTTTTCCTGAATTATTTATTACTAAAAATAATTCGTGATTTATATGATTTATGCTGTGAAGAACGTCTCCCAATAGGGACTGATTTAAATTTTGATAAATATTATTAGATACTTCCCCACTATTTTTATTGTAAATTGATAGGGATGAATTTCCAGATCCAAAATTACCTTCATTCCCAATTATGACTAAGCCATTTCCGCTTATAGTAACATTAGATGAAATTTCATCTGGATTTAATTTTGCGCACGAATTAAAGTTGATTGCAATTAAAATAATGAGTATGTTTTTAAATAACCTATTCATTTAATTTAAAATAAATTTATGTGATTGACTTATAAATCTAGTAGAAATATTCAAAATATAAATACCGCTTTTTAAAGTTTTAAGATCTATTTTGTTTGATTTAATAGTATTATTCATTTCTGTTTTTTGTAAAATCATCTTCCCAGTCAAATCAAATATTGAAACATTAAATTTCACAGACTGATTTGAATTTAGACTGTACTCTATGTAGCGATTACTAATTTTTAGTATTCTTAAAAAATCTGAATGGTTTATATTGAATATATTTAAAGGTGCTTCATTTATAACTCCAACAGCATCTAAATCAAAACCAGATGAAATAAATGGAGTAGGAAAGGGGTCATTTATTTTATTTGAAAACTGATCGTAGTTACAGTAGTTGGAGTCAATGGAGCCAATTACATCAATAATTTTAACGTGTGATATAGAATTGATATCTAGACTGGGTTCATTTATAAATTCTTCTAAGTCAAATGGCGTTCCATAATTAGCTCTATATTTTCCAGCTAAATTATTTAAGTTAGTTGGATTTATAGATCCAAACGCATCAATTTGAATAGTGTCCTGAGTTAAAGAAGCTGATGGAAATCTAAAATAATCAGTTCCATTACTACTTACTTCCACAAATCCAAGTTCAAGAAAAGTATTACTAAATGAGTTTTCGAATATTGCAAAATCCCAACCTGGACCATTTTTAATAAACCTCTCAAATGTTAAAATAGCCTCACCTCCATCACCTAAACTAACAATTCCACTACCAGGTATACCTACAGCCATTGAACTGTCTCCGGCACTAGCTAAATTAGACTGAGGATTAGAAATATCTTCTTGTCCAATTCTTACAGAACAATTATTAGCCCAATTGACAAAGACACTGCTATCCTTATGGATAGCAGTAGTTCCTTGAATTCCTGCACCAGGAGCGTATTGAGAAATTACTGGAATTGTAAATAATAACAGTAAATAAAATACTAAAGAAAATTTATATCTTAAGTAATCGTTCATTAGTTATTCCTGTTTCAGATTTTATTCTTAATATATATTGCCCTTTGGGTAAGTTTGAAATGTTAATACGGTTAGGATTTGTTAAATTATTAATAACTATTTTACCAAATATGTCATATATAGCGACATTATAATTTAAAGAATTATTTATATTGTTTAAACTAATAAATTCTGATGCCTGATTTGGGTAAATTGAGAATCTATCTTCTACTATTATATTTGTTGATAATGGATTGTTTCCAACATTGTCCATGCAAAAATAGTCTGGCGTATTCATCCCAAATGATCCTACGTCACTCGATTCTAATATGAACGCAACGCTGTCTACAATACTTGCTGGAATTTCAATATATTGCCAATCGTAACCTGGTGTTACATTTACAATATAATCCAAAGTACTGTCAGTATGAGTGAAATCTGCTAAATATAGCATTGAGCTGTCAATTAGTATTCCATTTAAATATCCATAAGAATGTAATTTTAAATAATCCTGGTCGGCATTAGTAAACTTTTTAGCCCCAAATCCATTAGGTCCATCTCCATCTCTCATGCTGTTGGCTGTATAGGTACTGTTTGAAATTAAAGCGCTAAATTCCTGAGGAAAATCATACGTAATATAAGATTTACTTTTTCCAACAACATAGTTTTCACTTCCACCTCCACCAATACCAGCTTTTGAACTATACTGATTAGTGTATCCTGACGTAGAATCGTCAGTCATATTAGAATAACTCCATCCAGACTTCCAATAATCATAATTTGTATTCCAGATATTATCGAATGAACAATTTGCGCTAGAGAAATTTGCAGAGTAGTCTGGATTATCTGGATCTCCAGATAAATCAGATCCATCAAAAAATGAATTTGTATCAAGAGATAAATTTTCAAAATCAAAAATATTTAATCCTTGCTTTATATTGTCAATAGCAAAAAAAGCTGGAGTGTTCATTCCAAATTGGCCTATGTCACTAGAGATTAGAGAGAACTTAATAGAATCAACTAATCCTAAAGAAGATAAGTCTACATACTTCCAATCATTTACTATATAATCTTGAAGACTATCTAAGTGAGTAAAATCAGCTAAGAAAAATTCAACAGTATCAACATCAGTTCCGTTATTAAACGATGTTACAAGAAGTTTAAAGTAATCTTGATCCGCATTTGTAAACTTTTTTGCAAATGCATCACCATCTCTCATACTGTTATGAGCATAAGTAGTATTGGTGACATATATTCCATCGATAGGTAAGCTATTGCCAGAAGTATCAACATTAAAATAAACTTTATTTTTTCCAATGGAATAATTAGAGGAATTATTTGCTCCTTTTCCTGCTACACAACTTGATATGTTTGATAATCCAGAAGTTACACTATCTGAATTGTTTGAATATATCCAACCATCAGACCAATAATTCCAATTACTATTCCATGTATTACTAAAAGTAATATTTCCTGCCATAAATTTTGAAGTGTATTTAGTAGCAAGAGAAATTCCCGATGAATCCGAACCATTCCAATAAGATTCTGGTGATAGGGTTAGATTTTCAAAATCAGCAACATTAATTTGTCCTTTAATATTAAAAAAACATACTGAAATTATAATTGTAATTAAGTAATTTATTTTCTTCATTTATTTTTATTTAGATAATTTAAGATTTATTCCTATTTCGTGATTCAATAGTGGCATTGCTCTGTTCATTACCAATTGATAATTGGTATTGTATAAATTGTTAATTTTGTAAAAGATTTTTGCAGAACTATTTTTCAATTGAAATCTGTAGCTCACAAATAATCTTCCTAGATTAAAAGAAGGAAGGTAATTTTCATTATCTCTAGAGGTAAATCTGTATCCTGTATAATTATGTATATAAGTTATTGATAAATCTTTAAATTTTAATTGGCTTTTAAAAACTAATTTGTAGTGAGGGGTATAAATTAATTGCTTATTTAAAGAATTATTGTTTGAATTTTCAACTTCTACATTAGTACTCATATTATAAGCAGTTTTTATTGTGAATTGATAATCTAATTTTTTATTACTTATATTAAATCTAGAACTTGTTTCTATTCCTCTATTCCAAACTTTTTTGACATTCATTGGTGACCAAAAAACACCATTTGGTTGCCAAAGTATCCAATTGTCGATCCATCTAGAATATAAGGAAGGTTCAAAAGTTAAAGTAGCTTTATTAACTTTCTTTGTAAATACTAATCCTAAATCACTGGTATATCCATTTTCGGGGAGTAAATTTTCGTTACCTCCAGGACTCCAGAAAAGATCGTTGATGGTTGGAAATCTATAGACCTTACCTGTATTTAAATAAACATTAAATTGATTAAGAAATTCTCTTTTCAATGAGTATGTAAATGTTATTGGAGATAGGTTATTATTATCAAAAAGAATACTAGTTGTTAAAATATGCTTTAATTTAAAATCAGGATTATTTATTTTAAATGAGCTGGTAAAAGAGGTCCTGTTAATTTTTGCTGTTTCATTAAAATTATTTCCATTTGAATTGGCTAAAGAATTTGTCAAATTAAACTTTAAAAGATTAAAATCATTAATTGATTTTGAAAAGTCTATTTGATTGATAAATGTTTTACAAGGATTATTTCCGAAAATTGATCTAATAGAGTCTGTATATATATTTTCTTCATTGTAATAAGCAGATTTTAATTGTATATAGGAGTTAATAAATCTATGCTTAAAGGTTAAAAAAACTCTGTTATTAATATCTTCTTGAAATGCATTGGAGGTGGATTCTAGAATGCCACTTGGTATTCTTCTTTTAATTATTTGCCCAAAATAAATTACTTTAAAAACAGATTTTGGTAGTAGGATTATACTTTTACTCATTATTGCTAAATGATTAAAACTAGAGTTTTCTTGTTTTTTCTCATTATTATTTAAATCCAAGTATTTGAAGTTATTTAGAGCACTTTTTCTAAACGCATTAAAGGATGTTGTAATATTTTTTTTAGAATAATTTAATTTTAAATAATTAGTATTTTGCTCATAAGAACCATAAACACTTCCGAATTCAACAAAGTTTTTGTTCGATGGGTTATCATTTAACAATATTGATCCAGCTAGACCTCCGTTTGATTGGTTAGAACTTGATAATCCATATAATACATTAATTGAGTTAAAAAAAACTGATGGAATTGTCGATAAGTCTACTGCTCCGTTTAGCGGGTTGTTAATTACAAAATCATTGTAAATTAAAGAAGTCTGTTGGGCATTACCTCCTCTTGTAGATATACTAGATAAGGAACCAGGACCATAATTTTTTAAATAATTAATAGTTTCACCTTGAAGGATTTGATCCAAACTTTCATTACTTCTTTCTTCATTTATGATTAAATCTTTAGTTGTTTTTAGAAATCCAGAATTTATTAAAAACTCGGAAGATATTTTTTCAAAAATTTGAAGATGATTTGTGGTATCAACAAATTGAGAAAACAAGTTTCCTAAACAAAATACAATTAAAAATAATGTAGAAATATATTTCACATCTGTTATTTATAATTAACAGCAATACGTGAAATTAAAGACGTAGGAGGTGGTATAAAGTTTAGTTCACCAACTACTATCTAAAACTAGAAGAGCTTCAATCCACGAAAGCCATCTAAAACTTAATAAGGCAGGTCTCCTGACTTGTTGAAATCTTATTTGCCTTCCCGTACTTACAGTGGCGTAATAAATAAGATTAAATCAACTTACAGTTGCGGGACAGTTAATGATTTTAACATTATTCCCTTTTAATTTTGCAATAAAGCAAAAACCTAACTAAGTGATAGTTAAATTAGATACAAACATAATATTTAATATTTGCTTATTACAGATTTAATAAATATTTATTAAATCAAAACTGTTAATTTTTGATTTCTTAAAAAATTATTCATTAACAGTACATTCAAATGAAGATTTTATCATTAATTTTAAATAAAATTCTATAATTTTGAAAAATATTTTAAACCTTTTAGCACTTTTAATTTTATTTCAATTTTCTAAAAACTCAGTATTCTCTCAAATTTCTTGGTCTACATTAATAGATTCCGTTTCTACATTATCTTCACCAAGGGCTGTTGATTTAAATTCAGACGGAACTAAAGATATTGTACTTGGTGCAGGAACAGATTCTACTTTTAGTAACTACGGAGTTATCGCTTTAGACGGAGTTTCTGGTCAATTATTATGGAATCTTCCAACACCTGATGAGATTTTTACAAGTGCTGTTTTTAACGATATTAATAACGATACTATTCCAGATGTATTTATTGGAGGAAGAAATGCTCAACTTTATGCTATTGATGGTTTCAATGGTAATATTATATGGGAGTTTTTCCCTCAAAATACTGGACTAAATCCTGCAGATTCAGGATTGTATAATTTTTATTCGTCTCAAATTTGTAGTGACTACGATGGCGATAATGTAAACGATATTTTAGTTTCCAACGGAGGAGACCACAAAGCTGCTCCTTTTGACCCAAGACCTCCGGGCCATTTAATGATTGTTAGCGGAGCAAATGGAAATTTAATTGCTATGGCTGTTAGCCCTGATAGTGCTGAAATATATAGCTCCCCTGTTATTTTAGATGGAGGAGGGGGAATGTCTCCTAGCATAATTTTTTGAACTGGAGGAGAGCAGCATGGTGGGGGAATGTTTGTGACCAATTTTTCAGATTTATTGAATGGAGATATTTCTAATTCAATACTTCTAACTAGCCATCCTAATAAAGGATTTATTGCTCCAGCTTCAATTGCAGACGTTTCTGGCGATGGCATTTTAGACATTATTGTTCAATCTTTTTCTGGTGAGTTATCTGCTTTTGATGGTCAAAATTTCCAACCCTTTTGGACTAGATCATTTTCAGGATGTGAGTCAAGTGCAGCTCCTACAATTGGAAACTTTACTGGAGGTGATTTAATTCCAGATGTTTTTACTGTTGTTTATAAAGGTACATCTCCTTCTTATTTTCAATATTATCAAGTTATGGTGGATGGATTAAACGGAGAAATTAAATGGATTGATAGTATTGGAAGCATGCATTTCTCATCATCATCTGCTTTTGACGCTAACGGAGATGGAAGAGATGAAGTTTTATTTAGTGTGAATTACATTTCTAGCTATTTTTCACATCAATTAAAAATGGTTGATTTTCAAAATGATACTGTATTGGATATTACAAATTTATCTGCAGGTGTAAATTTAGGTTGCTCACCATTAATAGATGATTTAGATCAAGACGGATTAATAGAGTTTATTTTTACTTATAAATACGATAGTCTTAATCCAAGCGCTTGGAATGGTTTTAAATTTAACAGATTTAATACTACATACTTATCACCCAGAAGAGGAATTGCATGGGGTGCTTATATGGGTTCATCATTTTCAGGGCATTATATTTCTTTGTTGAACTACTGCCCTAATTCAAATATGATTTCTAATTGGAATTTAAATAATCCTTCATGTAATAACTTTACTGACGGATCTGTGTATGCTTCATCTATAAACACAATTCCCAATACATATTTGTGGTCTAGTGGAAATGTTTCTGATACTTTATTGAATGCTTCTAGTGGTTTGTACAAAGTATATTTGACTGATTCAAATAATTGTTTAGAATATCATCAATTTCAATTAAATGACCCATATATTATTTCATTTGGGAATGTACATCATAATAGATGTTTAGATGATTCAATTGGTTCAGCAACTGTTTCAAGTTCTGGATGTCTTTGTCAGTTTAGTACCTGTACTTACTCTTGGGACAATGGTTCTACAGTCAAAAATGCTATTCAACTTCCATCTGGAATGCAGAATGTTATAATTTCCCATGCTGATGGTTGTATTGTAGAAGATTCTATTTTAATTAATCCAGGGTTCCCAGTTATCGATAGAACAATAGTAAAAGATAAAAGTTGTTACAACAAAAATGACGGCCTAATCGAGTTATTCCCTACAGATTCTGTTGCAATGAATTATTTATGGTCTGATAGTACGTCTCTAAATATCATAAATCAACTCGACACAGGATCATATTGGGTAATAGTTAACAATAATTATTGCTTTGATTCTCTTAATTTTAATATTAAATCTCCAGACTCTGTATTAATGAATTATTCAAAAAATGATATCTCTTGTTATGGAGATTCTAACGGTATAGTTCAATTATCTTCAAATTCACTAAACAAACCATTTAATTATTTAATGAATGGGTTAATTTTTTCTGATTCTATTTTTGATAGTTTATCTGTAGGTAATTATGAGTTTTATTTAAAAGATACTAATGATTGTTATTCAGACACTTCAATAGTGACTATTTCTCAGCCTGATTCTATTCAAATTTCTTTTACTGTTATCCCAGAGACAGACTCAGGATTTCTTGATGGTACAGCAACTGCTAATCTTTTAGGTGGGACATTGCCTTATACGTTTTTTTGGAATAATAATCCTTCAATAAATGATTCTAATATTATGTATCTATCTAACGGATACTATAATTTAATTGTTACAGATTATAATGGATGCGAAATATCCGATTCAGTATTTGTTGGAACTCTTTCAAACATTGGGGAATTAGAAACAAGATTTATTGATATTTATCCAATTCCATCTAAGGGAGAAATTTTCTTGAATAATACTACTACTGGTTTTTTTAATGCTAGAATATTTGATATTTCTGGAAGATTAATTAAAAGTTCAATATCTGTTCAACCCAATGAGAAGTCTATTATACATCTTCCTAGTGGCCATTTTTTAATAGAAATTAGACATGAAGATTCATCATATTTCCAAAAGATTATAATACTTGAATAGTAAAGTCCACTCATTTCATATTCTTTCTTTTTTATTCTTTTTTTCTTCTTGTAGTCATTTTATAGAAAAAGAAAAACCAGATTCAATTTCATCTATGGTTGTTTCTGCACATTCTATTGCTAGTATAATAGGAACGGATATACTTAAAAAAGGTGGTAATGCTGCAGATGCTACTGTAGCTGTTCATTTTGCATTAGCAGTTGTTTATCCATCTGCTGGTAATATTGGAGGAGGAGGGTTTTTTGTCTACAGAACGAACAAAGGTGAATATTCATCGCTAGATTTTAGAGAAAAAGCGCCTTTAAAATCTTCTAGGAATATGTATTTAGACAGTAATAATGAAGTTATTGAAGGTTTAAGCACTAATAGTCATCTAGCAGTTGGCGTTCCAGGTTCAGTTGATGGAATGGTTAATATTCATGATAAATATGGGGAATTATCATGGGAAGAATTAATACAACCTTCAATAGACTTAGCTTCAAATGGATTTGTTATAACCAAACTAGAAGCTGACAAATTGAACAATTTTAATAATGGAAAAGGACTGATTAATGATAACACAGAATATAATAAACCGAATTATAAACCAGGAGATTCGTTGTCACTTCCTAATTTGGCTAAAACATTAATTAAAATTAGAGATTATAAAAGGTCAGGATTTTATTCTGGAGAAGTTGCATTAATGTTAATAGATCAAATGAAAGTAAGTGGCGGAATTATCAATCAACAGGATTTAGATGATTATAAAAGTATATGGAGAAAACCTATAATTAGTAGGTATAAAAATTTTAAAGTAATTAGTATGGGGCCACCATCAAGTGGAGGAATACTTTTGTCCCAAATGCTAAAGATGTCTGAAAAATTCCCCATTAGCGATTATGGATTTCACAGTAAAAATTCAATACATTTAATGACAGAAATTGAGAAGTTATCGTTTGCAGATAGAGCTAAATATCTTGGAGATCCAGACTTTTGGAAAGTTCCGGAAAATCAATTATTAGATTCAGCTTATTTAATGGAAAGAGTTAAAAATTTAAGTTTAGATTCTGTTATTCCTAGCTCAAAAGTTTTTGCTGGGAAATTTAATAACTTAGAAAGTAATGAAACGACTCATTTTTCAATTGTCGATTCAAAGGGAAATGCATCAGCTGTAACAACCACCCTTAATGGCTCTTTTGGTAGTGGCATTGTTGTTAGTGGCGCAGGTTTTTTATTAAACAATGAAATGGACGATTTTAGTATTCAACCTGGTTATCCAAATATGTATGGATTAGTTGGTGGAGAAGCAAATTCTATAAAACCTAATAAGAGAATGTTAAGTTCAATGACTCCAACAATAATTGAGAAAGATGATAAATTATTTTTGGTTTTAGGATCACCGGGTGGATCAACAATAATAACTGCAGTTTTTCAAACTATTATAAATGTAATTGATCATCAAATGGGAATACAAGAAGCTGTTAATGCCCCTAGATTCCATCATCAATGGTTCCCAGATGAGATTAAGTTAGAAACAAAAATTGCTAAAGACACTTTACTTGTCAAGCAATTAAAAGATTTAAATCACAAACTAAATTTTGTTAATTCTATGAATAGAGTAGATGCCATTTTGATTAAAAACAATAAACTCTTTGGTGGAGCTGATTATAGGGGAGATGATATGATTTCAAGTTACTAAAAATTAAGATGGATATAATTATAGTTGGTTCAGGTATAGGAGGAATGGCTTGTGCTGCAACTTTAGCAAAAAGTGGGCAAAAAGTTAAAATATTCGAGCAAAATTATCATGTTGGTGGAAAAGCTGGAAAAATCAATGTTAATGGTTATGAATTTGATACTGGTCCTAGTTTATTAACTTATCCAAACTGGTTTGACGATTTATTTTTGTCATGTGGTAAAAATCCAAGAGATTATTTTAATTATATACGATTAGAAAATGTAACAAGATATTTTTTTGATGAAGGTAAATTTGTAGATGTTGTATCAGATTTGGAAGAAACTGCTGAAAATTTTGAAAAAAAATTGGGAATTGATAAAAATGAATTCTTGAAATATTTTAAAAAATGGGAAGATATATACAAAATATCTGAGGAAGTTTTCCTGGAAGGCGAGTTTAAAATTGATTATAAGTTTATAAAAAATTCTATAAAATGGATATCTAAATCTGGAATTTCTAATATTTTTAAATCTATGGCTACTTATAATAAGAGATTACAAAATCCAGCATTAGAAAAAATCATGAATAGGTTTGCAACCTATACTGGGTCATCACCATTTGAAACACCTGCATTTATGAACCAACTAGCAGTAGTTGAGATGGTCTTAGGAGGGTTTTATCCAAATGGTGGGATTTTTAATTTGCCAAAAGCCCTTGAAAAACTTTGTTTAGACTTGGGTGTTGAGTTTGAATTTAATTGTAAAATTGAGAAAATAGAGGCATTTAAAAATAATTTCAAATTATTATCTTCCAAACAAGAGTATAATGCAACTAAGTTAATTTCTAATGTAGATTATTTCACAACTCAAGATTTATTAGGGTACACAAATAAAACATCTCAAAGTACTCTGTCAACATCTTGCATAGTATTCTATTGGGGAGTCAAAGCAAAGTTTGATAAGTTGAAATTACACAACATTATTTTTTCAGAAGATTATAATAAAGAATTTACCGAAATTTTCCAAGAGAAAGTTATTCCAAATGACCCTACAATTTATATTAATATTTCCTCCAAAATGGACAGTGATCATGCTCCAGAAGGATGTGAAAACTGGTTTGTTATGATTAATATTCCCGCTCAGTCAAATCATATTTCTGACGATCAGATTAAAAGAATAAAAAATTTAATTATTAAAAATGTTTACCATAAATTTCAAATTGACATTAATAATCTAATTGATTTTGAAGAAGTTTTGACACCTAAAAAACTATTTAAAAATACAGGTTCCTACTTAGGGGCTTTATATGGAAATCATCAAAACTCAATCTATTCAATTATGCAAAGAAAGAAAAATCAAGATCAAAAAATGAAAAACTTGTTTTATGTCGGTGGTACAGTTCACCCAGGTGGAGGAATGCCTCTTGCATTAAGATCAGGAGTTAATACTGCTAATAAAATTATAAATGAAACTTCATAAAGAATTTAGATTTGATATTATTTTTGTTGCAGTAATTCATATTGCAGGTATAATAGGGATTCATTTGGCACCAGAAATTTTTCTTAAAACTTCATTTGTTTCAATTATAATTCCCTTGACTTTATATTTATATAGAATTAAGCCTGTTAAAATAGAATGGATTATTATTTTTTTAGTCTATTTAATTACTTTTTCTTCAGAATGGATAGGAGTGAACTTTGGTTGGCTATTTGGTTCTTACGAATATGGAGCTTCTTTAGGTTTTAAAATTGATGGAGTTCCTATAATAATGGGTGCTAATTGGTTATTACTAGGATTAGTCTGTAGAGATGTTGTTAAAAAAATAATTACAAATCATTGGTTGATTATAATTCTTTCTGCTCTTTTAATGGTATTAATAGACACTCTTATCGAACCATTGTCTAACCGATTAGATTTTTGGATCTGGAAAAATAATATAATACCTTTTTCAAATTACAAAGATTGGTTTTTAATTGCGTTGTTAAATCAGTATTTATTTTCATTTCTAAAATTTAAAAAAGACATGTTTTTCTGGTCTCTTGGTTATATAATTATTTTAGTTTTATTTTTCATCTCCTTTTATTTAAAGTGAATTATAGTTATTGGGAATATAATGAGTGGTTTAAAGGCAATGATTTTATAATTGTTGGTAGTGGAGTTGTAGGATTAAATTGTGCAATATTTCTTAAAGAAAAATATCCTAAGTCTAAAGTATTAATTCTTGAAAAAGGAATTATGCCCCAGGGTGCAAGTTCAAAGAACGCTGGTTTTGCATGTTTTGGAAGTACTTCAGAACTGCTCAATGATTTGAATAATCATTCTCAAGAGGAAGTTGTTGAATTGGTCACAAAAAGATGGGAGGGATTACAATTGCTTAGAAATATTTTAGGCGATAAAAATATTGATTATCAGCATAAATATGGATACGAATTATTTTTAAATCAATCAAATTTTGATGAATGTTACAGTAAAATTGACTTTTTAAATCAGATTTTATTTCCACTATTTAAATCAAATGTTTTTAAAACTGTTTCCAATAAATTCAATTTTAAAAATTGTATTCCTAATTATATTGTAAATAATTTTGAGGGTCAAATTGATACAGGTAAGATGATAGTTGAACTTTTAAAGATTTGTCAGCAAAAAAATATTAAAATTCTAAATAATACCATTGTTAAAGGGTATTCTAATGAAACAAGTCATGTTAAAATTCAAACAAATCATGGTGAGTTTATATCAAATAAACTAGTTATAGCCAGTAACGGGTTTTCTAAAGGATTGATAAATGAAAATGTACAACCTGCAAGAGCTCAAGTAATAATAACAAAGCCAATTAATAATCTTAAAATAAAAGGGTCATTTCATTTGCAAGAGGGGTATTACTACTTTAGAAATATCGATTATAGAATTTTAATTGGCGGTGGTAGAAATCTAGATTTTTCAAATGAAAAAACAATGAATTTTGGACAAACAGACTTAATTCAAAATAAACTTGAAGAAATTCTTAAAACTATCATATTGCCAACCACTTCATTTGAGATTGATCAACGTTGGAGTGGGATAATGGGAGTTGGGGACAAAAAGAAACCTATTGTAAAGCAAATTTCAAACCATGTTTTTTGTGGTGTAAGATTAGGAGGGATGGGGATTGCTATAGGTTCTTTAGTTGGAAGGGAATTAGCAGCTTTAGTTGATTAATTACTTTTTACTAAATTATAACATAATATTCTGTCGTATAAATTTAACGGGTCTTCGTAATATATTTTAACAACATATTCATTGCTTGTTTCAAAATGAGATCCTTCGATTTTTCTTGTGCTTATTCCTTGGGAGTTTTTAACTACATATATATAGTTGTAATATCCTTGCTTTAAAATTGATTTATTAAAATAAGATTTAGATAATGAATCATATTTCATTAGGAATCTATCATCAATTGCCCAATTAGAAATTTGCCCATAAATATAAATACTATCATTGACTAGTTTTCTCATGGGTAATCGAAATTGAACCCATCCATATTCGCTTTGAAAATCTGCTTGGTCATTA
>ERZ767114.773-NODE-773-length-16546-cov-3.091687_pt1 | contig 16546 bp, 16 predicted proteins | sample MGYA00374952_ERZ767114 | MGnify/ENA primary metagenome ERZ767114 (study PRJEB28939, sample SAMN06267156) | marine metagenome | isolation source: Columbia River Estuary | place: USA:Columbia River Estuary, USA | collected 2012-05-05 ...
TCTCAAATTTCAAGATCGTTTCATCTCGTAATTTTTCAAATGAACTAATCATTTGATCTTTTACAAGTTGAGCTTCTTTAATTGCTTCGTCCGCACGATTATTTGCCTCATCAACAACTTTTTGGTATCTTATAATTTCTGGATCAGACTTTTCTACTTTGGCAATGTCTTTGATCATATCTCCGTATGTGTTTTGTAAACTATTGATTTGATTTTGTAAGTCTCTATTTTCCTTTTCATCTCTAAAAAGCAATAACTTGTATTTTAAATCTTCAAGATTTGCATCTCTTTCTTTTTCAAGTTTACTAATCTCATATTCATACTTATGTTTAAATAAATCTATCTTCTTAGTCGCGTAAGTAAGCTCTTGAGATCTAGTTAAGTTAATACTTTCAACTCTGATTTCAAACTCACTTTCAGCTAGCTTAATTTGTTGTTTAGCAAATGACAATTGATTATTAAGTGTTGTTTTAACAAATGCATCATTAACTTTAAGACCCATACTAATTCGATTGATTTGGTCTTCAGCTAATGTCTTTTCGTTTTCATATAGTGATTCTACTTTAATCAATTGTAATTCATGTTCTTTTTTAGCGATTTCTAGTAAAGATTCTTGATAGATTATCTCTGAGTTTGCATCTTCTTTAATAACTTCGGCTTTAATTTTAGCTTCGTTTTGATATTCCACAATTGTTCTATCAATTTTGTATATCTCACTATTTAGTTTAAACAACTCAATATCTTTTTTAACAAGTTTCTTTTGATTTACTTTTAATGAGTCGTAAGCATTAATATCCTCAACTATAGTAGACTTTCTAAAATGTTCAAGCTCTTTTATACCTGAAAGAAGAGATCTATATGCTTCTACAAGCTCTATTTCTAATAATTCATTATTTTTCATTACTTGTAATTCACTAATTCTAAGATCTTTTTTCATTGAGAATATTTCTCTAAGACTATTTAGTTTTGTACGTAGTGTAGTTCTTAACAGGTCTATTTGATCTGTTGATAAATGTTTATATTCATTCAATGCTTCACGATCAAATTTGATTTTATGAAGGATTCTTGCTTCATCAATATTTATTTTTTCTTCAGCAAGTTCATATTCAAGTTTGTTATTTAACTTAGCAAATTCTATATTAGCAGTTAATAAATTTGTTTTAAATTCTCTTTCAAATTTACCAAATTTCTTGTTAAACTCAATTGATTTTTTATCTTTTGGAGCCTTAAATTCCGCTTTATCTATCTTTTCAAATTGTTTTAATAGTTTTGAAACTAGTGTTAAATCATTCCTTTTTTCTGCATCCATTATTTTAAGTCTAATGTCATGTAATTTTTCTTCTTTTGAATCACTGATAACAACAGGTTCGTCTTCGTCAGTGTATATTTCTGAATGAATTCTTTCGCGTTCTAATTTAATATTCTTATTTAATTCTTTTATCAACTCTTGATGATTATCTTCAACTTCTTTTATTTGAGTTTCTAGACTTTCAACTTTTAATATATGGTCTTGTTCAATTTGTGCTTGAAGGCTTTCTTTATTGTCAACTTCTGTAAAAGAAGCAGATGATGAAGAGTTTAATTCATAAAAACTCTTAATGTGGGCTTTGATTTTATCTAAAAAATCAAACTCTAGTTCTGTAATTTTATCTTCAATAAATCTAAATTCGTCTAATTTTACTGAAATATTGTTTCCTCTACGTTCAAATACTTCGTTCATCATATTTGTTATTTGATTGGTTATCTCATATTGCTTATCAAAAAGATTACTATTAGCAATACCTAAAGTTCTTTGATAAGAAATTTCAAAGAATCATAGTTTTTTTCAACAACTTTCATCCCACTTGGAATGGGATTCTCTTTCCTAAAGATGACCATCCGTTTGGCTCTTTCGTAACAGTACTCAAACGTTTTGTCACGCAGGACAAATTTATCTAAGCTTAGCAACGTTTGATCAGTTCCATATTTTGCAATTGTTTCCATATTCCCCGTGTCTGGTGCCGAACAATTAAAAACCTCAGATGCCCATCCTAAACTTCCCATTTTCTCAGCAAGTGGAGCATATTCTAAATTAGTTAGACCTGGACTTAAATCTCCATAATTTGAAGGAAGAAATAAATTCCATAATCCTTCTTTTTTAGCAAGTTTTTTCCAATTTTCTAGTTCAGGATAATTCTCCCAAAGATTAGTTTTACTAAACTCATATACTTTTTTTTCATGCGGGAAAAGATGTTTTTTCATAAAATCATCTACTTTTTTAATTAAATCTTGAGTTTTTTGTGGGTATTCAAAGTTCATAGAATTATAATTTATTGCATTGATATTTGTGGAGCGTTCATTAGCCCTCCATCGTTAATTATTGTTGTTCCTGTCATGTATGAGCTAGCATCTGACGCTAAAAATACCGCCAATCCTGCCATTTCATCAGGTGTTGAAGCTCTTCCTAATGGACAGTTTTTTAAAAAACTATTTCTTGACACCTCGTTTTCTAATAGTGCTGCACTTAATTTAGTTTTTACATAGCCAGGGCAAATTGAATTTACTCTAATGTTATGTCTACCCCATTCGATAGATTGATTTTTTCCAGCCATAATTAATGCCGTTTTACTAATATTATAAGCGGCCATAAATGCACTAGGGTGAAGACCTTCAATAGAACTAATATGTATAATACTTCCTCCACCTTGTTTTTTCATATGAGGATACACTAAGTTACTAAGTTCTATAGCTGAATTAACATTAATGTCCATTGTTTTTTGATAAAGGTCAACAGGCATTTTACTAATTGGTCCAAAATATGGATTAGTACCAGCATTGTTTATTAATATGTCAATACGGCCATATTTTTCAATAACTTTTTCAACAAGTTTTACTCTATCATCGTGTTTAGCAACATGACACTCAATAGAATCAGTTTTTAATCCAAGTTCGGTGAATTCTTTAGCTACCTGATTAACAGCCTCTTGTTTTCTGCTGCTTACTATGACTGTAGCTCCAAATTCTGCTAATCCTTGTGCCATTGCCTTACCAATTCCTTTAGAAGATCCTGTAATTACAGCCACTTTATTATTTAAATCAAATTTTTCTTTAATCATGTTATTTTTTTTTAATTAGCCCAAAATATATATTCGTCATTTTTGTTTACTTTATCATCCAAAGTTTTATCTATAAAAATAGGCCAGTCAAGTAAACTAGGCCATATCGGTTTAACTTGCTCAGATAATTTATTATTTAATATTTCTTCAAGTTCATTTAATTTTGTGAAATTACTTTCACTTAAATTTAACTGCTCAGTAGGGTCTTCGTTTAAATTGTATAACCATTTTTTATTTTGAACTAAATCTACTTGAATTTTCCATCCCTCTTTTATTAAAAATGAATAATCTCCAGATTTATTAAATAAAATTCTTTCTGGTTCTCCTTCGTTTTCTCCACTTAGATAAGGAATAAGATTAGCACCATCAAACGCTATATCTTTTAGGTCGTTTCTAGTCATATCAACACCTGCTACACTTGCCACAGTTGAGAATATATCTAAATTTGAAACTCTTCCTTTATATGTTTTTCCCTTTGAAATTTTGTTGGGGTAACTAACTATAAAGGGAACATGAACACCACCTTCAAAATGTGTTAATTTCCAACCTCTATAAGGTTTATTTAAATCTGGTAATCCAATATAACCCGGTGCCCCATTGTCACTTGTAAAAATGATAATGGTATTATCGTCAATCTTATTTTTTTTCAGAACATCTCTAATTTTACCAACTCCTCTGTCAACTGTCATCACCATTGAGGCTAAAACTCTTTCTTCATGATTTTCAATAAAAGATAATTTTTCATAATCTTCTTTTTTAGCTTGTAATGGACTGTGAACTGCCCAGTAGGCTAAGTATAAAAAGAAAGGTCTGTTTTTATTCTTTTCTATTACTTTTACCGCTTCATCTGTTAAATAATCAGTCAAATGTCCATCAGGTTTTATTCTTGGTCCTTCATTAAAATTAACAGCATATGGTAGATTTCCCCAAAGAAGTTTATCAATTGGATCAAAGTCAATTTTTGCATTTACAACATTATTATCATCTTCAGGTAAAAACAAAGAGCCTTGATCCATTCTTAGACTTTCATCAAATCCGTGACGTCTAGGTAAAAAATCTTTAGCATGACCTAGATGCCATTTTCCTATATGAATGTTATGATATCCTTCTGGCTTAAGCATTTCTGCAATAGTTCTTTCAGACTGAGGTATTCCCATTTGTTCAATGTCAATAATATTTTCTGATCTGTCGTTATGATAAATGCCATCAACAACTTCATTTTTTTTTGAAAAAATATTAACTGCTTTCATCATACTGGAAGTAGTTGGAGTAAACTCATATCCAAATCTAGTAGCGAATCTTCCTGTTAAAAGAGAGGCTCTTGAGGGTGAACAAACAGGACTTGATGAATATCCATTTGTACATAAAACACCATCACTAGCTAACTTATCAATATTGGGAGTTTTAAACTTGCCATTTGCCATTCCTCCTCCGTAAGAACTTATTTGATTAAAGCCTAAATCGTCTATCAGAACTACAATTATATTGGGTTTAGAATTTGTTCTGGATATAGGTCCATTTTCCCACTCAATTGCAACATTTTCATAAGTTGAATTTGTAAAGTTGGAAATGTATTTTGGCATTTTATACCAGTTTTGGGAAAACCAAATACCAATCGCAACAACTATTAAAAGAAAACTCAGTAAAAATTTAAAAAATTTACGTTTCATTTTAAATTTTATAATCTTTTAATATATCTGCACAAGTTTCTATTGATTTTATTCCGCCGACTCCTTTTCCAGCTTGCCAAAATTTAACATTATCATCAAACGCAGTTTTACTGTAATTTTTTAAGCCTTTACTCATTAAATACATTCTTGCATATTTTTTAAGCTTAGGTCTTTTGAGCATAAAATTAATAATTGGTCCCGTTCTAAGGCCTCCCCTCATTATATCGTCTGTTTTTATAACAGAGGAATTATTTCCTGCAACTTTATTAGTCCAAACAATGTCTTTTTCTTCGGAATCAACAATGGCTTGCTTATAACTATTAGTTACAATACACTCCTTTGAAGCTAAAAACCTAGTTCCAATTTGAACTCCTGCATAACCCATTTCTAAAACTTTATCATAGTCCTCTCTATTTCCAACACCACCTGCACATATTAACGGTATTTTGATGTCATTTAAATCTTCAATAAATTTTTCAGCTGATTGAATACCTGTTTGTCCTCCAGCTCTCCAGTTTATACAGTTTAATCCATCAACTCCACAGTCTTGCATAGCTAGAGCTACTTTTTTGTTAGGTACGTCGTGGTAGACTATTATTCCATTTTCTTTCGCAATTTTTACAATTTCATGAGGTTTACCCAGAGATGTAAGGAAAAATTTAATACCTTCTTCAATAGATATATCCATCCATTCTTTCATTTGATCGTGATATTTTTGATTGGCTCCACCAAAAATTGTAAAATTCACTCCAAATGGTTTATCAGTAAGTTTTTTAATTAATTTTAGACCTTCTCTAAAATCATGTCCATATAAAGAAGTAAGTGCAACTGGTTGAACTACTCCAAAACCTCCAGCTTCAGAAACAGCTGCAATTAGTTCAGGATTTGATCCTGGATACATCGGTCCACATATAACAGGTGTTGTAGCTCCAGTATCTTTTAAAAATTGTTTAGTAGATTTTTTTATCATTTTAATAATTGTCTGGAAATTATAATTTTTTGTATTTCAGATGTTCCTTCATAGATCTGAGTAATTTTTGCATCTCTCATTAATCTTTCTACATGGTATTCTTTAACAAAACCATTTCCTCCGTGAATTTGAACCGCTTCAACAGTATGTTTCATTGCAATATCTGATGCATGTAGTTTAGCCATAGAGCTAGAGTATCCGTAGGTTAAACCCTTATCTTTTTCAACAGCACTTTTGTAGACTAAAAGTTTTGCAGCTTCAATATCTGTTGCCATTTCTGCTAACTTAAAAGCTATTCCTTGGTGCTGACTTATAGGTTTGCCAAATGTTTTTCTTTGTTTAGAATATTCTAAAGCTAATTCATACGCTCCCTCAGTAAGTCCTAACGCTTGAGCTGCAATTCCAATGCGTCCTCCCTCAAGAGTTTTCATGGCAAATTTGAAACCAAATCCCTCAGGGCCTAGTCTATTTTCTTTTGGAATAATTACATCTTGAAAAATAACTGAACATGTGTCAGAAGATCGAATACCTAATTTATCTTCTTTTGGACCAGTTGATATTCCTTCAGTATCACTTTCAATGACAAATGCATTAATCCCTTTGTAGCCTTTTTCTACATTACTTTGAGCTATTACGACATATAGTTCAGCTTTTATACCGTTTGTTATCCAGTTTTTTATACCGTTTAAAACATAGTGATCACCTTTATCTATGGCGGTAGTTTTTTGTTGAGTTGCATCAGAACCAGATTCAGGTTCAGACAAACAAAATCCTCCAATTTTTTGTCCAGTTGCAAGTGGTTTTAAGTATTTTTCTTTTTGTTCCTCAGTTCCGTATTCTTCAATTCCCCAACACGCTAAAGAATTGTGAGCTGATAAAATAACTGAGCATGAGTTGTCAATTTTTGATATTTCTTTTACAGCTATAGCATATGACATTGTATCCATTCCACCTCCTCCATATTTTGTTGACACAGTCATTCCTAAAAAACCTAATTCAGCCATTCTTTTAACTTGTTTTTCAGGATATTCACATTTAGAATCACGATCAATAACCCCATCTTTTAGTTCATTTTGAGCAAAATCTCTAGCGGCTTGTTTTATCATTAAATGTTCTTCGCTTAAATCAAAATTCATTTATTTAGTTTTTAGTTGCATATAAATTATAAGTTTTTTCAAGTCCTGCATCTCGATGTTCTAAGGCTTTAGAATAGCCAGGCATTTTTTCAAGATCCAACATTTTAACGGCTTTTGGGTATTCAATAATCCCTACAGCTTCCCAATTACCCATAGTATCTAAAGGTACATTATATTCAATTAATGTGTCGCCAAGTACTCTTCCAGAATAAGTTACATCACCCCCTAGTAATAAAACACATTTTGTTGCTGTTCTTCCATATTTTTCATAGTAAGCTTCTCTGCCGGAAATAGAAATAGAACTGTCTTTATATTTAGCTGTTTTTCTTGATTGTAAAAGATTAATCATAAAGGCCTTTTTGTTAGATTTTTCATTTATAATCCGTTCAGCTTGTTTTTTTGTTGGAAGTATATTTGAGTTGCTGTTTTCTAAATTTTGTAACTCTTTCCTTGAACTATTAATTAGTTCAAGAAAATAGCCAATAGGTCTAAATAATTTTAAAAAATTTATTAATAATCTGGGTGGGTTTTTTGGTGCCAGGTTAAATACTTGAACAGCTTCAACTTCTATTTTTCCGATTTTGCTTTCATAAATCTTTTGAAAATCAGTTTTGTTTTTAAATTCAATGATTAATGCATCCGACCAAAAGTCTTCTTTTCCAATATTTGTGTATTGACAATCAAACCAATGTAGGATATTTATTTTTTCCTTTAAAAAATCATTTTTAATCTTTTCTTTTATTGAATCGTCTGTAATTTTTAAATAAATAAATAATACAATTTTATTCGTATTTTCGATATCAATTAGTTTTGAAGGATTAGGAAAAATATTTATAAAATTCATAAATTATCAGTTCTTTATAAATTTAGTATTTTTATACTAATTACACAAGATTATAAATTTAAATAGTGAGTAGTACAAGAATAAAAATCGTAGAATCATCAATATTATTATTCAATAAAAAAGGATTAGCTAATGTTAGACTTCAAGATATTGCTGAATATAATAATATCAGTCCAGGAAACTTAACTTATCACTTTAAAACTAAAAAAGACTTAATGGATTATATAATTTATTATATGATCAGAAAATTAGTTGAAATTGAGGCCACTCAAAGAGAATCCTTAAAACAAATGTCTTTATATAATATTTTAAGAAATAATCTTGTTTTTTTATTTAATTATAGATTTTTTTTTAGAGATATTTTAGAAATTATAAATTTAGTTCCAAACGCTAAATCTGTTTTCAAGGATGTAAATAAACTAAATGAAAAATTTTCAATTGAATACATTAATATTAGTATCAAAAATGGTTACATGAAAAAAGAAGCATTTGATGGTCAGTACAAAATATTTGCTAAAAATAATTGGGCTATCGTTTCTTCATCTCTAACAACATGGGAGGTTTTAGATGATTCTAAAAATAAATATCGTAAGATAATTGATAAAATAATGGGGCATTTCTACCCTTATTTGACTAAAAAAGGTGTAGACAGATACAATAAAAAAAAGAAAGAGATTTCTAAAAAAATAGATGAAGATTTTAAAAATATTTAATTAGGAAAATAATCAGGTTTTAATTTTGTTGGAAATGTAATTCTAAAAGTTTCAGCGCCTGAAAAATTAGGTGCTAATAATCTTTCTCTTTTAAATTCTCCACTTATTCCACTAAATTTTCCTGTACCTCCCAATACTGTTCCATTAAATACTTGTCCCTTAACACCCCAAACAAATAACATCATTCCTGTTATTGTATCCTTTGCAGGTTCGTTTACATCTCCACAGTTTTTTGATCTAAAAGAAAAGGTTGCAGTTTGCTCAAGTATAATTTTATCTGTTAATTTTTCACATTCTTCAGCACTTTTAATATAGGCTTGAATTATTTGATCTTTTGAGTTTGTTGGGATCAATTTTCTATTGATTGAACTAGCGATAAATTCACTAGAAATGTCAGTAAAAAATCTATTCATTGCTGTAAAATTTCCAATAACTTTTTCTGGATATTTTGCAGTTTGTTCCATTGGATCATTATCAACTAGCTTCAAGCCTCCAGAGGTTTTTTCTATAAAATTTGGATCTTTAGGATCTAATTCCAAGGGATTACAGCATTCATTTTCCGAAATTGTACCATTACTGTAAATTGGACCTCCTCCATGTAAAATTAAACCATTGCTATTTACCTCCTTTTTAGAAAGAGAAAAAAGTTGGTTCTTTAAAGAATATGGAATTAATGGAATTCTTGACAAAAGAAATTTAATTTTTATTAAGGATAAACTATTTAACATCTCAACATTAAAAGTTTGTCCAAATAATGGTCCGTTTGATACCGATTCTATTATTAAATTATCTTTTTCCATAATTTTTTTACCATGGGAAATAATATCTTTTAGAATTCTCAGAGTTATCGACTGGAATTTTAACATCAGCGTTTGAATCCCATTTGGGTTGTTGTAACCCTTTATTCCAATTATTCCATTTTAAAGTTAGTTCTTCTGCCTTTTCTGGATACTTTGAAATCAAATTATTTCGTTCGCCAGGGTCATCTGTTAAATTAATTAAAAATTTAAAGTTTTCTTTTTCATTAATGTGTAATTTAAAATTTTCAGAGATAATTGACTTTACATACCCTGTTTTCCAAAACAACTCATTATGAGGTTTATCAATATTAGAATCTAAAAATGGGAGTAATGATACACCATCGTATTTATTACTTAAAGAAGGTGATTCTACAGCATCTAAAATGGTTGGTACAATATCAAGCAAACTAACCATCTGAGTGTAATTTGTTTGAGGCTTTATTTTTTTGTTCCATTGCATCATCATAGGAACAACAGTTCCACCCTCAAAATTTGACATCTTTCCTCCGTAATGTGGTGAGTTGTTAGTAGCTCTAGTGTAAGTTGCTCCTCCATTGTCACTAATAAAAATAATTAGAGTATTATCTAAAATCCCTTCGTGTTTAAGTGTTTCTTTTATTTCACCAATACTATCGTCTAAATTCTTAATCATAGCATAATAAACTCTTTTGTTATGGTCTTTGATGTGTGAAAACATGTCATAATACTTTTTTTGAGCCTGAAAAGGTCCGTGAGGAGCCATGTGTGAAAGATGCAGGAAAAAAGGTTTGTCTTTATTTTCTTTAATGTAATTAACAGCTTTTTTAGTAAAAACATCAGTTAGATACTCTGAATTTTCAGGATTAATGTTTGTGCCATTTTCCAAAGCGTAATAATTTGTCGCTTGCCAAGTAATAAAATCTGCAAAATCCCAAGTTTGTCTTGATTCAACAATATTTTCTTGATTCAAAGGAGCATAAAGAGATCCTGGGCCACTAATACCATAATGATAGTCAAATCCATAATTTACAGGATTAAATTTTGGATGTGTTCCCATGTGCCATTTACCTATAACAGATGTTTGGTATCCCATTTTCTTTAAATAGTCACCTATTGTATTTACATAGGGGTCTAATCCTCTTTGGTTAACAGGAATATCCTTTTCATACCACTCTTTAAAATTATTTTGATGTCCAAATCTTTTAAAATCTGCTTTTCTAACCCTTGGACTATAATTAAATAAATCAGGCAAAAATTCAAAGCCATTTCTATGCTGATAGTTTCCTGTTAAAAATGCAGCTCTAGAGGGCGCACATACTGAAGCTGTTGCGTAAGCCTTAGTAAAATTGATTCCATTTTTAGCTATTTGGTCAATATTTGAAGTTTCGATTAATTTATTTCCATTAGCTGATATATCATTGAAACCTAAGTCGTCTGCCACAATTAAAATTACGTTGGGTAGTTCATCATAGTTCTTTAATGTTGTATCGGGGTATATAGCTGGTTTAGCGTCTGTAAAAACAAAAGAATTATAAAATGATATAAATAAATAAGCAATAATTAGAGTAATTCCAGAATAAAAAACTTTGGCTCTATTTTTTAAATACAACCAAATAATCTCAGCTATTATTAGTGTAGGAAATATGAATTTGATAGTTCTGATGAATTCATCCTCAAATAAACCAATTGGAGAATCAACACCAATTTCAAAATGATATAAATTAATTTCAATTAGCTGAATAATCCAAGCTAAAATAGACCCGATCAAAGTGATAAACAGTATTCTTTTTAGTTTTGAATTAAATTTATTTTCAGCTACTTTATTTAGGTAGTTTAGTATTGGAAAAACAAAAATTAAAAATAAAATTATTACTCTTAAAATTGATTCCTCACTAAAAATTCGAGATAATGCAAAGAGAACATTATTTGAAGCTAGAATTCCTGTTATAATAAGCAGAAAAAAGTAAAAAAAGTTCTTGTTAAAGCTATTATTTAATTTCTTTGTTTTTAAAATGAAATAAATTCCAATTAATCCTAAGATTAAGTGAAAATACCCAGGTGCGGGATTTTCAAACCCAAAATTTAAGTTGGACTGAATAACGGCAAAAGCAATTCCAATATTAAAAATTGAAAAAATAGTCAAGAAGGGAATGTGTAGTTTTTTTGAATTAAACAATTTCCAAGAGTACAACGCAAAAAGTCCTATAGAAAATGCAGCTACCCCATACATTTTAGCGAAACCTATGGTTAGTGGATTAGCATTAATTAAATCGGGTATTTTATCAGCAGCAAAAAATAAAGCAAGACCTGCTAGAATTTCAACTATTGCTGTTAAAAGAAAAAATTTTCTCATTATTTTCTGTCTAATATTGAGAGTCCAAATAAAATAATCAAAAGTAGGGTAACATATGGAGCGTATGACACACCAGGTGTCATGTTGTTCGTATACAACTCTTGAACAGCAATTTGATCTCTAATTAAAGGATAACCAAAAGTTCTAAACCCCCACTCAAACAGCCAAATCATATACATTAATGGAATTAATGATTTGTATCTAAAAATTACTAGCCAGCAAACCAAACAAAAAATCAGTTGAGCAAAACCCCACAAAGAAAAAAATCTATAAATTAATGGCATAGGGTCAGGTTCCCCTAAAATAGTAACAAAGCTTCCGATTTCATGAAATCCATACTGTTCAAACAACATATGAATAATTGATCGCCATGTCATAAGAACTAGAAATAAAATAAATCCCCACAATGCTAACTTGTGACCCTTAAATTTATTATCAGCACTTTTTGGAAGTATGTTTCTAAAATTAAAATTCATTATTTACTTTTTAAAATTTCCATCATTTTTTGAGGAGTTTCGTGTCCGGCATTTTGATTTTGTCCAGACACAAATTTAGATTCATCATCAACAATTGTTAAATTAGCCAATACATCTCTAAAAGCTGTTTTGCTTTCAAAAATAGCACCAGCTTTTATCAGCTCTTCCTCTGGATGTTGAGGTGTAAAGAAAATTCCTAATTCTTTGATTTGTTTATTAGTAACACCAGTTATTCTTTTATTTTTTATTATTAGGTTTCCTAAAGAATCTTTAGCATTAAGAAAGCCTAAAACACCATGACAGACTCCACCAATAACAGAATTTGGGTTATAATAAGCTTGACTTATTTTTTCTCCTAGCGTTTCTGAATAACCTAAATCGTATGCAGCGCCCCAACCACCAGAAATGAAAACTATATCGTAATTATCAATTTCAAGCTGATCAATTAAAATAGAATTTTCTACTTTTTCTTTTAATATTGGGTCTTCAAGATACCTAGTGTCTGAGTTTGTTTTAACAGCGTAAAAAAACGATTCTGGATCAATCGGGATTTTCCCTCCTTTAATACTTGCAATATCTACTTCAATTCCAGAATCTGTAAATTCATAATAAGGGACAGTAAGTTCGGACGCAAATACTCCAGTTAATTTTCCAGTTGTTTCACCAGGTTTACTTAAAATACTGTGACTAGTAGATATTATGACCGCTTTTTTATCAGAGAAACTATATTTTTTACTGTTATAATCAGGATGAAGTCCTGCTTTATTTAATAGAGTGGGTAGCGAAATAAAAAATACGATAACCAATATTAAAACAGTTGCAATTATTTTAAAAATTTTTTTCTTCATTATATTTTATTTTTAATAATAAACTTATGCATTCTATCGGCCATAATTTCTCCAATGTCTTCTTGAATAAAATGGTTTGCTTCTTTAAACTGTTCGTGATCCTGTCCTTTAGCTCCTGGAACCATTTTAATAAATCTGTTCTGAATTCTTGGTGTTCCTAGAAGTTTGTCTTGTAAGCCTATTAAAGATAAGAAAGGTTTTTTAAACTTTTTTAATCCATCAATTGCTTTTAGAGTTTGACCAGTAATTCCAGCAGTCATTGAAGGTAAGGTTCTAGGGCCGGCCATGTATATAAATGAAGGAAATGGAGCGGCATAGGCGTCAAGTATTTTTTTATCTTTTTTGAAGTCTCTAGACAAACTTAGTCCCATAATTTCTCTAATATGAACAAATGGAGTCGTAATACAATAAGTAACCCACACTTGAAAGATACCCATATTAAATCCATTATTATTTAATATATGATATGCTATTGCTTTTTTAAAACTTTTAATTTTAGTATTTATTTTTACTGACTCTGGTATAAATAATGGGTTTGATTTTTCAGTAAAGTTTGGAAGTTCAGCATTAGCAGCAATTATACCAGAGAAAAGATTTGAGTTTTCACCAGCAATTCTAAGACCTATTGCACTTCCCCAATCCTGACAAAAAAGAGTGATTTTTTTGAGTTTTAAGTTTTTAATAAAAGTTAAAATATTATCGCAATGAGTATCGTAAATATGATACTTAATTGAAATTGGTTTATCTGATTTTCCCATTCCCATTAAATCAGGCGCGATACATCTGTATCCTTTTGCAACTAATTCGTGTATCATGATTCGGTATAAATAGGACCAAACCGGTTGTCCATGAAGTAATAAAAGGGTTTTTCCATCGCTTGGACCAGCGTCAACATAATGCATTTTAAGTCCATTTATATCACAATAATTTTCACTAAAATTATAATCAGGAAGATCTGAAAAACATTTTTCAGGTGTTTTCACATATTCAATTCCCTCTTTTGTTTTATAAATTTTAACGTTAGTGTCCCAAAAAACTTCTTTTGGAAGTGGAGCTATAGTTTTGATTTGCCTGTTCTTTATATTCGGGTCAATTTTAATTGGAGACCCCATAAGGCCGACAATAAATTTTTGAATTATAAATTTTAATTTCTTCATGAAAATTAGTATTTAAATACTAATTTAATAAAAAAAATTAATTTATTGTAATATTTTTTTGAAGAGTTCTATATGATTCGATAGACTTTTTATCTTTTTTTTCAACTAAAATTCTAATGATCATAAATCCTTTCTTTACAGGTGATTTTATCACATTTTCTGATTTAGAATCATTAAGAGTTAATGTAAGATCTAATTTATTTGTATCAAACTCTTGATCGTTTTTTACAAACCAGTTTATTGTATTTGGTTTGTAAAATGAGACAGACCAATACGTAGAGTCAGGCATATTCGCATTTATATTTAAATCTTTTTCACTTAAGTCATAAAAAATAGTAGAATATAAAAAATCTGGGTTTGGCATTACTACATTTCTAGATTGGTCACTTGGTATATCAAAATGTTTTATTTCATTATCCTTTATATTTTGATTTTTTTCAATTTTATAATGAAAAACAGCATAGACAATATTTGGAATGTAATGTATAGTTAAATTGTATGAACCAATGCTCATTATCAGTATTATCCCTAAGTAAAAAAATATCTTTTTCATTTTTCTATTTTTTTAATTATTGGTAAGTCTATTGATTCTAAGTTTTTATAAACACTTTCATCTGGATTATAAACCCTTAGAGTAATATGAAACTTCGTTTCATTGCCTGAGGGTAACCAATTAATGTCTTTTTTTGATGATGATACTTGTATTGGTTTGTCTTTAGTAAGATTTTCTTTATTTATTGTGTAAATATTGGCAATATTTTTAACTAAGAAATAATCTTCTCCGTATAGTGTGTAACTCCAATATCTTCCCTTTGGGGGGGTGCCAATAATTTGATAATCAAAGTCTGATGTTAATGGGTTTCCATTACTGTCCTTGCTTGACAAGAAATAAAGCGTTTCTTTCTCATCTAAAGCAAAAACCCCAATTCTTGAAATATAAGCTCTTTGGTAACTATCCTTTAAATCCATATTTGGATTAACTTTCCAGTTTCCATTTTTAATAGAAAATTCATTGTTTTGTGTTGACGAGTTAATCTTTTTAATAGCTGTATATCCCCCAATAATTATTGACAATAGAACTAATATTGGTATTATTATATTATTTTTCATCTTATTTGATAATAAATTTATCCCCGTCATTAGCTAAATATACATTTCCTTTAAATTTTTTAGTGTATTTGTTATATAATTTTTTAATTATAATATTATCTGGAGATGGAACTAAATGATTTAAAACAAGAGTTTTAACATTTACTTTATTAGCTAATCTTATAATTTCATCAGGGGGTGTATGATAATCTTGAATGTCCTTAACTATATGGGCATTTCTGTGCATATTTTTATTTTCTAAGACTTTAATAGTTTCATCTAAAAGAGAATTTAATATTACTTCATGAATTAACAAATCCGCATTTTTAGCCATTTCGAAAACTAGATCATTTTGTTTTGTATCTCCACTAATTACAATTTTTTTATTATTGTATTCAATAGCATAACCCACAGAAGGCTCTACTGGATAGTGATTGACTTTAAAAGCGGTAATTTTAATTCCACTTTTTTCATATATAACCTGCTTATTTTCTGTCTTAAATTCGTTTGATATTCCAAAGGCGTACTTTGTATTCATTATTTCTGAACCATGATGATCAACTCTATGCTTGTTTTCCAATTCTAAAAATGACTTATTGCTTTCTAATATATTTTCTAAACCCTCAGGGCCATAAATATTTAAATTCTTATTTCTTCCTAATACCCAGGATCTATTAATTAAATAAGGAAGGTCTATATAGTGGTCAGAGTGATAATGAGTAATAAATACTCCATCTAGTTCGTTTAATGGGAGATTCATTTTTTCAGCTTGTTGAACTACACCATCTCCAACATCAAAAATGAAAAATTTATCTCTTACAAATATTGCGGTTCCCGAATTTACTCTTTCCGCATTAATTGGTGAACCAGTTCCAATAGTAAATACAGTAATTTCATTTTTATTTAATGATAAATTATTTTGATTTTGTTCAATATTATAATTGATTAAACTTTTAGAAATTTTTTCAGGATAAAAGTTGATAAATGAAAAACAAAAAAATATCAATATTGATAAAAACAATAAAAGATATTTTATTACCAATATCAGATATGGGGTATAAACCAAGTGTTAAAGATAATACGGTTGATTGGGGACCTTTTGTTAAAGACCCTACTGAATTAATAATAAGAATTGTTACATATACAGATTACCCATTAGAAATAACAGATGATGTTATTGATGAATTGAATAGGTTGAATGATTATTTAGAATTATCAGGATATAATATATATGTTAGATATGTTAGTGGTGGTGGTCATCAATTAGATGATAGTTATAATGACTTTATTTCTTCTATTAAAGTTGTTAGAAACCTATTATTTGTAGCTAAAAAAGAAAGTGAGAGTTAATATGAAATACTTAAAGAAATATAAACAAAACCAAGAATCATTAGTTGTTGATTTGAAATTCAAGAA